>Ga0123353_10001088_pt1 | contig 33055 bp, 32 predicted proteins | sample TergutLab28metaG_3_FD_92763 | JGI IMG/M metagenome (GOLD analysis project Ga0123353, IMG submission 92763) | Labiotermes labralis P3 segment gut microbial communities from Petit-Saut dam, French Guiana - Lab288 P3 | ecosystem: Host-associated > Arthropoda: Insects > Digestive system > Gut ... | reverse complement strand
GTTTTCACGCCGCCTGGACCACGCTGTTCGTCATCGCAGCCGTCTGCGCCCATAAATGGATGCTCTATGCCTGCAAGGACGCCCTGTTTACCTGCTTTATACTCTGGCTCGCGGTGTGCCTGATCAACATTGTGCTTTCCGGTGGCGAGTGGCTCGGCAAATGGGGCAACCGCGCCGCCTTGGCCGCCGCGCTGGCGTTCGCCTCCATGCTGCGCAGCAACGCGTTGGCTTTCACGCTTCCCATTGTTGTGCTCCTGTGCGTGTTCTACGCGAAAAAACAGACCGTCGCGTGCATTTTTTCCGGCGCGCTGGCATTGCTCATAATTGCGGGGGTCAGGGGGCCGCTATACAAAGCGGCCGGCGTCACCAGCATTGCGCAACACCCGACCTATATTTCGTTCACCTATTCGTCATTAATGATCTTGGGCTCCATATACCTGGTTGCCCCCGACGCGCTGGACGAAGACGGCGTTCGGCTCATGCGGTTTCTGGCCGACCCGGAAGCATGGGAGGAGGAAATCGTTTTTGGCGACGGCAGGGGAATGACGACGATATTCCCGATTCTCCTGGAAAATTATGAGGAAGAGTTCCGGAAAAGAACAGACGAATATGTTTCACTTTATCCTCCAAATAAAATACTGCCCATGACATGGCACGCGGTGAAACAAGAGCCAAGCCTGGCGATGAAAGCGTTTGCCATGGGGAACAGCGTGGCGTGGGACCCGACCGCCGTTACGCACGCGTACCGGCATGACGAGCAGCTCCGGGATTTTATCGTACAGAGCCAGGGCAACGATGCGGCCAGATCGATGTTGATGGGGTATGTCCACAATGAGTTCATCGAAGAAACGATCGCCGCGTCAAAAAGCGATTTTTTGCGGGCGTTCCAGGCGCCCTACCGCGTCATCGGTATCATTCTGCGCTGTTTTCCGCCCGGCTATTTGCTGCAATGCACCGGCATTGCTATGCTGGCCCTGCTGCTGTGCGCCTGGATTTCGCTGCGCCGCCGCCGGAATTGGGCCGTGCTGCTGCTGACGCTTCCAAGCCTCGCGTATCACCTTGGCACCATGCTGGTGATGGCGGGCCCGGATTACCGCTATTTTCACTTCAGCGCGGTCATTACCATACCGCTGGTTCTGGCATGCCTCGCGAAAAAAACGCAGACCGATGAGAAAGCGAACGGGAGCCTATGAGTAAGAGAAAGCCAAAACCGCCAAGCCCCGCGCAGGCGGCGCTTGCTGAATTTCGCCCCAAAGGCCGGGAGCAATGGGGGATGTTTTTGGCCGGAATGGTCGCGGCCTGCTATTTTGCCTATGTGATCCTAGGCAAAATATTGATCCTGCTGCCGCTGCGCAGCGGCTGGCCTGTTTTATTGCTGTTTCCCGTTCTGGTTCCGGCAATTTATTGGCTGATGTGCTTTTTGCTGCACCGCTTCCCGGACAAACCCGCAAAATCCAGGGTGAAAAAGAAAGAAACGCCCTGGGAGGCGCGTCTGCGGTATCTCCGGGCTTTGCGGCCTACGGTCAATCCATCGCGGGAAAAGCTTTCGCCCGCGGTGTTCTTTGGCGCGTTCCTTGCCGTGTTTGCCGTGCTGGCGCTTGGTTTGCTTGCGAATTATCCCGGCGGGCTGCAAAGCACGGACATCGGCTGGCAGTGGATGCAGGTGCAAACGGGGAAATTCGACACCTGGCACCCGCCCATACACACCATGCTCATTTGGCTTGTCACCAGGGTATTGAACAGCTACGGATTCTTTATTGCCGTGCAGGTGCTCTTCTTCAGCCTGCTTTGCGGCTACATGGCCGCTACGCTGCGCGCCTGGGGCCTGCAAATGCTTTGGGTCGTGCCGCTTGTGCTCGCCTTCGTTTGCGCGCATTCCACGCGCGCGGTTATGCTCTATGCCTACAAAGACTGCATGTTCACTTGCTTTGCGTTATGGACGATGATCGGCGTTGTGAATATCGTGCTGTCCCACGGCAAGTGGCTCGGCAAATGGGACAACCGCATTGCCCTTGCCGTCGCCATGGCGTTTACCACGACGGTCCGCGTCAATGGCTTCATATTTACGGTTCCCATTATCGCGCTCCTATGCGTGCTATACGGGAAAAAGCAAACCGCCGGGTGCGTTGTTTCCGGCGCGCTGGCATTGGTCCTCGCTTTGGGGATCCAGGGCCCGCTTTATAGCGCGGTTGGCGTCACCAAGTTTGAAAGCCGTTTCTACGAGGAATTGATTTGCCAGCCGATGAATATTTTGACCTGTATTTATCGTGACAGCCCCGGCGCACTGGATGAAGAAGGCAGAGAGATGATGGAAAAATTGGCCACACCGGCGCAGTGGGCTTCCATACGCGGCAAATCCGGCGACTATCGATCGATCAAAGCGTTTATGATCCCGCCGCTGCCTCAAATGCAGGAGAAATTAGGTCCAATCCTGGATGAGTTTACTTCTTATTGTCCGCCGAAAAAACTCGCGTCCATGGTATGGCACGCGGTCAAACAAGAGCCCATGCTCGCGTTAAAAACCCCTGTGGCCGCCGGCAGCTTTATATGGGATCCCACGCCGCTTCACAATCCAATTACCATTGGCCCAGAAACTATGGAAATGATCCTGTTCAATGAAGAGACCATCAACGCGGGGCTTGATAATTATATTACGGGCGTCCAGCTGAGGCAGAGCGTTCTCGCCGAATCCCGCAAACCGTTTTACCGGGTATTTCAGATGTTCCAAACGCCGTACCGGATCCTGGACAAGATCTTTCATACCCTGACGCCCGGCAGCCTGCTGCAAAGCCCCGGCTTGAACCTGCTGGCGCTGATGCTGTGCATGTGGATTTCGCTGCGCCGCCATAGGGGCTGGGCCGCGCTGCTGCTGGGCCTTCCGTTCTTCGCGAACACCATACCCGGCATGCTGCTGATGCCGGGCCCGGATTACCGCATGCTAAATTTTATCGTGGTGATTACGGCGCCGCTCATTTTGGTTTGCCTCGCAAAAACCAGGAAGTTGGAGGAAGGAAACCGTGCGCGTCATAAATAGATTCCGTTATCATGCGAAGAGATGGATCAAGATCGTTCCGGGCATCGTGAACCGATGCCTGCGTTATGTCGTTGTCACGTTTGATATGCAGACGATGTTTTCGCGCAGGGCAAGCTACGTGTACAGCGACGGCGATTTTGTGCGCAATTCCGCTTTGGAGCTTGCCGCCCGCGAAATTGAGGAGCGCAATGTCCCCGGAGCCGCCGCGGAGCTTGGCGTGTTCCGGGGGAGCTACGCGAAGCTCATCAACCAGGCCTTCCCGGACCGCAAGCTCTATCTGTTCGATACCTTCGAAGGCTTTGATCCAAAGGAGCATGCCGCGGACCAGGAGCAGGGGTTTATTTCGAAGACGGATGATTTTTCGGGCACGTCCGTCAATCTGGTGCTGGGTAAAATGCGGTATCCGCAAAACTGCGTTGTCAAAAAGGGGAAGTTCCCCGCTTCCTCGGCCGATGTGGATGAGGCATTCGCTTTCGTGAGCATCGACTGCGATTTGTATCAGCCAACCCTTGCGGGCCTGAACTTTTTTTGGGAGCGGCTTTCGGCGGGAGGCTACATATTTATCCACGATTACCAAAACTCCATTTATTCCGGCGTAAAGGCCGCGGTCCGCGCGTTTTGCGACCAGCAGGGCATCGCGTACTCATTCCTTTCGGATATGTGCGGGAGCGCCGTGATCGCGAAGCCGCATACGCAAAAATGACAAAAGATTTCATCCGCAAACAGGAAAATTTACTTGACATTCCTTTGGTATTCGGGTATACTGGACTTGCAATAAAAATACGAAAGCGAGGGCAATGAAGGTATGTGCGACACTTGGAAGAAGATTTTGAAAGTCATTGGCATCATCGCGGCGATTGCGGCGGCGGCGGCGGCCGTGTATTTCCTGGTAATGAAGCTGAAGGAAAAAAAGGCGGCGGCCGGCGGCGACGACGACCTTGAATCTTTCGTATCCTGCTCCTGCCTGGACGACGAGCCCATCCTCGTCGAAGACGAATAAAAGCAAGCGGCAAGAACATGTAATTTAGGAGTTAGGATATGACACCCTAACTCCTGTTTCCTAATTCCTAACGCCTACTTTTCCTTGGGCCGGAAGACCAGGGATGCCGCAAGGCCGCACAGGACCGCAAGGCCCGTGCCCGCCGCCGCGGCGGTAAACGGCCCCGTGAGGATGCCGAGCCAGCCCTGCTCCGCAACGGCTTTTTTTACGCCCTCCACCATGGCGTAGCCGAAGCCCGACAAAGGCACGGTGGCGCCCGCGCCCGCCCATTTCACAAGGGGCCCGTATAATCCCACGGCGCCAAGCGCAGCGCCCGCCACTACGAACAGCACAAGAATGCGCGCCATGGTAAGCTTCGTATAGTCCAGCAGGAACTGTCCGACGAGGCAAATTGCCCCGCCCACCAAAAATGCCTGCAGCAACGCCATGCACTTTTCCATAATTCACCTTTTCAATTGATAATTGATAATGATAGCATGCCCCGCCGCCATCACTTCATGCATAGGAGAACCATGAACGAGAACAGCCAATACACCGTCGGCATTGTAGGCCTTGGGCTCATGGGGGCTTCGCTGGCGCTGGCGCTGCGCGGTTTCCGGCAAGCCCGGCTTCTTGGCGCGGTCAGGAATGAGACCGCCTGCCGCAGAGCCATGGCGGATCATGTTGTCGATGAGGCGACAACAAATGCCGGCAGCGTCATGGCGCGGGCGGATCTTCTGATCTTCTGTATATACGCCCGCCACATTCCCGATATAATAAAGACACATTCAGCGCATCTGAAGCCCGGGTGCGTGGTAAGCGACATCTGCGGGGTGAAAACGCCGCTGTATGAAAAAATCATGCCGCTTTTGCCGGATAACATCGACTATGTCGGCGTGCACCCCATGGCGGGCAAGGAGCGCGACGGCTACGAAAACGCTGAGGCGGCGCTGTACCGGGGCCGGGGATTTTTGGTTACGCCGACGGAAAAAAGCACGGCAACCGGCGTCGCCTTGATGGAAGAGCTGGCCGGATATATTGGGGCCGCGCGGGTGCAAGCCGTAACGCCCAGAGAGCATGACGAAATTATCGCCTACACCAGCGATTTGATGCACATCGCGGCGGCGGGGCTCTGCGCGCACCCGCATCCCGCCACGCGGCCGATCTTCACGGGAGGGGCCTTCCGCGACTGCACGCGCGTGGCGGATATCAACGCCGGCGCCTGGGCGGAGCTCCTCATGGACAACCGGGAGAATACCGTTGCCGCCTTGGACCAATATATGAGCGATCTCCATGCGATCCGTGACGCTTTGGAGAACCGGGACGACGATGCGCTGCGGGGAATTTTGGCGCAGGCCGGGGAGAATAAGCGGAGGCTGCTCTAACTTCCCCCGTCACGTGCCGTGCCACCCCCTTCGTCATCGAAGAGGGCTTTGTAGCTTTATTATCTGCTGGACTGTAGATGAAATATGACGCTAAAAAGCCCCCTTCAATGGTGAAGGGGGTGCCCGAAGGGCGGGGGAAGTTAGTTACTTGCACTCAAACGAATGGCAGCACGTGCTGTGCTCGCTGGCGACTTCCTTGGCTTCCTGCTGCACGTCAATGTCCGTGAGGGTGCAGCAGTCCTCGCTTTTGCAGTTGAAGCGGCACTGCGCCACATTGCAGTGAATATTGGGATTATAATCCTGCCTGGCCATATATTTTCTCACCTTTTCTTTCCGGATTGTTGTACGCCATTAGTATGCGCGGCGGACATCCGGAAATCCATTCCTGATTATGGAAGCCGCAGATACACGCACGGCCCGCACCGCCTGGGGTCCGGCCGGCCGCCCCGCGCCAGGGAGCAGTAGCCCTCGCTCAGGCACAGCGGCGTTTCGGTCAGCGTCGCGGGCGCCTCCCTCGACGCGAGCGTGAGCCCCTCCAGGACCTTCGACTGCCGCTCAAGGTGCACGCGGTTCCAAAGCTCCAGGTGATCGACGACGCCCAGAAGCGTGAGCACCCCGCCTTCGGGCACGCCGCACAGCGCCATTAAATGCGGCGGCAAAACGAAGGCGCCGTTATTGTCCGGCTGGAGCCTGGCCACGGAGCGCTCCATCCGCTGAAAATAAGCGGTCACGTCTCGTTTGTCCGGTGCGGCCGCGCACAATTGGGCATCCAGGTGCCGCAGCAGCTGCTCGGCCTGCCCGGCTTGGCAGACATACAAAAATTGCACGCCGAAGCACAGAAGCTCCGGCTTCGCGCCCCAACGCTTGTGCATTTCCTTGCGGATGGCCGGGGGTAGCACCACGCCGCCGTTGGGCACCACTGCAAGGGAAAATCGGCCTTCGAACAAAATAAAACCTCCGGTTTTTTGAGTTGAGAGTTGAGAATTGAGAGTGGAGAGTTATTCGCTTTCATCTGAAGTTTTCTTTGAAGTCTTAACGATTGACACCAGAAGAGACACCAGTTCATTACAATCGTTCCAAATACTTTCGCCTTGGTTTTTGTCCAATATATTGGTAGCGCTTAGCAATTCAATCCAATAAAGCGATTCGTTGGCTTCTTTTAGCGCGATATTCATTTTGCTAATAAAATCTTTTTTACTTTGCCCTTGAAGGGCTTCCCGAATATTTGCTCCTATGCTCGTCCCGCTTCGCAGAAGTTGCTTTGACAGCGTATATTCCTTTCTTTCATCGCAGAGATATCGATACAATCGGACAACCCGAATAGCAAACTCAAAGCTCTTTTTACCAACAAGGCTTTCTCCCATATAATCCACCTGATTTCAAGATAATTCTCAACTCTCAACTCTCAACTCTCAACTCACTCTACCGCGTATAAATTATTTCTCATACACAAAAAATCGCGCTGGAAGACGGAAAAGAATCGGTCCGGCGCGGAAAATTCCTCCTCGAACGAAAGGGTTTCGCTAAGGGAACAGTCCGGCAGCAGCAGGGTTTTGACTTGTTTTGCGCCAACGCAGCAAATCTTCAGCGCGCTCCCCTGCCTGCTCAGCCCCATGGGGGAAGGGAACACGCCCTCGCCGCCCACGCGCAGGATCATCTCCCGGCGTTCGAGGGAAAACTGCACCACGGCGTCACGTTTTGGCGCCGTGAACCAGATATCCCCTCCGCTGAACACAAGGTCATACGCCGGGCATTGGTTGTATTCCAGCGGGAAGGCGCCGCCAAGGGCCCCGTTTGGGCGGAACAGATACAGGCTGCCGTTGGCCCGCAGCACAGCGCAGCCGCCGTCCGGCAGGCTCGCCGCCCGGCAGGAAAATACCTCGTCCAGGGTTTCGGCCACACGGCCGCCGATGTCGCCGAACTTGAGGCTCAGGAAGGTTGATTCCGCGATGGACCTGGTTTGCAGCGTTTCCCAGTCGCAATAATAGTACGACGCGGAAAGCCCGCCGGACTTCATGTCCCTGCGCGCGTACGCAATCGCGAGCTCATTTGCCGCAACGTCAAGCACCTGGGTCGAAATTAATTTCAGGGTCATGTGCTCTCCAATGCACAATTAACAATTAACAATTCACAATTGTGCATTATTAATTGTTAATTATCAATTATTGAAATCCCCACCAAGCCGGAACGGCGTGGAATGACCTGCCCCAAAAGCAGGTGGGTTGCCTCCCGCGCGTTCACGCTCCCTTCGGCCAAAAGAACCGATTGGCTCTCCCGGGAGGTCTGCAATCCAGCGTCGGAGTCCGGCTCCCTTATGAACGGTGTAGGGCCATCCAGACCGTAGTTATCGCACAAGGCAGGGATTTATGTCAATGTACAGTGTACAAATTACAATGAACAAATGATTTGTACATTGTACATTGTAATTTGTTCATTCCTCAAATGGGATGCCGAGCCGCTTGGAAAATTCCTTGCCGACTTCGTCGAATTCCGCTTCGTCCTCCAAAATGGAAAGATAGATTTCGCCGTCCTCTTCCTCCACCTTCAGGAGGATCAGCTCGTCGTCGTCTTCGTCGTCGTCTTCGCCGCTTTCCTCGCCCACCAGGGGAGCCAGGGCCACATAGGTGCCGCTGGCATGGGCGCCGTCGAAGTCCATGCGGTCAAGCTCCTCGAACACGTGCTCCTTGCCATCCTCGTCCACAACGCTCACAATGTCGTTGCCGAAGTCTTCGAGGGCCTCGCTGCCGATTTCCTCAATGCCGTCGCCCGGGCGAAAAATATCGTCGCCTGCCGCCATGTTTCGTTCACACCTTTCTTGCGCTTTCCGGTACCAACGAGGCATGAAAATGATCTTGCTTTACTTTCAAGCTTCGAGCCTCCGTGATCCTGTTCATTTCTTGTTCTCAATTCTACATCATTTCGGGCAAATAGTCAAGGGGTTTTCGCAGGAATATTTTTGCATGGTAATTTTTAGCCCGCTTACATCCACCCCACCGCGCCAAAGCCGATAAGGGCCGCGATGTCGATGCCATATATGACGCCCAGCGTAATGAGCTTATTCTTCATTTTCTTCATGTCGTGCACGATGAACGCCATGGTGAAGAATGGCAGATAGCCAATCAGCCAGATAAGCCACGGCGCGGAGCGGCTCCACCAGGATTTCTCCCAGGTGAGGATTCCGGCGTAGTTCAGGTAACATTCCACCAGGACGGCGAGTGTAGTCAGCACGGCGGCAAACACAACGCGGTTCGGGATGCCGAGGATTTTCTGCTTCGGGTTGGGCGGCAGCGTCAGGCAGGCGGCGATGCCCATAATGGCGAACATGAGCGAGATTTCGATGTTGTAGCCGATGAGAAGCTGGAGCGCGGTGCCGCCGACGCCCTGCGGCGCGCCCCAAACCGGCGTGCCGGTGGCGTGGAATACGATGCTGTTCCAAATCTCGTTGAACAAGTCCATCCCCCAGAGCGCCAGGCCGCCCAGGACGATGTTCCAGTTCTTCTTACTGATTTCCTTGCTGTAAATATAGATGACCAGCAGCAGGAACGGCACGACATACCAGTGCAGCGTGAGATCGGGGCGGCGCAGGATTTCCATGGCGCTTTCGGAGTAAGTGGACATGACGATAGCAACCTCTCATTCTTCAAGAATACCCGGGCAGCATGGTGAGTCCTTGTGAAATCGACCATGAATTCATTATAGCACCCCAATGCAGGAAAATCAAGAGAGAATATCCATAATTTTCGCGGATGAAAATTGCCCGAATAAATTATTGCGGCACAACCTACCGAAACGCTTGCCTTTTTTTTGGAGATGTAGTATACTAGAATTTGATTTTTTGTGATTAGGATGACATGTTCAGGAGGAATGTGAATTTATGGCAGTATTTCGCCCGTTCCGGGCCATCCGGCCAAGGCCGGCGCTCAGCGCCAGGGTGGCGGCATTGCCCTACGACACCATGAGCAGCGCCGAAGCCCGGGCGCTCGTCAAAAACAATCCCCTGTCGTTTTTGCACATCGACATGGCGGAAATCGATTTGCCGGAGGGCATTGACCCGTACAGCGACGTCGTTTACGAAACGGCCGCCATGAATCTGCGGCGGCAAATCGCCGAAGGGGTTTATACACAGGATGTGGCGGCCCGGTTCTATATTTACCGCCAGACATGGAAGGGCCGCGTGCAAACCGGGCTCACGGGCTGCGCTTCCATCGACGACTATAGGAATGACGTGATCAAAAAGCACGAGCTCACCCACCCGCACAAGGAAACCGACCGCATCAGGCATGTGACCGCCTGCAACGCCAATACGGGCCCCATTTTTATGCTCTATCGCGACAGCCGGGGCGTTGCCGCTTTATTGGACCAATGGTGCGCGGAGCATCCTTGCGAGTCCAGCTTCGAGGGTCCCGGCGGTGTTACGCATGAGATTTGGCCCATCACGGATATGGCCCTGACCGGAACGCTGCAGGCCTCTTTTGACGCCACCCCCGCGTTTTATATCGCCGATGGCCATCACCGGTGCGCTTCCGCGGCGCATGTGGGATTTGCCCGCCGCGCTATGAATCCAGCACATACCGGCGACGAAGAATATAACTTCTTCCTTGCCGTGGCCTTCCCGTCCGAACAGCTCGCCATCCTGGATTTTAACCGCGCCGTAAAGGATTTGAATGGCTTAACCGCGGCTGCGTTCCTTTCCCGCGTGGAGGACCTGTTTTTCCTGGAATCCTATGGGCTGACCGGCACGCCCTATCATCCGGAAAGCCGCCATCATTTCGGTATGTTCCTGGATGGCCAGTGGTACAAGCTTCGCGCCCGCAGAGGCACATTTAACGCGAAAGATCCGGTCTTGAGCCTTGACGTGGAAATCCTGCAGCGGAACTTGCTTGCCCCCATTCTGGGCATCAAGGACCCCCGCAGAGATCATCGAGTGGAATTTATAGGAGGTATCCGGGGATTGGAAGAGCTGGAGCGCCGCTGCACCAACCCGGACGACATGCGCGTGGCCTTCGCGATGCATCCCACCACGGTGGATGAGCTCATGGCCATTGCGGACAACGGCGATATCATGCCGCCGAAGTCCACGTGGTTTGAGCCGAAGCTGCTGTCTGGTTTATTCATACATGACTTGGAGTGATTTCAGTGGAGATGATATGTTATTGCGGTCATGATTGCTCCAAATGTCTTGTTTACAGGGCAACGATTGCGGATAACGAGACGATGAGAAATGAAAGCGTAAGGTTTTATAAAGCCGAATTCAGCATAGACGTGTTGCCGGAAAAAACGCGTTGCCTTGGCGGAAGATCAGATGAAGTTATGGAGGTCTGTGAGCCGTGCCCGTTTAGGAAGTGCTGCCGGGAGAAGCAACTCCATGCGTGCTCGGAATGTTCGGCACCTTGCGAGCGATTTGGCTGGTATGCTGAAAAATATGTAAACAAGTATAATCAAATACTAGGAGTGACACATATGAACCCCTACATCCCATCAGAAATCGAACCCAAATGGCAGCGGCGCTGGGAGGAATCCGGCGTATACCATGCCAAGCAGGACTTCAGCCTGCCAAAATTTTTCGCCCTCATTGAGTTCCCCTATCCCTCAGGGCAGGGGCTGCACGTGGGGCATCCCAGGCCATATACCGGCCTCGACATCGTCGCGCGCAAACGGCGGCTCCAGGGCTACAACGTGCTCTACCCCATCGGCTGGGACGCCTTCGGCCTGCCCACCGAAAACTACGCCATCAAGAATAAAATTCACCCGGCGGAGGTGACCCGACAGAACATCGCCCGTTTTAAGGCGCAGGCGAAAGCCCTGGGCTTCAGCTTCGACTGGTCGCGGGAAATCGACACCACCGACCCAGCTTATTATAAATGGACCCAGTGGATCTTTTTGCAGATGCTCAAAGCGGGCCTTGCCTATAAAAAGGAAATGCCCGTGAACTGGTGCACCAGCTGCAAATGCGTGCTCGCCAACGAGGAGGTCGTGGGCGGCGTGTGCGAGCGCTGCGGCAGCGAGGTCATCCAAAAAAAGAAGAGCCAGTGGATGCTCAAAATCACGGCCTATGCCCAGCGCCTCCATGATGATCTGGATGATGTGGACTATATCGAGCGGGTCAAAGTGCAGCAGCGCAACTGGATCGGCCGCTCCACCGGCGCGCAAATTCGCTTTGCTTCTACAGCCGGGGACGACATCGAAGTCTTCACCACCCGGCCCGATACCCTCTTCGGCGCCACCTACATGGTCATGAGCCCGGAGCATCCGCTGCTGGAAAAATGGAAGCCCCTCCTGCAAAATTACGATGATGTTGATCACTATCGCGGCACAGCCGCCAAAAAAAGCGATTTCGAGCGCACGGAGATGAATAAAGAGAAAACCGGCGTGTGCTTACAGGGCGTCGCGGGGATCAATCCCGTGAATGGGAAAGAAATTCCCATCTTCATTTCGGACTACGTGCTCATTTCCTACGGAACGGGTGCTATCATGGCCGTGCCAGGGCACGACACCAGGGACTGGGAGTTTGCCCGCGCCTATGATTTGCCAATCATCGAAGTGGTTGCCGGCGGGAATATTGAACTGGAGGCGTTCACTGACTGCGATACCGGCATCATGGTGAATTCCGGTTTCATGGACGGCATGCCCGTGGAAGAAGCTAAGGCGGCAATGATCAAATTTTTGGAAGAGGCTGGCATAGGCCATGAAAAAGTCCAGTTTAAATTGCGGGACTGGGTGTTCGCCCGCCAGCGCTACTGGGGCGAACCCGTGCCTGTCGTGCACTGCCCCTGCTGCGGCACGGTGGGCTTGCCGGAGGATCAGCTGCCTTTGCTGCTGCCGAAGCTGAAAAACTACGCTCCTACTGAAACCGGTGAATCTCCGTTGGCTTTGCTTGATGACTGGGTCAACACCACTTGTCCTGTTTGCAATGGCCCAGCAAAACGCGAAACCGACACCATGCCCCAATGGGCGGGCTCCAGCTGGTATTTCCTGCGCTACTGCGACCCCCACAATGGCGCCGCCCTGGCTTCGCAGGAAGCCCTGGATTATTGGATGAACGTGGACTGGTACAACGGCGGCATGGAGCACACCACCCTGCACCTGCTTTACAGCCGGTTCTGGCACAAGTTTTTGTATGACATCGGCGTGGTGCCAACCAGGGAGCCGTATCAGAAGCGCACCAGCCACGGCATGATCTTGGGAGAAGACGGCGAAAAGATGTCGAAGTCCCGCGGCAACGTGATCAATCCCGACCTCATCGTGGAGCAGTACGGCGCCGACACCATGCGCCTTTACGAGATGTTCATTGGGGATTTCGAAAAATCCGCGCCATGGAACTCCGCGTCCATCAAGGGCTGCCGCCGTTTTTTGGACCGCGTCTGGAATTTGCAGGAGATGCTCGTGAATTCAGGCGGCTACCTCAAGGAGCGCGAAGGCGAGCTGCACCGCGCGATCCGCAAGGTCTCAAATGATATCGAACACCTCAAGCACAACACGGCCATCGCGGCTTTGATGAGCCTGCTCAACGTGATTTACGATTCCGGCAAGGTGACAACGGGCGAGCTGAAGGCCATACTATTATTGCTCAGCCCCTTCGCGCCGCATATTTCAGAAGAAATCTGGGAGCTGCAGGGCTTTGGCGGCACAATCAACAATCAGGCCTGGCCCGCCTGGGACGAAGCCAAATGCCAGGCGCTAGAGGCGGAGATCCTGGTGCAGGTGAACGGCAAGGGCAAGGCGCGGCTGATGATGGCCATGCATTTATCCCGGGATGAAGCGCTGTCCCTCGCCAAGGCGCAGCCGGAAGTCGCGCCGCTGCTGGAGGGCAAAGCCCTCGTAAAGGAGCTTTACGTGCCAGGGCGGCTGATTAACCTTGTGGTAAAGGGCTAGAGCTTCGAAATTAATATATTTTTGTAAACAACACAGAAAAGGGTTGACATTCCTTTGGAGTTTCGGTATAATGGAATGCAGTTGATTTTTAACTAATATGAACGATTTGCGCGTGGTTTTACCCGGCAAGCGAGGGGAGGGAATCTCATGAGTCAGGTCAGAGTAAAAGAAAACGAATCCTTGGACAGCGCCTTGCGCCGGTTCAAAAAGCAAACCTCCCGCGACGGTGTGATCCAGGAAGTTCGCAAGCGCGAGCATTATGAAAAGCCGTCTGTGCGGAAAAAGAAGAAGTCTGAGGCGGCGCGCAAACGCAAATTCAAATAACCGGTTTGGGCGCGGCTGATGGGGCCGCGCCCTAATTTTTTACGGATCTATAGGGGCGGCCTGTGGGCCGCCCGCGATTTTCGGGAGCCATGATTCGAATCTCGGGCAGCCCACAGGCTGCCCCTACATGGAGGCGATTACAATGAAGCAACCCGTTAAAATATGCGTAGTCGTACTGCTTGCATATGCGCTTCTGGCGATCTGTCTGTTGCCTGCCATCGCCAGGCCCAAAGACGCCTGCGGCTGCGGCCAGACCCCCGTGATTATTTTACAGGGCTACAGCGGACCGCACCTGTTTCTGGACATGGGCAGCGAGGGGGAGCAGCAGGTCTGGGTCCCGCAGTTCAAGGGGGAAAACGCGCGTTCCGTGCTGGATGTCGCCTTCAGCGTGCTGCCGAAGCTCATCCTGGACGCGGGCGGCAACAGCGACAAAGTGATCGAGGGCCTCGGCGAAGTCATGCAGTTGATGGAGAAACTCACCATGAACGACGACGGCACGTCGAAGTATCATGTGAGCGCGAAGCCCCAGGGCGCGTACGCTTCCCGCTGGGACAGGATGGTGGCGCGCGGGCAGGAAAAGCTCAACAACCAGCGGCCCATCACGCAAACGCTCACGGAGCATATCCCAGCGGACCATATCTACTCGTTCGCCAGCGACTGGCGCCTGAGCCATATCCAAACGGTGGAGGCCCTGCACGCGTTTATACAGGAAGTAAAAGCGCAGTCCGGGCACGACAAAGTGAGCCTGTTCGCCGTCAGCTACGGCGGACAGCTCGCCACGGCGTATTTCACCTATTACGGCGGCGCGGACATCGACCGGGCGGTGCTGCACTCCCCGGCGGTCCGCGGTTCGCAGTTGGTGGTGGATCTGTTTGAGAACGAAGCGTTTGAGTTCGACCTGGTATCGGCCCTGGATCTGGTGGCGGTATTTTTGCAGCGGGAGCTTTCCGTCGCGCAGCGCTTGCCGGATGTGAGCCCGGAGCAGCTCAACGATATCTTTGTGCGCATGCTGCGCACCTATTTCCAGCCGCTGTTCCTGAATTTCGGCAGCCTGTGGGACCTTGTGCCCATGGGGGAATACGACCGCATGAAGGCGAAATACCTGGACCCCTTGAAGAATGCCGATATCATTGCCCGCGCGGACAAAATGCATTACGACATGATGCCGAACGCGGGCGAAACCCTGCGGCGCATGCAAAAAGAAGGCGTAAAAATCGCGATCATCTCCGGTTACGGTGTGCCCTTGGTTTCGAAGAACCAGGTCAACGCCGATTTTATCATCGACGTCAGTTCCATCACAGGCGCCGCCACGCAGCGACTGGACAGCAGCAAAGTCTTCAGCGCGGCGCGCGACCACATTTCCCCCGACGGCCGCATCGACGCCAGCGGCGCCTACCTGCCCGAGCACACCTGGTTTTACGCCAGGCAATACCACGCCATGGGCGCCTGGGATTTTTACACAAGGGATTTGTATTGCAAATGGCTCTTCACCGATGAGATCGGGGATATCTATTCCAGCCCCGCGTTCCCGCAGTTCCGGGAGTCCTGCAATCCCTCCGACGGCCTGGAGGCCCGCTTTTCCGAAAGCGTGAGCGGTTATTTGACAGCGGACGACGACACGCTGCTCCTGAAAAATCTCTCGAAATACAGCATCAGCCTGATTTCCGTGAAAGCCGAGGGCCTGAAATTCGAGGTGCCCATGGTCAACCGCATTGTCATCGCGCCCGGCGAAACCGCGCGCTTGCGCTACGATACGGCGCTCCCGAGCACCCGCCGGCGCTTTGCCATAACCGCCGAATACCTGCGGGAAAGCGCCGTACAGTCCAAGGAAGCCCGCACGTTCGATTTTGTCGCGCTGCCCTCCCACGAAGCGAAGCCGGAGGCGCTGCGCTTTCCCTCGGCGCAGGCGGCAAGCGTTCCCGCGCGGCGGTTCCGTCCCGCGCGCGCGCTGATGAACGCCGCCATCGCGGCGGCGAGCGTGGGCTTCGCGGCCCTGGCCGTGGGCGTGATGATGAAGGGCCGGCTGCGGGAGGATTGAGTCGAGAGATATATCATAGCCGGCCCATAGTGAATCCATGGGCCGGCTCTTTGATGTTGGAAGCAACGCTGGTCACACTGCGGCACAGCCGCCTAAAGCTCCGCCACGACGCCTTTTTTGAGAATCACGTTGGCGTAAAGCTCCGTTTCGCCCGTGGCGACCACGGCATACGCCTCCTTGGCGCGGTCGTAGAACGCGAAGCGCTCCACGAGCTCCACGTGGCGGTCGCCCTCCCGGCGCAGGATGCACTTGCTGTACTCCTGCCAGATGGGCGGGCGGATGTTGGGGTCGCCCGTGTCCATGAGGGAAACAGGGCATTCCACGAAGCCGTCGAGGGGGAAAAATTGCAGGATGGCGTCCAGCAGCTCCGGGATGCCGTGGCCGTCCGCGCGGACCAGGCGCTGTGCCAGCGCCGCCGAGGGAAAATTCGCGTCGCCCAGCACGATTTCGTCGCCGTGCCCCATTTCGCCAAGGGTTTTGAGCAGCTCCGGCGAGAGGATAGGCGGGATATTTTTCAGCATAACGTGCCCTCGTTTCATCATGATGATATACAATACTATAGGTACGAGGATATTCCGGCAAATATGAGTAAAGCGGTTAGGAACGGAAAATTTTCGGGAAGCGCCGGTTCAGTATGGGCTCCAGCAGAATGATCAAATACATGGCCGCGAGCCCGCACAAAGCGCCGACGAGAATGCCGCCAATGACGTCGGTGGCATAATGCACGCCCAGATAAACCCGCGAAAAGCCCACCAGCGCCGCCAGCGCGATGGCGATGATGGCCCACGGGCGTCCTTTCCGGCCCACCCAAACGGGGCGCAGGCCGAAAAACAGCCCCATGGCCCCCGCAAAGCTGATGGCCGTATGCCCGGAGGGGAAGGATTTGTCTCCCGGCATATGGGTCAGGTTCGGATAGATGTAGTCCTTCGCCCATTCGACGAAGTTGATATCGTAGGGCCGGGGCCGGTCGAGCAGGGGCTTGAGCACCGCGTTGGTAACAATGACGTTCAGAAGGAACGCCAGCAGCATCACAATGCCAGCCTTGCGGGTCCGGCGGAACGCCAGCAGCGCCGCGGCGATGGCGATCCAAAAGAGGCCGCCGTCCCCAAGGCGGGTGATAAAGGCGAAAAAGCCGTCCCAAAAGGGGTTCGCGCCGGGGTGGAACAGTTGCGCGGCCCATTGGGCAATCGCGCCGTCGAAGGGAAGGAATGCGTCGAACATAAGAAAGGTCCTTTCTGGATATTAGACTTTAGATGTTAGAGATCAGCACCGCCCGCACGGGCGAGCCCTCGCAGCCCGCGAGCCTCAGCGGAAACGCGGCGAGGGTGTATTTCCCGGGCGGCGCGCTTGACAAATCCAGGCCCTCCAGCAGGACGATGCCCGCGCCAAGCAAAATGCGGTGCACTTCTGCTGTGTGTTCCGGCCGGGAAACGCTTTGCGGCTCGACGCCCAACAGCCTGAGATCTTGCTTTGCCAACATATGCGCGAGCTCCGGCGTGATTTCGATATTTCCTTTCAGCAGCAACCGTGCTTCGCACAACTCTTGAGAGAACGTTTCCAGCACAAGGCATGGGCCAAAGAATACATCCAGGGGGATTTCGTCAACCGCCCGGCCGTTTTCAATGAAATGCAGCGGCGCGTCCATATGTGTGCCGTTGTGCGCGCCAAGCGAAAGGTTCGTCATCTGGTAAGAATCCCCAGGCATCTCCTTTACCCGGCTAAAACTTGGACCAAGGTCCCCGGGGTAGACGCGGCAGGAGAACAGCTCCTGGGTAATGTCGATGATGTGCATGGTTTTTCCTTTCATGAAGTTTATGCAAAATTATACTCCCCCACTTAACATCTGCAAGATTGCAAACGTAGTGCGTGATTTAGGTGCTGCTGCCCCCTCATCAGGGGGCCCCTGGCGATTTATTTTACATCTGCTTAGTGGCTATCGTCAGGATCCTCCTCAAAACTCTCCGCATACCTCCTCCAAACAGAACACCCCCCGGCGGAAGGGCTCGCGATCAATCCACATGCCGTTGGTGAAATCCGGCACGGGCACGGGCGCGCCGCCCATGGCCACGCTCTGCTCGCTTAAGGCTGTGATTGCCATCCACGCGGCTGTGTCGTAAACGTCGATGGGCGGCGGGGCGTCGCGCTGGACGGCGTCCGCGAAGGCCGAAAGCACGAGGTAATCCATGCCGCCATGGCCGTTCGCGTGGATGCCCGCCTTGCCGTAGGCCTTCCACAGCGGGTGCTCGTATTGGTCCAAGTATTGATCAAACGGCTCCCATGCGCCGGTCCAGCTTTCGTGGGGCGAAACGCCGTCGATATAAATCACGTCCCCAAGGCCAATGGGCCCCTCCTGGAAGCAGGCCTTCGTGCCCTGCACGCAGTAATCCCGGGAATAGGGCCGGGGCAGCGTGCAGTCGTGGGTGAGGCGGATCGTCTCGCCGTTGGCGCAGGTGATCATCGTGGTGACGATATCGCCCTGATTGAACACTTGATTTTGCAGATAGTAGTCCGGGCCTTTTTCGCGCCGGATAAATTCCCGCAGGCCCCTGGCCTTGCCGGCAACGCTCGTAAGCGTGAGAAAGCGGTTGCCCCGGTTGATGCGAAGCAATTTTGCAATTGGGCCTAATTGGTGCGTGGGATACAGCTCGCCGTTGCGATGGATAAAATTCGCCAGCCGTCCATGGCGATTCTCCATGCCATAGGCGATTTCGTCGCGCAGGTCGTGGCGGTAGCCGCCCTCGCAGTGCACGATTTCGCCAAAAACGCCCTCTCTTTCCATGCGAAACACCGCCATCTCTTTTCGGTCATAGCAGCAGTTTTCCAGCAGCATGCAAAATTTTCCTGTCTCCTCGCTGGCGCGTACCATCCGCCAGCACTCCTCCACGCTGGCGGCTCCGCCCACCTCCAGGGCCACATGGCAGCCCGCCCGCATGGCGTCCGCCGCGACGCGCCCGTGGGTGATCCATGTGGTGCAGCAAAGCACCGCGTCCAGGCTTTCTTCCGCGAGCATCTGTTTATAATCAAGATAAGTACGCGGGCGTATTCCGCTTTTTTCTTCCACAAGCTTTGCGCCATCCAATGCCCGGTCTTCATATGTGTCGCACACGGCGGGGACAACCACCCCCGGCACGCTGAGCAGCTCGCCCATCTGCCCCATGCCGCGCCCGCCAAGGCCCACGCAGCCGATGCGCACGGCGCGTACCTGTTGATCCAGTAAAGCCATCTGTGCATCTCCTTTGTTCGTTGACATAGATTATACTATATTTGCGATGGAGATGCAAGTATATTTTCAAAGCTCCCTGCCCCTTGACGAAACACCGAATCCATGCTACAATAATTCAAAGGGAGTGTGGGAGATGCGCGCAAAAAAGCCGCCGCAGTGGCAGAAGTTTGATCGATGGATGTTCTTCGGCGCGTTGGTCGGGCTGGGGGTTGCTTTTGGTGTGTTCTGCCTTGTGCAAATTATCTTGTTCCGCAATTTTGCCGTGCTGAAAAACATGCACCGCGCGGGGCAAGCCGCCGGCGTTACCCCATCCGATATTCTTACTATGACAGCTACGGCGCTCGGCGGCTTGACCATCGGGGGCGTGGCTGTCATGCAGTATCGCAAGCATAAGTGGGCGGAGTATCAGGCGAAGATGGATGAGGACAGCAGGACTGGGGAAAGGCTGGAGCAGGCGATAGAGCATTTGGGGAATAAGAATGAGCATATAAGGATTGGAGCGCTTTATGAGTTTAGAAACCTTGCTGAGGATTCGCCACGCAATAAAGAGAATATAGTACAGATTTTGACGGCGTTTGTACGGAAGAAGAGCCTAAAATCAGATTCCTTGCTTCTTGACGGTAATGAGGCGGCAAGGATATTGGCACAGTTTATAAGAGAATTCATAGAAGAAACAGCAGAGAAATCAAGAAAAAGAAATAAAATGCCATTTCATAAAAAATGTACTTTAAGACCTCCAGAATGCATATTTATAGCGTTGGGCATACTCGCTCGCCCTACATTTCTAAATTCTCTTGTTACATGGAGAGGGCTAAAGACCGATTGGCTGGATTTAGATTGCATAGACCTAAACCGGACAAAACTGATCGAACCAGATTTTAAGGGCACAAGATTGTGCCATGCTTATTTCTATAAAGCATTCATTTGTAAACCTCATTTTGAAGGTGCAGATCTCACTGGTGCTCATCTGAAAAATGCAGATATTGTTGATATCCGCATCGACGAATACACCAAGTTCGACCCCGGCGTCCGCGAAAAATACTTCCCCGACTTCGGCAAAGAAAAAGAATCAGGCGCTGAGGATTAACCCCAGCGCCGTGATTTTTATTTTTCCAGGTAAAACGCTTGACATTTACGGCAAATATGGTATAATAACCTTGAGGGGTGGCGCTGCGCAACTGCAGGTCACTCATTCCCCCTCGAGAATACGCCGAGTAACCGCCCAAGCTTGTGAGGCCTGAGGGCGGTTACTTCTTTCCGCGGAACGCTATAATTGCAAGGACGATTGCCAAGACATCCGCCACAATACTAATTATGTTGCTCCATACATCCATGCACCTCACCTCCTTTGGGAGGAGGAAGAGGACTAACCGCCGCTGCGCAACGCCAATGTCATTATACAAGTTTCCTCAATCAAAAGCAAGCGTTTAAGCAAAAATGTTCGCGCTTTAAACACAAACCGCCGGGCTTTCACCCGGCGGCCATTTTTTTATTAACCCTTACAGCTCCGCGAAATACTTGATCGTCCGCACCATCTGGCTGGTGTAGCTGTTCTCGTTGTCATACCAGGAAATCACCTGCACCTGGTAAAGGTCGCAGCAGTCGATTTTGGAAACCATGGTCTGCGTGGCGTCGAACAGGGAACCGCAGGTGATGCCGATGGTGTCGGAGGACACGATGGGGTCCTCGGTGTAGCCGAAGCTGGGGCTGGCGGCGGCCTTCATGGCGGCGTTGATGCCATCCACGGTGATGTCCGCGCCCTTCACCACGGCAACGAGGATGGTGGTGGAGCCTGTTACGACAGGCACGCGCTGAGCGGAACCGATGAGCTTGCCGTTGAGCGCCGGGATGACAAGGCCGATGGCTTTCGCGGCGCCGGTGCTGTTGGGCACGATGTTCATTGCCCCTGCCCGGGCGCGTCTCAGGTCGCCCTTGCGGTGGGGGCCGTCCAGGATCATCTGGTCGCCGGTGTAGGCGTGAATGGTGGACATGATGCCGCTTTGGATGGGGGCGAGGTCGTTGAGGGCCTTCGCCATGGGGGCCAGGCAGTTGGTGGTGCAGCTGGCGGCGGATACGATGGTGTCGTCCTTGTTCAGGATGCCTTCGTTCACGCCGAACACGACGGTTTTGGTTTCGGCGTCGGCCGGGGCGGAAATCACGACTTTTTTCGCGCCCGCCTGGATGTGCAGGGCGGCCTTGTCCTTGGTGGTGAAGAAACCGGTGCACTCGAGCACGACGTCCACGCCGAGCTTGCCCCAGGGCAGCTCCGCCGGGTTCGCGTTTTTGTAGATGGTGATCTTCCTGCCGTCCACGGTGATGGAATCGTCGTCGCTGGCGACGGTGTGGCCGTCGTAGCGGCCCTGCGCGGTGTCGTATTTGAGCAGGTGCGCCAGCATTTCGGGGCTGGTCAAATCGTTGATGGCCACCACGTCGTAGCCCTCCGCGCCGAACATCTGCCGGAACGCCAGGCGCCCGATGCGCCCGAACCCATTGATCGCGACTTTCACTGCCATGTGGATACCTCCATGAATCGTTATAATTTTTTGAACGCAAATATTATACACCTATTCTGCGCGCATTGCAAGCGTCTAAGCCCCGTGCAGTCAAATTTTAGCAGTTTATACAAAATAGGGCGCAAAGCGTTTTAATATTCGTCATCCAAGGCAATCTCATTCAATTGTTCTTTGACATTATTGTTCCATGCCTCGATGAGCTCCAGAATTTCTTCCGCATGTTCACAATCTGTGATGTTCGCAATGTCTTCTCTTAATCTCTCCATGTGGATGATGCCGTACTTAAGCAGTGTTTGAACAAGACTTTTACTACGCCTTAATTCATCTCTATGGTGATATTCCATTTCAGCCATCTCGCCTTCTAATCGCCATATCTTCCCTTCCAGCTCTGTCTGCTTTGCCGCATTGTTATTTTTTACCGCATCCACGGCAATGCTTTTCTCCGCATACCATCATTTTGTCTAATGCTCATTTTATCAAAGATAGAATGCAAATGCAACCCCTGGCTTCCAAATTTTAGCAGATTACACAAATTCGAAGTATCGCGCCGGGAATTTGCAATACTATTGAATATGAATATCTTGCGCTTTCCGCTGTTGGACGAAGAACAGCTGACGGATCAATTTCAGCAAGCCATGCGCCTGCCCGTGAACGAGGCGGGCGAAATGCGCCTGCGCGGCGCGCTCCAGGCGCTGATGGGCGAGTTGCTGCTGCGCAACCCCAAGTATGACATGCGGGCCCAGAGCATGCTGCTGGCCTGCCATTTGCGGCTGCGGGCATTGCAGAACACCGTGCTTGCGGGCCGCGGCGAAGAAGACTTCGCTCCGCAGCGCTGCGACCTGCGTTCCTGGTTCGAGGATTTGTGCGCCGCCTGCGACATGCTGCTGCACCCCCTTGGACGTTCTGTTATACTTGAAGCGCCGGAAGAGCCAATCGAAGCCGCGTGCGCCCCCAGAGATATCGCATGGCTTTTGCTGGAGCTCATCTGCAACTGCGCGCGCCACTGCGAAGGCGAGGAAATCCGCGTCGCCATGGATTTAAAACGCAAGCGCCGGGGTGCGAACCATCACAGCGGGCAGCGTCGGCCCGCAGCTTGCTTTGCCAGCGTCGCCTGCGAGGGGGAGCTCGACCTGCGGCGGCTGCACGCGGCGGGCCAGCGGCCGGGCACGGGAATCGCCGCCGTGCAGCGCACCGCGTACCTGCATGGCGGTTCGATGATGTGGCTGGGCCGCGATGGGCTTTCGATCGCCTCGCTGCGCATCCCCCTGCGTCCCTGCGGCGCAATTCCCCTGGCGGAAACGCCTGACTTCGTGGAGCTGCTCAGCGACCAGCTTTCGCCGGTGTATACGGCGCTTGCGCCCGCTGTTCCGATGGTGGGCAATTCGATATCCGCTGGCAAAAAATAGAAGTTGCGCTTTCGTCCCAAGGAAATCACTTGACTTTTTGGCCGGGGCGCATTATACTATAAATCAAAGTATACATAAGGAGAAGCCATATGAGAAAATTACTTTCCATTCTGCTCACGCTGCTCATGATGGCCGGGGGGATTGCCGTTGCGCCTATCTTGGCCAGCGCGGCGGGCGAGGCCGGTTATCCCTTCCTGCTTGGCGCGGTCAAAGGCGCGGACAACAATCCCCTCCCCCTGCTGACCTACACGCCCGGCCAAAGCCCCGGCGCCGTTCCGATGGATGGCATGGTGCGCAACTATCCGCCAGCGGAGCTTTTCGCTCAGTACAACACCTACCCCGACAGCGATCATCCGGACGGCGTAGCCTACTTTTGGGTGTATGACGACGCGGACAGCGTGTATTTCATCTGCGACTGGACAAGCGACAACACCTATGACTATGGCGACGACTATTTCACCGTCTACATCGACGACGGCGCGGGCGTAAAAGCCTACACCCAGCACACGGACCCGGTCGGCGGCGATTACGGCCAAGCCCTGTTCGACGCGACGGACATGGCGGATTTCGACCACATGTGGTATGTCATCGCCGTACCGAAAGCCGACCTGAACCCCGGCGCGCTGAAGGTCGGCTTCGAGCTATACGGCACGGCAAATGTATCCTCTTCCGTTTCATGGAACGCAACACCGCCCGCCACGGGCACCGTGGGCGTACAGCTGACTTATTCCATCAAGTATGACATTGCCTCCAATAATAATGGGGATCATACCGACCACATGGCAATCGTATATGAATATGACGATGATGGCGAACTGGATGATTTCTTGAATCAATCCATATTGTATTACAGTGATAGCGGTGAATTCTATTTCAGTATGTACACCGGCAGCTTTAGGGAAATCACCAGGAAAACATTCACCGTGACCCCGGCTGCTGTTTCGCCGTATGCAAGTACGGATATAGTGAATATCAATGTTATTTATAATACAGCAGGCACACACAAAATCGCAGTGATAGTGTTTTATCGTGAAAAAGCGCCGTATGAGAACCAATGGACGTGTATCCATTATCCTGCGAGCAGCGCTATTGCCACGACGATTGTCGCCCCCGCGCCTGTTGCCCCCACCATCACCGGCCCCACAGCGATGAAGCTGCTGGCAGGCTATGGGGCCACCAGCACCGGTGCGTTTACCCTCACCGGCGCCCCTGCGCCTTCGGTGACGATCGATAACACCCACGGCGGCAAAATCACCTGGGACGGCACCAAGCTGAACATCGCGGCGGGCCTTGCGGCGGGCGAATACAGCGTAAAGCTCACGGCCAGCAACGGCGTGGGCACGAACGCGACGGCCACCTTCAAGCTGACGGTTGCCAAGACGATTTTTAGCACAAAATATGAATCGAACTTCCTCAACTGGCTGCTGTTCCTCGTGGCATTCGGCTGGATCTGGATGTGGTTCTGATCGCGCGGCCAACCCGCGTTATCATTTATAGAATATAGATTGACATGGAGGATATATTGAATGAGCTACCAATTGGAAACAAAATGCCTGCACTCCGGCTATACGCCGAAAAACACCGAGCCCAGGGTCGTACCGATCGTCCAGAGCACAACCTATGTGTTCGATTCCACCGAGGACGTGGGCGCGGTGTTTGATGACCCGACGAAAAACCTGATCTACTCGCGGTTCGCGAACCCCACCGTGATGGCGGTGGAAGCGAAAATCGCTGACCTGGAGGGCGGTATCGGCGCGATGTGCACGTCGTCGGGGCAGGCGGCGTCCCTGCTATCCCTGCTGGCGCTGTGCAACGCGGGCGACAGCTTCATCAGCACCACGCAGATTTACGGCGGCACCGTCAACCTATTTTCGTTTACCCTGAAGAAGCTGGGCATCGAATGCATTTTTGTGGACGGCGACGCCAGCGAAGACGAGATCAACGCCGCGTTCCAGCCCAACACAAAGGCGGTGTTCGGCGAAACCCTGGCGAACCCGGCGCTCACCGTGCTGGACATCGAAAAATTTGCCCGCATCGCCCATGCCCGCCATGTGCCGCTGATCATCGACAGCACCTTCGCGACGCCGATCCTTTGCAGGCCCATCGAGTTCGGCGCGGATATCGTCATCCATTCCACGTCGAAATACATGGACGGCCATGCCCTGCAGGTGGGCGGCGTGATCGTCGACAGCGGCAAATTTGACTGGCGCAGCGGCGATTTTCCCGGACTAACGCAGCCGGATCCGTCATATCATGGTATTACATACACGGACACCTATGGAAAATTCGCATACATTTTAAAGGCGCGCATGCAGCTCATGCGGGATTTCGGCGTGTACCCCTCGGCGCATTCGGCGTTTTTGCTCAACCTTGGCCTGGAAACCCTGGCGCTGCGCATGGAGCGTTACTGCCGGAACGCGCTTGCCGTCGCGCAATATCTGGAACAGCGCGATGAAATCGCGGCGGTGATTTATCCGGGGCTGCCGAACGACAAATACTACGGGCTGGCGCAGAAATATCTGAAGGGCGCAAGCGGCGTCATCTCATTTATTTTAAAGGGCGGCAGAGAAAAAGCAATCGAGTTTATGGATTCGCTGAAGCTGGCCTCCAACGAGGTGCATGTGGCGGACATCCGCACCTGCGTGCTGCATCCCGCCAGCGCCACGCACCGGCAGCTGACGGACGAACAGCTCGCCGCCGCGGGGATCGACCCGGGCATGGTGCGCTTTTCCGTTGGCCTGGAGCATGTGGACGATATCATCGCGGATCTGGAGCAGGCGTTTGGGGCGATGTAGCTTGTTACGGTTTTGATCAGCCTGTAGGGGTGGCTTGCGAGCCACCCGTTCATTTATCATTGTTTTTTTAGATTGCGGGCGGCTCACAAGCCGCCCCTACAGGCACATCAAATTCGGAGGCCCCCATGATCTACAGTTCCATCACCGAAATCATCGGCAGGACGCCCATGCTGGCCCTGGACGCCTATGCCAATGGCCTGGACTTATACGCCCGCATCGCCGCGAAGCTGGAGTACTTCAACCCCGCAGGGAGCATCAAGGACCGCGCGGCCCTGGCGATGGTGGAAGCCGCCGAAGCCGAGGGCAGGCTGAAGCCCGGCAGCGCCATCATCGAGCCCACCAGCGGCAACACCGGCATCGCCTTCGCGTGCATCGCCGCGGCCAGGGGCTACGAGGTGCTCCTCACCATGCCGGAAACCATGAGCGTCGAGCGCCGCAACCTGCTCGCGGCCTACGGCGCAAGGCTCGTGCTGACCGAAGGCGCGAAAGGCATGCGGGGCGCCATTGACAAAGCCAAGGAGCTGCATGCCCAAATGCCGGGCAGCTTTGTTCCCGGGCAGTTTGAAAACCCGGCGAACCCCGCCGCGCATAAAAATTCCACCGGCCCGGAAATCTGGAACGATACACAGGGCAACATAGATATTTTGGTCTGCGGCGTGGGCACCGGCGGGACCGTCACGGGCGTTGGGGAATACCTGAAGGAACGCAACCCGGATATCAGGATCGTCGCGGTGGAGCCGGAGGATTCCCCGGTGCTCAGCCGCGGCCACGCCGGCGCGCATATGATCCAGGGCATCGGCGCGGGATTTTTGCCGGAAAACCTCAACAGAGAGATCATTGACGAGATCGTCGCTGTGGATCATGAAAACGCGTTCGCGGCGGCGCGAAGATTGGCGGCAACCCAGGGCGTGCTTGTGGGGATATCCTCCGGAGCGGCATTATGGGCAGCTTCGTGTGTGGCCGCGCGGCCCGAAAACGAGAGCAAAACCATCGTGGTCATCCTGCCGGATTCCGGCGAGCGTTATTTATCCACGCCGCTGTTTGAGAAATAATAAATGATAATGCAGAATGCAGAAATATATCTAATTTCTGCGTTCTCATTTCTAATTTGCGAACGGAGTAAGCACATGATCTCACGCATGGAAATACAGGAAACCAACCAGATGATCGCCGAGGCGAATTTGGACGTGCGCACCATCACCATGGGCATCAGCCTGCTCGACTGCGCCGCCGAAACCCTGCCGCGCTTTTGCGAGAAAATCTATGATAAAATCACCAAGAGCGCCGAAAAACTAGTGCGCACCGGCGACGACATCGCGCTGCAATTTGGCGTCCCGATTGTCAACAAGCGCATCGCGGTCACGCCCGTGGCGCAGGCTGCCGCCAGTTTAGGAAACAGGTATCAGGGACCAGGAATCCGGTCGGACGGTTTTGTGGAAATCGCGAAAACCCTGGATAGAGCCGCCCGGGAGGTGGGCGTGAACTTCATCGGCGGGTTCAGCGCGCTGGTGCAAAAGGGCTCCACCGAGAGCGACCGCCTGCTCCAGCATGCCATTCCCCAAGCCCTTGCGCAGACAGAACGTGTTTGCTCCAGCGTCAATGTGGGGTCCAGCCGGGCCGGCATCAACATGAACGCCGTGGCCCGCATGGGGCATGTGATCAAGCAAGCGGCCGAACTCACGGCCGCGCAGGGTTCCATGGCCTGCGCGAAGCTCGTTGTTTTTTGCAACGCGGTGGAGGACAACCCCTTCATGGCGGGGGCGTTCCACGGCGCGGGCGAGCGGGATCTGGTCATCAACGTCGGCGTTTCCGGCCCCGGCGTGGTGCGAAAGGCTTTGGAAGAGGTGCGGGGCGCGGATTTCGAGACCGTATGCGAAACCGTGAAGCGCACGGCATTTAAGATCACCCGGGTGGGGCAGCTGGTGGCCCTGGAAGCTTCTAAAAGACTGGGCGTACCATTCGGGATCATAGACCTTTCCCTTGCGCCGACGCCCGCCGTGGGCGACAGCGTCGCGGAAATCTTCGAGGAGCTGGGCCTGGAAAAGGCGGGCGCGCCGGGCACCACGGCGGCCCTCGCCCTGCTCAACGACAACGTGAAAAAAGGCGGCGTGATGGCTTCCAGCTATGTGGGGGGCCTTTCCGGCGCGTTCATTCCCGTCAGCGAGGACCACGCCATGATCGAGGCCGTCCGGTGCGGCGCTTTGACTCTCGAAAAGCTCGAGGCCATGACCTGCGTATGCTCCGTGGGGCTTGATATGATCGCCGTGCCCGGCGACACCAGCGCCGCCACGATTTCCGGCATCATCGCGGACGAAATGGCCATCGGCATGGTCAACCAAAAAACCACTGCCGTGCGGATCATCCCCGCGGTTGGCAGGAAGGTCGGCGACGTGGTGGAATTCGGGGGGCTGCTGGGTTCCGCCCCGGTAATGCCGGTGAACGCCTACCGCTGCGATGATTTTATCGCACGGGGCGGGCGCATCCCCCCGCCGCTGACGAGCTTTCGGAATTAGGGAGCACATAGCAAACCGCCGCCGCAGGTTGCAAAGCCTGCGGCGGTGTGCGTTTATGTTGTTTTACAGCCATCGACCCCACAGCCAACCGAAGAAGATATATTTCACAATCCATGTCGCCACGGTAGCAAGACCGCTTGGCAGGAAACCTGAGAAAAAGAGAAGGATTTTGTTGGTAGCAGGCGGCGTGGGCGGATCAACATCAATCAGCGCATACACCGCAGCTAAAAATGCGTTCCATTGAGTCTGTGCTGCTTCATATGCGTTAGGTAGGTTGTCAATGAGCAACTGAAATTCAGAAATGATAGTCCTGAATTCCGCTAAAAAAGCTACGCCGTCTGGTGTTCCGGCCATTTGAAATGTAAAGCGTTCCTCGTTTTCTTCGCATAAGTTCACTCCATCGTTATAATACTTCTGATAGGCCGCAACATGGGCGCTAAGAGATCCCAGATTTTCAACATCGTATAATTCAATCAAATCGTCCAACGCTTTTTGGTCCAGTGAGCTTTCGTCCAGCGATAGTAACATAGCTTCCAATTGTTGAAAAGCATCTGCCAAAAATGAATGTAAGCTGTTACTCACTTGCACAAACACCTGTTGAAAACTCGCATCGCAATCTTCAAGTCCAATGCGAAGCGATAAATATTCTACAATATCCGTGGCATAGACGTCAGCGATTTGAATAGCTGATGGAGTAAAATACTCTTCTATCAGGAGTTGAAGTATGGCATCGTTTAGGGGCACGGCACTATTTACGTGCGGTACCAAAGTACCATTTGCGAATTCACTGTCAATGTCGTACAAATTAACATGCCCGACCAGCGGGTTGTTTCTACGCCACAGTATCCATAAAAAATCACCGTCAGCAACGGATTTCCCCTTGTTCAAGTCAGCGAGTGTAAAGTAGTGCCCATCAGGAAGATATTCAGTCGCCGGGTATGCGCTCAGGAGGCCCAACCGTAGCAGCATACAGTACATTATGCATACTGATGAATGCCACATGCATGCCATAATCAGGGGACGCCATAACATAAGTATAGCCGTTAAGCGCAAGCCATAGATTACCGTTCAGTTCATCTGTCGCCTTTGCCCCTACCGTCCCACTTGCGCCAACGCCTACCGCCATGCAAATCGCCAATAGAACGCTCAGTAACTTTTTCATAGACCATCCTCCTATAATTTTTTGTCGCCTTTATTATAACGCACCTTCGCATCCATGGTTAGTGATACCTCACTAACATATACCCCGTTAGTGATATATCATTAACCCGGAGGTGATTCCGGGTGCAGGTTTGTGAAATAGTAGCAAAAAGGATTCTCCAGCTATGCAAGGAGCGGGGTATTACACCCAATGGCCTGAGCTATATCGCCGGGGTATCGCAGTCAACCATCAAGAGCATCTTGAACGGCGAAAGCCGCAACCCTGGCATCGCGACGCTGAAGAAGCTGTGCGACGGCTTCGAAATCACCCTGGCGGAATTTTTTGACACGAAGGACTTTAATGAGCTGGAGCAGGAGCTGATATAGGCGCGGCAAAAATTTCAGGAGCCAGGTGTTAACCCGGCTCCTGTTTCCTGTATCCTGATTCCAGACGCCTACTTGGGCATGGTCGCGGCCAAATCGGCGTCCGTGGGGATTTGATCCACCATCGCGCCGGAAAGATATTGCTCGTAGGCGGTCATATCGAAATACCCGGTGCCGGAAAGCCCGAAGAGAATCGTTTTGGCGACGCCCTCTTCCTTGCACTTGAGCGCCTCGTCGATGGCCCCGCGGATGGCGTGGGCGCTTTCGGGCGCGGGAAGGATCCCTTCGGTTTTGCTCAGCAGCGCCGCCGCCCGGAACACCTCGGTCTGCTCGTAGGCCACGGCCTCCATGTGGCCGTCGTGGTAGAGCTTGCTGAGGATCGGCGACATCCCGTGGTAGCGCAGCCCGCCCGCGTGGTTCTCCCCGGGGATGAACCCGCTGCCCAGGGTGTACATTTTGGCAAGGGGGGTCACCATGCCGGTGTCGCAGAAATCGTAGACATACTTCCCGCGGGTGAAGCTCGGGCAGGAGGCCGGCTCCACGGCGACGATGCGCGGGTTCGCCCTGCCGGTGAGCTTGTCGCTCATAAAGGGCGCGATGAGCCCGCCGAGATTCGAGCCGCCGCCCGCGCAGCCCACCACGATGTCCGGATATTCGTCGACCAATTCCAGGGCCGCCTTGCTTTCCAGGCCGATGACGCTCTGGTGCAGCAGCACCTGGTTGAGCACCGAGCCCAGCACGTAGCGATAGCCTTCGGTGGTGACGGCCTTTTCCACCGCCTCGCTGATGGCGCAGCCGAGGGACCCTGTGGTCCCGGGCATTTTTTCGAGGAGCGCGCGGCCCACGTTGGTGGTGTCGCTGGGGCTGGCGACAATCTGGGCGCCGAAGGTCTGGATGACGCTGCGGCGGTAGGGCTTTTGCTTAAAGCTGCCTTTGACCATGTAGACGGTCAGCGGCAGGCCGAAGTGCGTGCAGGCCATGGCAAGGGCCGTCCCCCACTGCCCCGCCCCGGTTTCCGTGGTGATGCCGCGCAGGCCCTGTTTTTTCGCGTAATACGCCTGGGGCACGGCGGAATTGAGCTTGTGGCTGCCGGAGGTGTTGTTGCCCTCGAACTTGAAGTAGATGCGCGCCGGGGTATCCAGCTCCTGTTCCAGGCGGTAGGCCCGGTGGAGGGGCGACGGCCGGTAGGTTTTGTAGTACTCCAGCACTTCCTCCGGGATGTCGAAAAAGCGGGTGGTGTCATCCATTTCCTGCTTGACGAGCTCTTCGCAGAACACGGGGAAAAGCTCCTCGGCCTTCATGGGCGCGCCGGTGCCGGGGTTGAGCAGAGGATCCGGCTTCTCGGGCATATCCGCGCGCAGGTTGTACCATTGCATGGGCACTTTGTCCTCGGGCAGAATGATGCGGTTTGGAATCTTCGTTGTCATGATGGTTGGCTCCTTTCTTATTTTGCGGTTGTTCTGCGGATTCCTTGGGGCCAAATAAAAAGCCCCAATGAATCCAAAGACTCATTGGGGCAAGAAGCTCCTCGAGATTCCTGCGGTGCCACCCAACTTGCGGAAAATCAACACGCTCTGCAGCGCATGCCAGATTGCTCCGCCACTTCATTCGCATCCATTTTGCCTCCCAGGGCCCACTTCCGCGCGGCCTGCCTCCGCGTTTCCACCATCCGCGGATCTCTAAAGACCGGTACCTTGCGTACTCTTCCTGTTCATCGGAAAATATGGATTCATTTTATTGTATCACGTTTCTTCCGGTTTGTCAATGCTTTTTTCAGATTTTTCTGATTTCCTTAATTTTCCTCCCTAAAAAATTTTTATTCATTTTATCCTTTACAAATGAATCCTTTCGTGGTATAATAACGATACATGCCGTTTCCCGGCCGCCGGACTCACCGACCGCCGCTGGAGAAACCGGTGAATTTAGTACGAGGTGAACAAAATGACCCAAGAAGAAAAAACCGCCATCATCGCCGAATACGCCCTGCACGAGGGCGACACCGGCTCCCCGGAGGTGCAGATCGCGCTCCTTACCAAACGCATCAACGATCTGACAGGGCACCTGAAGATTCACAAGAAAGACCATCACTCCCGCCGCGGGCTGCTGATGATGGTCGGCGACCGCCGCAATCTGCTGACGTATCTGATGAACAACGACATCGCACGCTACCGCGCGCTGATCGCGCGTTTGGGCATCCGCAAGTAAATCTGGGCGTTCGGAGGCAGGGGCCAGTCCTCTGCCTCCTTCCAAATGTTTATCGAGGAGATTTGTTTTAGCGGTAAATCGAACACCAACGCGATTTGGTGTTGGCTTTATTGCTAAATCCTTCTCCTTTGATAATAAATCTATTATATAAGGAGCAAGGTATGTTTTTCAAGGATTTCAAAATGTACGAAACCACCATCGGCGGCAGGCCCTTCCAGGTGGAAATCGGCAAAATGGCGCAGCTGGCCGGCGGCTCGTGCATGGTGCGCTACGGCGAAACCAATGTGCTGTGCACCGCGACCATGAGCGCCAAACCCCGCGACGGCATCGACTTCTTCCCCCTGAGCGTGGACTTTGAGGAAAAGCTCTATTCCGTGGGCAAGATTCCCGGTTCCTTCCAGCGGCGCGAGGGCCGCGCCAGCGAAAAAGCGGTGCTGGCCGGGCGCGTGATCGACCGCCCCATCCGCCCGCTGTTCCCCAAGGACATGCGCAACGACGTGGGCGTCGTGGCCACGATCATGAGCGTGGACCAGGACTGCCCGCCGGACATGGTGGCGATGCTGGGCGTTTCCATCGCCCTTTCCATCTCGGACATCCCGTGGCGCGGGCCCATTGCCGGCGTGAACGTGGGCATGGTGGACGGCGAATATGTGATCAACCCCACCGCCGAGCAGCGCGAAAAGAGCCGCATGAGCCTGGTGGTGGCCTCCACCGGCGAGCTGGTCGCCATGATTGAGGCCAACGCTTCCGAAGTGACCAACGACGAGATGTACGACGCGATTATGTTCGGCCACGAGGAAAACAAGCGCCTGGTGGAATTCATCTCGAATATCGCGGCGGAATGCGGCAAGCCCAAGATCGACTTCCCCTCCAACGACCCCGACCCGGACATGCTGGCGGACATCAAGGCCTTCGTCATTGACGATATTAAATTGGCCCTTGACACTGATGATAAGCGCATAAGAGACGAAAGACTGAAGCCCATTTACGAAAAGGCGCACGCGGCGTTCGACGAAAAATATCCCGAGGCGATCGGGAAAATTGACGACTGCCTTTATCTGACGCAAAAGTATGTGGTGCGGCGCTGGCTGCTGGACGACGGCAAGCGCGTGGACGGCCGCGGCATCAACGACATCCGGCCGCTGAACGCCGAAGTGGATCTCCTGGACCGCGTGCACGGCTCCGGCATGTTCACCCGGGGACAAACCCAGGTGCTCACGACGACGACGCTTGGCCCCATGAGT
>Ga0123353_10001087_pt1 | contig 33081 bp, 25 predicted proteins | sample TergutLab28metaG_3_FD_92763 | JGI IMG/M metagenome (GOLD analysis project Ga0123353, IMG submission 92763) | Labiotermes labralis P3 segment gut microbial communities from Petit-Saut dam, French Guiana - Lab288 P3 | ecosystem: Host-associated > Arthropoda: Insects > Digestive system > Gut ... | reverse complement strand
TGGGCGCGGCTCGTTGATCCGCTGGAGGACGAACCCCGCGTCGAGGATGGTGTTGATCCACTCCGAGAGCGTGCGGGTGAACCGCGGAATGCGAAACTTGCGGAATTTTGCCCGTTCCTCCGGCGGAGCGGCCCCGTAGCACCATTCCTCCACCCAGTCGCCGTCGGAGCGGTTCCAGTACTCGCCGACCGTGGCGGCGGTTTTTCGGCCGGTCTCGTCCCTCACCCAGCCGAATTTCCGCGTCATGAAGCACGGGTGCGTCATGCTGAACTGGAAAAATCCGCCCGGCTTCACCACGCGGAACGCCTCGGCCAGCACCTGCTCGGGCGTGGGAATGTCCATGAGGCTCATGGTGGCCATGACGAAATCGAACGACGCGTCGGCGAAGGGCAACCGCGTTCCGCTGGCTTCGATGTACTCGATGCCCAACGGCTCATCCGCCTCGGATTCGCGGGCGTGGAGCAGGAAAGTCGGCGCGACGTCAATGGCGGTCATCCGCGCCCCGCGCCGGGCGGCCGTGCGGGTGTTGGTCCCCTCCCCGCACCCGATGTCCAGCCCGCGAAGCCCCTCCACCGGCGGAAGCATCTCGAAAAAACAAGGCGAATTGTAGAGATCGCGACACACGTCGTACCCCCGCCGCGACAGATACGTCCACGCCTCGGCGTTGGCTTCCCAGTGACGGGTATTTTCGGTTTCGTCCATGACGCTCCTTCGGGGTACCGTTATTTTTACCACAGAGACACGGAGAACCACAGAGAAGATGTTGGAAATTCGAAAAATGTCTCGAATTTCCAACATCTTCTCTGTGGTTCTCCGTGTCTCTGTGGTAAAAATAACGGTACCCAATAAACAAACTACCGACGCGCCTGAGGACTGAAGACCGAGGACTGAAATGGCGAATCCGTTTGGTTATTCCGACGTGCTGATGGACCACTTCGATCAGCCGCGAAACGCGGGTGAGTTGGCCTCGCCCGATGGAGTGGGCACGTGTCCAGGCCGCGGGGGGGACCGGACGACGTTTTACCTCCGCGTGCGGGGCGGCGTCATTCGCAACATCACGTTCAAATGCGTCGGATGCCCGCCCGCCATCGCCGCGGCCTCCATGACCACCGAACTGGCCAAAGGCCGCCCCCTCACCGACGCCGCCGCCATCACCCCCGACACCATCATCGCCGCCCTGGGCGGACTCCCCGACAACAAACGCCACGTCGCCACCGTGACGGCCAACGCCCTCGCCGACGCGGTCAACCACTACCGGGCGCCTCGAAACATTCGCCGCGGAGACGCAGAGGACACCGATCGGCCCTGAGAATGTAAAACTTTTTTCGTAATTCCGTGGGTTCTTCTCTGGGGTCCTCCGCGTCTCTGTGGTAAAAAAAGAGGAGCCTTTTGGGAAACAACTTCATGAAAACACGGATGATCATTGCGACGATTGCGTGTGTGACGCTGGCGGCGGGCGTGGTGTGGATGGCCGTCACGTGGCAGGCGAACCGGCCGACCGATTCGCACGAACCGGTCACGATCCAATCGCCGGCCCAGGACCCGGACAACGACAAGCCGCCCTCCAGCGCCCAACTGGCGTTCGACCCGCCACCGACGGACGAAACCGCCGAGGTGGAATCGGCCCTCGTCGAACCGCCCGGCACACCGGCCGGCGACGAGAAAACACCGCCGGCAACGCCCGACGAGAAGACGGGCAACATGGCCGACCCGGGCATCCGCCTCGACAAAACCGAGATCGCCGAGTTCTCCAAGTCCTTCCTCGAGCAAGGCCTGGCCGCCCTGGCGGACTACGACCTGCTCCAGGCCCGCTCGCTGCTGTCGGCCGCCGTCCTGTCCGGCGGACTCACTCCCGACGACGACGCCAAGGCCCGCGACCAGCTCACGCAACTTGTGGAAACCACCCTCTGGTCCACGCAGGTCATCGAGGGGGACCCGTACACCTATCACTACCTGGTCAAGAGCGGCGAGACGTTCGCCCGCATCGAACGCGGCGAGCAGCTTTATGTGCCCACGGAACTCCTCGAAAAGGTGAACAGAACCCGCGCCACCGCCCTGGCCGCGGGAAAGAACATCAAACTCATCCGGGGACCGTTTCACGCGGTGATCCGCAAGAGCGATTTCACGATGGACATTTACCTTCACCGAGACGGGTTGGAGCAAATCTGGATCACGCGTCTTCCGGTGGGTATCGGCCGGGGCGGATCGACGCCGGAGGGACTGTTCCAGGTCGGCGACCTCAAGACGGGCACGTGGCGACCCGGCAAGCTGGTCCGCCCCACCTGGACGCCGACCGAATCCAGCGAACTGCGAGGCCCGATCCTCTACGGTCAGCCGGGGTACGCATTGGGAACCAAGGGGCTGTGGATCGGCTTGGCGGGGTTGGATGACCGGACGCGTCCGCTGACCGATTACGCGCTGCACTCGACGGACATGCCCGACAGCATCGGAAAAGAAATGTCATCCGGCTGCGTGCGTCTTGCCGATACGGATATTGACGTCGCCTGGTCGCTCCTGTACGAAAAATGGAGCACCGTGCGGATCGTGAAGTAATTGTCGCGAAGACGGTTAGACGACACAACCGTCTAACCGTCCGAGAAATGCAATGTCCCGCCGACTCTGGGACGCCGGCGGGTCGCACTCGAAAAGGATGTCGAGTATGAACGTCAGCATGTGGGGATGTGTATGCGCCGTGGTCATCGGAACGCTGGCCGCCGGCGGAAGTCACGCGCAGGCCCATAAAACCGCGGCCAAACCGTTGACCGCGGCCACACCGGCCGCGAACAACGCACCGACGGCCGCCCTGGCGGAAGCGCAGCGGTTGCGGAAAACATCGGGCATGGAAACCGCCGCCCGGCGCGTGTTCAATCAGGTGTATTTTCACCCCGCCGCCACCGCCGATCAGAAGGCCCAGGTCCGGCAGGCGCTGGCCGAACTGAACACCGCGACGATTTTCTCCACCAAGGTCTTCGACGGCGACAACCTCGCCTACGCCTGCACCGTCCGCTCCGGCGACACGCTGAGCGGCCTGGCCAGGCAGAGCGGCTGTCCCGTGGAGATCATCCGCCAGATCAACGCCATGAAACCCGCCGACGTCCTCCGCGCCGGCAGCACGATCAAACTGCTGCGAGGGCCGTTTCACGCCCAGGTCAACAAGTCCGCCTGCACGCTCGACATTTTCGCCACAAACCCCTCCGGCGAGCGAACGCTTCTGTGGCACGCCCGCGTGTCCGTCGGAAAAAACAACTCCACCCCCGAGGGCCAATTCCGCGTCGCCGGAAAGGCCGAAAAGGCGACGTGGTACCCGCCGTCCAGCATGAAGGCCGCCCATCCCGCCCCCGTGAAATGGGGCGAAAAGGGCTACCCGCTCGGCAAAGACGGCCTGTTCATGCGGCTGTCCGGCGCCGAACGGGCCACCGAAAGCATCAAAGGCATCGGCCTGCACTCGACGGACGACCAAGCCGGCATCGGCAAACCCCGTTCCCACGGCTGTGTCCGCATCGGCGACAAAGACGTCCGCCAGGTGTACAACCTGCTCACCGACGGCAGCGACGTGCGAATTGCTCCGTAAGGAAACGACTACCCTGTTCTGTCTCCGCGTCCGGGCGGTTCGCACCACACAACGTCGCGGCGCCGCACCAGCCGCCAGTCTCGCGGCAGATTCACGGCCTTGGCGGCGGGGTCGCACACCAGTTCGCACGCCCGCGCGACGGTGGCGGCGTCGAGGTCGCGCGCGGGCAGGCCGGCGCGTTCGAAGATCAACCGAATTGCCTCGCCCCGCACGGCAGGATGCGCCGCCGCGAGGACCGACGCGGAGAACACCCGTGTCGCGGGCGTCTCGCCCGCGTTATGCGTTCCATGAGGCTGGCCACTGGAGGACACCAAATCGACTTCGTTGCCCGGCGCGGGCGAGACGCCCGCGACACGCGCGGGCGGGACGTCCGCGACACGCGCGGGCGGGACGTCCGCGACACGCGCGGGCGAGACGTCCGCGACACGCGCGGGCGAGACGTCCGCGACACGCGCGGGCAGGATGCCCGCGACACATGGCACGGCCGCCGCCGAAATTTCCAGCACGCGTTCCGCCTCGGCCCGCAGGAACGACTGCGCGGTCTGCGCCTGTTCCGCCAGCCGAAGCAGGGCGTCGGCCGCTCGGGGGTTGATTCGCTCGCGGATCAGCGGCAGCAGTTGGTGGCGGAGGACATTCCGGCGGTGGTCGAGGTGGCGGTTGGTTTCGTCTTCTCGCCACGACAGGTTTCGGGCGGTGAGGAATTGTTCGATCTCATCGCGGCGGCCGTGTAGCATCGGCCGAATCAGCCGCAGTTTGCCCAACGGCCGTTCGACGGGAATCCCCGCCAGCCCGGCCAGTCCCGTTCCGCGAAGGGCCCGGTGCAGCACGGTTTCGGCGTTGTCGTCGGCGTGGTGGGCAACCGCGACGGCCTGTGCGTCGGCCCGCTCCGCCGTCGCGGCCAGGAACTCGTACCGCACCCGCCGGGCGGCGGACTCGATGCTCTCCCCCGTCCGCTTCGCCTCCGCCGGCACGTCGGCGACGCCGACGACGCACTCCACCTGCCACGACTCGCACAACGCCTGAACAAACCGCGCGTCGGCCTCCGCCGCGGCGCGAATCCCATGGTTCAAATGTGCCGCCGCCACCCGCCACGCCGCCCCGGACGGCCCCACCGCGTCAAACCGCCCTGCCAGCTCGCGCAACACCGCCAGCAACGCCACACTGTCCGCCCCGCCGCTCACCCCGACCAGCACACACCGCACCCCGCGCAACAACCCATGCCGCCGGATCGTCTCGGCAACACGCTCGATCAAATCACAAGATTCCGTCGCATTCGTCACGCGAACATTATCGCATGGAGAGGAACACCGCGACAAGCGACAAGTGACCCGCGACAAGAGAAGGAACGTCCAGCCTGCTTCATCGCTCTCGTGGGAAACGACGCAATGATCGGCCTGATGTTCCTTCTCTTGTCACTGGTCGCTTGTCGCCTCACCTCGCCACCGTCGACAGCAGTTTGAAACCCAGCGGGGTTTGGGTGACGATCAGTTTGCCCTGGAAAATTCGGATGCTCCCCTTGCCGTCGGGCTGCCACATGTCGTCGCCGATGGAGTCCTTGACGGCCTGGATGATCCGCTCCTCCATCACGGCGCGCTGCTCGGCCATCGTGGCGGCGGTCTCGCCCGAGCGGTCCGTGCCGCTGTCGCGGTCCCACAGGTCCCCGAGGTTCACGCTGTTGTTGCCGTTGTTATTATTGTTGTTGCGATTGCCCGACATGGCCAGGTTCATCGACGGACCCTTGAATTCCGGCGCGAGCACCAGCAGGTCGCGGATGTCCGTGACCACGGTTTTCGTCGTGGTGTTCAGCGCGGCGCCGGTGGAAATGAGCACCACGCCGTCGTCGATCACGTAATACAATTTCTCGAATTTGTCCCGGCTGCCGCTGACGTCGGCGAGGATCAAGTCCAGCACTTTGCCGGCAGGCCGGTTCCGCAGCGTCAGACTCACCGGCGAGTCCTTCGCGATGCCCACCTCCTCCAGCGCGTTCCAGTTCACCACAATGTCCAGCCCCGTTTTGTCGCGGAGATGATTCACGACCTCGCCCAGCGGCGTGTTCGTGTACTCCACGACCATGGCCCCCGCCGCGGCCGCCTGACGGACCGCCGTTGCCGACGGTTTGGCCGGTGCGGCGGACGAACGGTCAGCCGTCGCGGCCTGGCGAGTCGGAGTGGCCGTCGTCACCGGGCGGACCGGCGGGGCCGAACGCGCGGGCCGGCGGTCCTCGACGGCCGCCCGCGTCGTGACGCGGATCGTTTTACCGTCGACGTGCCATCCCAGCGGAACGTCCTTCTCCGATGCCGACAGCACCAGCATGTCCAGCAATTCCTCCACCGTCGCGTCGCGGGCCCGAACCACCGCCCGCGCCTCCCTGCCCACGCCGGCAGCGGTCAGAGCGTCCCACTCCACCACGATTTTCACCTTCCCCGCCGACGCCAACGCCTCCGCCGCCTTGTCCAGCGTGCCGACGGCTTGAAACGTCTCGATCTTCCGGGAAAGCCATTCCGCCCCGTCGCCCCCCGCCCACACCGGAGCGGCCAGCGCGACACTCACCACGACCAGGCAAACGCTACGCACCATCGGGCACCTGCCTTTCATCGGATTCATCGGCCAATTCTACCGCATATGGCGCGATTTGTTCCATGGAAAAGCCTGACCGTCTGAAAACGCCCCCTTGAAAAACCACCCGCCACCCGCGATAACGTTACTATGAGCGCAATCGATTTCCATACGCACGCGTTTCCCGACGAACTGGCCAAGCGGGCCATGGCCAAACTCGAAGCCTCCAGCGGACCCTGGAAGGCCAAAGGCAGCGGAACCATCAAGGGACTGCTGGCCTCGATGAACAAGGCCGACATCGACGTGTCGGTGCTCTGCCCCATCGCCACAAAACCCGAACAGGTCAAGGGAATCCTCGACTGGTGCGACACCGTCCGCTCCGACCGCATTGAGCCCTTCCCGTCTATCCACCCGCAAACGCCCGACCCGCTGAGCTGGCTGGAGAAATTCGCCGATGGAGGCTATGCGGGCATCAAACTGCACCCGATGTACCAGAACTTCGCCGCCGACGACCCGGCCATGTTCGTCGTGTACGGCGCCTGCGCGGAGCTCGGGCTGGCGGTGGCGTTTCACTGCGGGCTGGACATCGCCTTCGCCGACGATGACGACCGGGCCACCCCGCGGCGGATTCGCAACATCATCGACCGATTCCCCGACCTGAACCTCATCGCCACGCACATGGGAGGCTGGCGACAGTGGGACCTGGCGGGCGAACTGCTCGTCGGAACGCCGGTCTACCTGGAAACATCGCTCAGCCTGGCCGAACTGGAACCCCAGGCCGCCGCCGACATGATCCGCGCCCACGGCGCCAACCGCGTCCTGCTGGGCAGCGACTGGCCCTGGGCCATCCAAAAGGAAAACATCGCCATCCTCAACTCCCTCGGACTGAACGAAGCCGACCTGCGACACATCCTCTGGTCCAACGCGGCGAAACTGTTGGGCTACTGACGACAGTCTGTCGCTCACGGTGCCAGCGTCGCGGCGTCGGTGCCGTAGTGCACGTATTGCACTCTTCCGTCGATGAAACCGTAGTTGCGCGCGTCGGCCGGCGGGGCGAACGTGATGGCCTTGTCGCGGCCGGTCAGCGGTTTGTTTCCGTGCGGCGCCCGCCACTCGTTCCACCACACGGGGCCTCCCTCGGTCCGCATCATGGTCGGGCAATTCAGGATGACTCCGTTTCGCAGCGGTTTTCGGAAGAAATTGGGCGTGTTGGTCGAGTTGTTGTCCAATTTTGCGTGATAGATCGGCTCGCCGGGGTTCTTGGCGTTGGAGTTTCCCCAGGAATCGCCCCAGAGGTCCCAGGCGTTGTATTTGGTGTCCCAGTCGCTACAGGCGCGCTGGTTGTCGGGCACGTCCAGCGGATACACCCGCAACGGCCCCATGAAGACGAACCAGTTGCGGTCGCCGTTGCGAATCCGGTTGGCGCGATAATCCAGCGACCCGCCCCCGCCGTCGCCGGTGTGGGCGGACCAGCACCACGTTCGGCCGTCACGCGGAGTATTCCCCGTCAACTCGTTGTTCGCCGGCAGCGACTCGGCGCAGCGGTACGCGCCGCCGTAGTAGGCTTCGACCCGGCCCTCCATTTGATACATCCACGTCGTGGCCGTGCCCTGACGGGTCAGGTAGCGATAGTAGTGAGCCCCCTCCACCTCGGTCCCGTCCAGCCGCTCGTTGGTGGGCCATTCGCCGTAGTCGTTGCCGTAAATGTGCAGCGAGGCGATCGTGTTCCGCATGTTGCTCGCGCAGGCGGCCATCTTCGCGAGCTTTTTCGACTGAGACAGCGAAGGCATCAAAATGGCCACCAGCAACGCGATAATGGCAATCACGACCAGCAGCTCAATCAGCGTAAACCCGTGGTTCAGCCATGCTTGCTTGCTTGCTTGCTTGCTTGCTTGCTTGCTTGCTTGCTTGCTTGCTTGCTTATGAGAATCCGTTGATGTTCCATCTCGCCATCCTTTCCCATTCTTCACGGACATGATATTGCTCCTGTTCGCCTTCTGCGATTTGATCAACGACCGGCGAAACAATTCATCGTATTACGATACTGTATTTTATCGTCCTTTTTCCGGATTGGCCACTGATTTCTACGCTGATTTTTCCACGAATTACCCCGAGCCAGAGCTATCGCATCAAAATTTCCCCATTTCTCATCCGATATGCGGGTTTGGCGTGAGTTTTGGGTATGGCCCTGCCGTTTGGCGCTGTAGGACGTTCCGATACAACGGAACGTCCTACAGCGCCAAACGGCAGGGTCCTATTTGCATCGGTCTTCCTCACGCCTCACGGCCACGACGTTCGGGCGACGTCGTTGTATCGCACGTACAGGACTCTGCCGTCGATGAATCCGTAGTTTCTCGCGTCGGCCGGCGGAGTGAGCGTGACGGCCTTGTCGCGGCCGGTCAGCGGTTTGTTTCCGTGCGACGCCCGCCACTCGTGCCACCAGTACGGGCCTCCGTCCACCCGCAGAATCGTCGGGCAGTTCAGGAGCACCGCGTTCTGTAACGGCCTGCGGAAGAAATTGGGCGTGTTGGACGAGTAATTGTCCAATCGGCCGTGGTAGATCGGCGAGTCGGGATTGATCGCGTTGGAATTTCCCCAGTTGTCGCCCCAGAGTTCCCAGGCGTTGTATTTGGTATCCCAGTCGGAGCAGGCGCTGCCGTTTCCGGCGGGGTATACCCGTAGCGGACCGAGGAAGATGAACCATCCGCGGTCACCGTTGCGGATTTTGCTGGCGGAGTAGTCCTTCGACCCACCGCTGCCGGACCCGTCGCGGGCGGCCCAGCACCACGTCTGCCCGTTTCGCGGAAGGTTGCCGATCCGTTCATTGTCGGCCGGCAGCGACTCGGCGCAGCGATACACGCCGCTGGAGTAGGCATCGGTCGTGCCCGTCAACTGGTAAATCCACGTCGTCGCGTTTCCGCCTCGTGTGCGATAGCGATAATGCCACGCCCCATCGGCCTCGGTCCCCTCCAGCCGCTCGTTGGTCGGCCATTCGTTGTAGTCGTTTCCGTACATGTGCAGTAATGACAACGTGTTGCGCTGATTGCTCGCGCACGAAGCCACGCGGGCCTGCTGCTTCGCATGCATCAACGAAGGCATCAGAATGGACACCAACAACGCAATGACGGCAATCACAACCAACAACTCAATCAGAGTAAAACCACGTCTAAATAGTAAATTATTCACAATTACATCTCCTATCAATAAATTATTGTATTCAGAATCAAAGGCCGCAAATGCGGGAGGAGAAATTTGTGGACGACGAACCCGGCGGGTCGTATGATGCGTCATGGGGCCACGTGCAGTCATCATGAGGGCCGTACTATGGTTTGGCGAGAAAAGCGGCGGGCGTTTACGCTGATTGAGTTGCTGGTGGTGATCGCGATTATCGCGATCCTGGTGTCCATTCTCATGCCCAGCCTGCAAAAGGCGCGCATCGTGGCGATCCGGGCCTCCTGCCTGAGCAACATGCGAGGCACGCTGATATCCCTGCACACCTACGCGAGCGACTACGAGGAGTTCCCCGTCAACATCGACGCCGACCGCTGGGCGGAGGATTGGATCACGCCCACCCATCCGTCGTGGGAAAGCGAAGGATACAACAACGGCAGTTACGGCACCGGCGCGTCCGCCTGGCCGGTGGTTCGCCACTGGAACGGGGCCGAGGGCGGGCCCTCGCACTGGAGAGGCCATCTGCTGAACGGCCAGTACGGTCAACCGCTGACGTTCGGCTGCTGCCAGCCCGTTCCCGACGGGGCGTACATCCACAGCGGCGAACAGAACTGGTTCGAAAAACGCAGCCAGAATCTTCGCGACGCCCCGGCCTACGTCTACCTCGGTCCGGGCACGGACATTTGGCGCGCGTCCGACTACTACCTGGGGATCGGCGTGGCGCCCGTGCGTCGCTGGCGAAGCTACCGCATGGCCTCGTCGCCGATTCTGGGCGAAAGTTCCTTTTTCTATGGGACGGACACCCCGCGGGCCGATATGCGGTCTCTCCACAGCCGCCAACACTATTTCGGATATGATCCAGGACCACCGGAAAAAACCGGAGGCTCGCCGCACGGGTATCCCAGACCGATCGACATGAGCATCGGCTGGACGGACGGCCATGCCGAAGGCCACGTCCGCCAGAAGGTCACGGGCTACTACTACCTCGATCATAACTGGAGCCAACGGCTCCAGTGAGAAAAGGCGGTAAGGGTATTGACGTGCCTGCTCACCCCCTCTTCCGTTCGACGCGATTTCCATGCAACCCGCTCGCTTGTCACGGGTCGCGACTGTCGCTACGATACAACACATGGCCCACAACAAATCCAGCACGTATGCCGACGCCGACGAGGTTCGCTCCCTGATGGAGCGGACGCATTCGCCGCGCGTCATGGGCGTGGGCGGGTCCGGCGGCGGGTTGGGGTTGTTTCGGCTGGATTATGATGAAGCCCTTTTTCAACGCAATTACGACGAACCGGTTCTGGCCGCCCGGGCGGGCGGGGTGGCGGCGAGGCAGGCGATCGCGCGGGCAACGGGGCGGTACGACACGCTCGGGGCGGACCTGGTGGCCGCGTGCGTGAACGCGTTGATCTGCGTCGGGGCGGAGCCGCTGTTTTTCCTGCCCGGCCTGCTGCCCGGCGAACTCGGGCCCGAGCGGGTGATCGAGGTCGTCACGTCCATCGCCCAGGGCTGTTCGCGGGCGGGGTGCTCGCTGCTGGGTGGCGGTGTCATGTCCGGCCCCGGCGGCGAGGGCGGCGCCAGCGCGGGCCTGTCCGGTTTCGCCGTGGGCGTGGTCGAGCGGCGGCGGTTGTTGGATGGCACGCACACCCGGGCCGGCGACGTCGTGATCGGCCTGGCGTCCGACGGCCTGCACGGCCAGGGGCTGGGCCTGGCTTGGCGGGTGCTGTGCGGCGAGAGCGTCTTGCCCTCGCGTCTCGCGGGCATCCTGCTGCCCGCGCCGGGCGAAGGCGATTTGTCGTCCTCTAACAACCAGGCCAATGGAACGCACAACGCGGGCGGAACGCCCGCGCCACATGAGACGCCCGCGGCACAACTGCTCCGCCCCGCGAGGCTGTACGCGCCGAGCGTGCTGGAGGTCGTCGGAGCGTATCGCGTCAAGCGCGTGGTCAAGGCGATGGCCCACATCGACGGCGGGCTTGGCGGTCCCTGGACGGCCGGGCTGCCCGACGGTCTGGCCGTGCGCCTGCGTCGCGGCAGCTGGGACATTCCGCCGATTTTCCGCCTGCTGGCTGAGCGGGGCCCGTTGAACGACATCGACATGTTCCACACGTTCAACATGGGCATCGGATTCGTGATGATCGTCGCGCCGAACTTCGCCAAACCCGTCATGGCCCGCCTCCGCCGCCACGGCGAACGATGCGGGGTCATCGGGAAAATCGTTAAAGGCGAGGGCGGGATTGAGTGGGCGTAAATTTTTTCGCCGCGAATGACGTGATTTTTTGTGAGATTCAATTTTTGAAACAGTAGTTATGGCTGATGTGAAAAACAACAGATTGGCCTCCCCGGCCTCGCATGGCAGTGCCGGCACACAGCCGCGGAGCGGCGTCCTCTATAGCCCAGGGCGAGCCGTACTCGGCGAGCCCTGGGTTGAGGCCCCTTTATGGAACAAGCCCCGGAGGGGCGTCTTATGGTGCCATGCACGCCAACGCCCGCATAACGAGAAGACGCCCCGCTGGGGCTTGAATGTTATAAAACAGTCTTACCCAGGGCTCGCCGAGTACGGCTCGCCCTGGGCTATAGAGGACGCCGCTCCGCGGCTGTGTGCCGGCACTCCAAACATGAGATCGGGGAGGCCAACCCGTCCTTTTCCAAAGACCGTCAATGTCACCGTCCACCGTAAGCGAGCCTCGGAATGACCACACGATTCGACTATCACACACACACCGTCCGCTGCAAACATGCCGCCGGCACGATGGAGCAGTACGTGCTCGCCGCCCAGGCGGCGGGCTTGTCCGAGATCGGTTTCAGCGATCATCTGCCGCTGCCTCGGTCCGGGCCTTCGCCGTGGAATATGGCGGAGGATCAACTCGCCGGCTATGTGGACGAGGTGCTGGCGTTGCGGAAGCGGTTCGCGCCGTTTCCGGTTCGCCTGGGCGTGGAGGCGGATTATTTTGACGGTTGCGTGGAACAAACCAACGCCCTGCTGGCCAGGCACGAGTGGGATTACGTGATCGTGTCGGCCCATCATCTGCCGCCCGGGGCCATCGACCGCGACAAGGTCCAGCCGCCGGTCGAGTGGACCATCGACAGCCCGGACGAACTGGCCGAGTGGCGTCGCCAGGACGTGAACGACACCTGGCGGGCGTATTTTCGGCAGCTCGCCCGCATGGCGGCCAGCGGGATCGGCGACATCATCGGCCATTGCGACCTGCCGAAAAAATACGGTTTCCGCCCGACGTGCGACCTGACCGACGTGTACCGCGAAACGGCCGTTGCGTTCGCGGCCGCGGGCGTGATCGTCGAACTCAACACCGCCGGTCTGCGTCGCCCCGCCCACGAAATCTACCCCGGCGTGGAGTTGCTGCGAATTTTCAACCAGGCCGGCGTCCCCATCACCTTCGGCAGCGACGCCCACGCGCCCGAGGAGGTCGCCCACGCGTTCGACCAAGCCGTCACCCTGGCGAAATCGGCCGGCTACACCCACGCGCGGCGGTGCGCGGGGCGACGAATGTTTTGCGAGACGCTTTTATGAATATGTACCGTTTGTTCGAGGGAACCGAAGCCACGTAGCCACACAGACGCAGACAGGACAGGGTTTCGTGCCATACCCTGTGCCGGTCTGCGCCTATGTGGCTACGTGGCTACGTGGCTATGATTCCCTCGAACAAGTGGTACAATTTCACCCACAAGCACCGAAAGGAAAACCAATGTTCATTGACATTCTTCAGCCGTACATTGACAGCGGGGCCCTCGCCGGGGCCGTGACGGCGGTGGCGTCGGCCGACCGCGTGCTGGACGTCGGCGCGATCGGGTTCGCCGACATCGCCGCCGGAAGGGCCATGACGGCCGACACCGTGTTCTGGATCGCCTCCATGTCCAAGCCCATCACGGCCACGGCCTTGATGATGCTCGTCGAATCCGGCGATGTGAAACTGGACGACCCGGTCGAAACCTATCTGCCGGACTTCACCAACGTCCGGCTGGCGGCCTATCGCGACGACACGCACCTGCTACTCCGCCGCCCCGGCCGACCCGTCACCGTGCGCGACACGCTCTGCCACGTCAGCGGGCTGCCCTTCTGCTCGTACGTCGAGCACCCCACGCTCGACCGCCTGACGCTGGCCGAGTCCGTCCGCTCGTACGCGACCACGCCGCTGAACACCGAACCCGGCACGAAAATGGAGTATTCCAACGCCGGCATCAACATCGCCGGGCGAATCATCGAGGTCGTCGGCGGAATGCCCTACGAAACATTCCTCGACCAGCGGCTCTTCGGCCCGCTGGGGATGCCCGACACGACCTTCTGGCCGACGCCCGACCACCTGAAACGGCTGGCCACCGCCTACAAACCCAACGACGCGAAAACAGGCCTGGAGACGTACAAAATCGAGCAACTGACCTACCCGCTCGACGGACGCACGCGCACGCCGATGCCCGCGGGAGGACTGTTCTCCACCGCCGCCGACATGGCCCGGTTCGGCATGGCCATCCTCCGCGGCGGCGAACTCGCGGGCCGGCGAATCCTCCGCGACGAAACCGTCCGCGAAATGCTCACCCCGCAGTCGCTTGCCTACCCCGCCGTCGAGAACCCCTGGGCACTGGGCTGGTGGAGCGACGGCGCCAAGGCCGGCCATGGCGGCGCCCTCTCGACCAACCTGGAGATCGACCCCCCCAGCGGACTGGTGACCGTGTACCTCATCCAGCACGCGGGATTCCACGGCAACGCCGGCGAAGCCTTCCCCACCTTCCGCACGGCGGCGACGGAGCGTTTTCGCGAAAAGTAAGGAAAAACTATCGGCTCCCCTGCGTCCTCTCCGCGTTCCCGCGCCGCCGCGTCCCCGCGCCGCCGTTTGATGGACGGACCGGTGAGAACATGAACAGCGACCCGATCAGTCCCGCGGCGGCGATCAAGGCCAATCCGGCGCGGATTTGCGGCTGCTCGATCGTGTGGCCCAGCGCCAGCCAGCGGTCGTCCGGCGGCGGAGGGAGCGGGCGCCTCGGAATGGTGATTCGCAACGGGTTTCGCGGCGGTTTGGACGGGTCGGCGACGACCTCCGCGTCGGCGGGCGTGAGGTTCGTCTGGGCGATCACCAGTTGGAGCGTAAGGCTCTCGTCGTTGGGCAGGCGGTGAATCAGCCGGTCGCGCGTGTTGGCGAGGTCCTCCTTCTCCTGTTTGACCACCTCCAGGCGGGCCAGTTCGTAGCGTTGCTGCTGAAGGTTGCGATAGGCCGGCAGGAGGACCATCGCCGCCAGAACCGCCATCGAGGGAACGGCCAACAGGAGAAACCCGGTCACCCGGCCTGCCGTGTCCAGCAGGCCGGGGTTCCGTGTTGCGGATTCAGACGCGGGCGAGACGCCCGCGCCACGGGCTTCATTATCGTTTGCTCCAGGTTCCATAGACCGCCTTGTCTCCCAGCGCTTCTTCGATGCGCAGCAACTGGTTGTACTTGCAGACGCGATCCGTGCGGCTGCTCGATCCGGTCTTGATTTGGCCGGTGTTTTTCGCCACGGCGATGTCGGCGATGGTCGTGTCTTCCGTCTCGCCGCTGCGGTGCGACGTGACGGCCGTGTATCCGTGGCTCATCGCCAGGTCAATCGCGGCGAACGTTTCGGTCAGGCTGCCGATCTGATTGACCTTGATCAAAATCGAGTTCGCACAGCCGGTCTCGATGCCCTTCCGCAAAAACTTCACGTTTGTCACGAACAGATCGTCGCCGACGATCTGAATCTTGTCGCCCAGCCGCTCGGTGATTTTCTTCCAACCGGCCCAGTCGTTCTCCGCCAGACCGTCCTCGATCGAGCGGATCGGGTACTTCGCGCACCACGACGCCCACAGGTCGATCAACTCGTCGCTGGAGATGATGCGGTCCGGGTTGGACTTGAAGAAGCAGTAGCCTTCCTTGCCGCGTTCGCGGGCTTCGTTGGCCAGTTCGCTGGCGGCGGGGTCCAAGGCCAGCCAGATGTCCTTGCCCGGTTTATAGCCGGCCTTTTCGATGGCCGTCAAGATCAACTCGGGGGCTTCGTCGTTGCTCTTGAGGCTGGGCGCGTAGCCGCCCTCGTCGCCGACGGCGGTGTTGTAGCCCTTGTCCTTGAGCACCTTTTTGAGGGCGTGGAAGACTTCCGTGCCCATCCGCAACCCTTCGCGGAAGCTCTTGGCGCCCCACGGCTGAACCATGAATTCCTGGAAGTCCACCGTTCCGTCGGCGTGTTTTCCGCCGTTGAGGATGTTCATCATCGGCACCGGAAGCGTGACGGCCTTTTTGCCGCCGAGGTATTCGTAGAGCGGTTTGCCCGCGCTGACGGCGGCCGCGTGGGCGGCGGCCATGCTCACGCCGAGGATCGCGTTCGCGCCGAACTTGCTCTTGGTGGCCGTGCCGTCGGCGTCGATCATGATCTGGTCGATCTTCGCCTGGTCGAACACGTTCTTGCCCTTGAGCAGCGGGAAGATTTTGTCGTTGACGTTCTTGACGGCCTTGAGCGTGCCCTTGCCGAGGTAGCGGCCTTTGTCGCCGTCGCGCAATTCCACGGCTTCGTTTTCGCCCGTGGACGCCCCGCTCGGAACGGCCGCCCATCCGACCGACCCGTCGGACAGCGTGATGTCCACCTCGACCGTCGGATTGCCGCGCGAATCGAGAATCTCGCGGGCATGAATGTTCTTGATCTTCACCACGCCAAATCCCGTCGGCGCCTTCTTCGTCACAGCCTTCGTCGTCTTCGCAACCTTCTTTGCCATTGTGTGTCTTTCCTTTTTTTATAACCGCGCACCGCGCGATGTTTACAATTCTTCGCGCGTGCATTTTACGTCGTACAAAAAAGGATTCAAGCACAAACGAATCGCCAAAATGTTTTCAGTCACCCTCGCAACGCCGCCATCGCCTGCCACGTTAACTCGATCATCCGCTCGGCGTGCGGACCCGTCTTGTCCGCCCAGAGGTGCGTCAGCACCGCTCGCAGTGACGCCGCCGTCAATTCGTCCGCCGTTCGCGGCAGGTCCGCCGGCAGCGGCGAAATCGACGCCTGACGTTTGATCAGCGACAGCACACCGGCGGCCGCTCCCAACGCCAACATCGTCGGCTCGATGCCCTGCTCCAGCGCCAGGTGCATCGTGCCGAAGAGGCGGTCGTCGTACGCGAGTTTGCGAAGGTGATCGCGCCCGACACGTTCAACCAGGTCGTTCAAAAACGGACAAACGATGCGTTCGAGCAGATCGGCGGCGTAGGCTTCGTAACCGGCCGGCGTGAACAACGCATCGCCCAGATGGCCGTGTTTGCGGATGAGCGCGGCGCCGGACTCGTCCAAAAACGCTCGCTTCGCCCGCTCCATGATCCACGGGTCGGCCGCCGTCTGCGACATCACCGTCAGGCCGCGGGCATCGGCGAGGTACGCCATCATCGCGTGGATCGCGTTGTGGCCGAACAGTTTGGCCTCCTCGAACGGCAGCAGGTCGGCCTTTTCGATGAAGCACTCGATGCCGCGGCCAAACCCCGGCAGCGCGACGCGGGAAATCAGAATGCGGTTAAACGCCTCGACCAGCACGGCCTTGGGGGCGGGGTTCGCCTCCGTCGCGGGCGTCATCGTCACCAGCCCCAGCCGGGCCATCACGTCGGGCTCGGTAATCACGCCGCTCATCTTTCCGATGACCGTGTTGAGCAGTTGCACGCCCTCCAGCGAGAGCGGCGCGGCGTGTTTGAGCAGCGCCTGTTCGAGAATCTCCGACGCGTGGTTGTTGTTTTCCGCCGTGTAAATAATCGTCGGCTTGGGCGTTTTTCGCCGCGCCAGCCCCGCCGCGATGTTCGCGGCCACGCTGGTGGCACCGAGGTCGTAAAACTTCACGCTCGGCAGCGAGGTGGCCAATTCATCGCTCTCGGCGATGGCGTCCAGCAGCGTCTCGCGGTCGGCGGGGGCAGCCGGATCGTACAGCTCAACGCCTTCGAGCACGTGCTGCTCCACGCGGTCCGACTTGGCGACGTTCACCATCACGCGCCCGCCGTTGGAACGCACAGCCGCCACGAGCGACTTGTCCACCTCGGCGATCACAAACCGCCCGAAGTTGCCGCTTTCATAGGCTTCCAACACAAACAGCCCGCTCTGAATGGGGCCGAAACCGAAACCGACGAAGACTTTTTTGCTCATAGTATTTGCCAATCCAAATAAACACGGGGCGGAAACGTCACAGCCACTAGCCACAAGCCACTAGGTATTCGTTGTTCGGCTGCAATAGCAGACGATCCTGGTTTTGCTACAGGCATATCCGTTCCCGCGTTCACTGCCTTTTCGCCTCGTGCGTCCCTTACCTGGTGGCTTGTGGCTAGTGGCTCGCTGCCTTCGTAACAACCGTTCCGTTACAAATATTTTTCCAAGTGGCTCGCTTCCTGTCCGCCGTCCCAGTAGTCGACCATTCGCAGGTCGGCCGTCTGGGCGTGCGGGTAGAGGATGGCCTTGCCGTCCATTTTGCCTTCCTGGATCAGGCCCAGCACGGCCGGGGCGTGCTTCAGCGACCCAATGCCGCGGACATAATTGCCCGCGTCAATATGGCCGCTCGCGATCAACGCCAACGCGGCCGCCAGGTCCGACGGATCGCCGCCGCTCGATCCCACCACCTTGATCTCATTATAGTGCACCGCGATGGCGTCGATTTGCAACATGTGCTTGCCTCGCGGCAGCCCGCCGAACAGGTTGGCTACGCCGCCGCGACCCAGCAATTCCAACGCCGCCTGCTGCACCGGCTGAATGCCCACGGCCAGGATGATGTCGTCGGCCCCCGCGCCGTCGCTGACCTTCATCAACGTCTCCTTCAATGCGTCCGGGCTGGCCGTGTTTACCGTCAGCAGATTCACGCCCAGCGCCTTCGCCTTGGGCCCGAGAATTCGCTCCGCCGTCGCCAGCCGCTCGGGGAGAATGTCACACACCAGCAGGTTCTTCGGCTTGTAGCGCAGGGCGAGTTCGGCGTGCATCAGCCCCATCGCCCCAGCCCCGACCACCACGGCGTTGCCGCCTTTGAGCAGGCCGAGTTTGGGCACCCGCTGCCCGAACGGCCCGGCCTTGTGAATGTGAATCTGCCGCTCCTGCGCCGAACTGATGCACGAAATCGGCTCGCCCATCGACACGGCGAAGTACGGCATGGCCTCATCCGGCAACGGCAGCAAACATTGCCCTTGAAGCACCTCCTCGCCAATGAGAATATACTGCGCCAAATTGCCGCCCAGCGTATACCCCACAGCCGTCTTGTTCATGCCGCGGCCATTGTCGGCATAGCGCTCCCGATGATTGATCGGCGGCACGTCAACGGCAGGCTGCACGCCAAACCGCTGCCCCGGCGTATATTTGCTCTTGAGATTCTTCCCCACCTTCGCCACCGTCACCGACCCCTCATCGCCGAGAATCACCGGATACGCCGCCAGATCCCACCCATTAATAAACGTATGCTTGGGCCCCTGCGCCAACAATTTAATAATGGATGTACACACCCCCGCCGCATCCACGCGACACAACAACTGATCATCCCCCACCGCCGGCACCGGCACCTCGCGGCAGGCCAAATTCTCAAACCCAACCCCCGAAAGTACGACGGCCTGCATCGTGGCGGGGACGTTAAATTCCTTTTGATTACGATATGTTTCTAATTTTTTCATGGTTTCCTTTCAAAAATCAATGACTATTGTTCCATCATTTCACCAGGTCATACGTCACATGAACATCGGATCAGGGCCTATATCCTCAAGAAGAAACGACTCGTCCTTCCAGGAACCATCCGGATGCAAATAGAAGTGCTGTTCCTCATTTTCGCGAACCTCAAACTCCACCGTTTGCGATTTGTCACCACATCGCGCTTCCAGAACATGCTTACCCGGATTGGTTGTTATTTCAAACAAGCAAAATGGGAATGGGTGAGTAAAACTTGTCGGGGGCATTACCGGAAGCACATCATCGTATAGCGTCTCGCCATCCCACAGAAGGACCACCCTGGGAGGCTCGGAATCCGGGAATTCGAGGATCGCATGAATCATGACCTCGCCGGCGCTCGATCCCGTAACATCAGAATGGCGATAGAAACCAGTTGCGGGTTGGATATGGCCGGGTTGGATACCGCCATCCCACACGGCCCGACCCTCACCGTCAGAACCACCGTCGTCGCAACCGACGGCGGTCAATAGCCCTACTAAACATGCTACAAACCGCATGATGAACCTGAAAAAATAACCAAGCCGCCTCCCCGGTCTCGCGTTGAAGTCGCCGGGCCACAGCCGCGAAGCGGCGTCGTTTTTAGCCCCGGGTGAGCGGTACTCCGCGAACCCGGGGTTAGCGCCCCCCACAACACCCAAGCCCCGAAAGGGGCGTCGTAACTCTCGATGTTTAGCGGGGATCATAGACAAGCCCATGTTGTTCAACGAATGAAATCAACTCTTCCTCAAACGTCGTGTATACGTTACGTTCGCCAAATTCGCACGTTACGACGCCCCTTCGGGGCTTAGGTGTCAGGGGACACTGTACCCCGGGTTCGCGGAGTACCGCTCACCCGGGGCTAAAAACGACGCCGCTTCGCGGCTGTGGCCCGGCACTTCCACGCGAGGCCGGGGAGGAATCGTTTCCCTTCCATGAACGGCAAGCGATCCCGATTGTCGCACACCCCGCTCGCGAAATCAATTCCTGACGTTATTCTGCCGCCACCCGCAGCACTTTTCTCGGCGGTGCGTGCAATGCCATGCCGAGGGCGTCCTCGGCGGCTTCTTTGATGGACTCGGAGATCGTCGGGTGGGCGAAGATGATTTCGGCTAATTCGGCGACCTTGATTTTCTGGTGCAGTACGGCACCGGCGGCGGCGATGACCTCGGTGACGTTGTGGCCCATCGCGTGCACGCCGAGCAGGTGGCCGGTTTCGCGGTGGCGGATGACTTTGACGAAACCGTCGGCTTCGCCGACGGCGAGGGCCTTGCCGAGGTGGGCCAGCGAGAATGAACCGATGGCGATTGGCATGCCTTTGGTTTTGGCCTGCTGCGCGGTCAGGCCCACGGCGGCGATTTCGGGAAAGGTGTAGACGCAACTGGGCACCGGCGACGTCTGCGGGCGGCGGTGGTCCGGCTGTAAGCAATTCTCCACGGCGCTGACGCCCTGGGCGCTGGCGGCGTGGGCGAGGAGGCATCGGCCGTTGGCGTCGCCGATGGCGTACACGCCCTTGGCGGGGGTTTCCATGTAGTCATTCACGCGAACAAAGCCGCGGTCGGTGCTCAGGCCCACGGACTCCAAGCCGATGTCCGCCGTGTTCGGCCGACGCCCCACGGCCACCAGCACGCGGTCCACCTCGACCGTTTGGCCATCGCCGAGCGTCGCCTTTACGCCGCCATCGGTTAACGCCATGGCCGCGACCTTCGCGCCGACCCGACACGTCACGCCGCGTTTGGTCATCGACGCCTGCAACGCGGTGCCGAGGCTCTCATCCAGTTCCGGCAGCAGCCGCGGCATCAGTTCCACCACCGTCACCGCCACACCGAACGCCTGCATCATGCACGCGAATTCGCACCCGATCACCCCGCCGCCCACAATCAAAAGCCGTTTGGGCAGCGTTTTCCAATGCAGCGACTCGTCGCTGGTGCACACCCGCTCGGGGTCGGTGGGCCAGCCGGGAATCCGGGCCGGCACCGAACCGACGGCGAGGACCACGCCGCGCGCGGTGAGTTCCGTCGGGCCCGCCTTGCCCGCGACGACGACTCGCCCCGGCCCGGCGAGCGTCGCCCGACCCGGCAACAGCGTGACCTTGCGGGCCTTGAACAGTCCGGCGATCCCGCCGCGAAGCCCCGCCAGCACGGAGTCCTTACGGGCCTGAATTTTCGGCCAATCGAACCCCACGCCGCCGGCCACCGTCACGCCCAAATCGCCGGCGTGCCGAATCCGATGCAGCAACTCCGCCGACGCCAGCAACGCCTTCGACGGAATGCACCCGTTATTCAAACACGTCCCCCCCACCGGACCGGCCTCGGCGACGACCACCGACGCCCCCATCGCCGCCGCCTTCAACGCCGCCACGTATCCGCCGGGACCGGCGCCAATAATCGCAATGTCATAGTGATTCGTCATTGTAAACCCTTCTCGAAGGAACGAAGCCAATAGCCATCAGCCAGTAGCCAATAGGTATGGCGAAGCCTGTCGCGAATCACACGAACCAAGGTTTCGCCATATCCCAATTCGTTCCCGCTTTCACTGCCTTTTTAGCCAGAGTCGTTCCTTACCTACTGGCTGCTGGCTATTGGCTGCTGGCGATTGGCTTTGTGCCGCGCAGACTTACCTTCCAAACATTAAAAACTGTTCCGGCCCCACCAAAATTTCCTTCAGCCTCGCCAAAAATTTCGCCGCCAGCAGGCCGTCGATCACGCGGTGGTCGGCGCTGAGGGTCATCGTCATCACCTTGCCGGGGCGAATGCCGCCATCGACGACCCGCACGTCCTCGCGGACCGCGCCGACGGCCAAAATGGCGGACTCCGGCGGATTGATGATGGCCGTGAACTCCTCCACGCCGAACATGCCCAGGTTCGTGATCGTCATCACGCCCGTGCCCATGCCTTCGATTTTGCCGTTGCGGGCGTTGTCGGCCAGGCGGCGGGTCTCAGCCGCCAATTGCTGCACGCTCATGCCCTGGGCGGACTGGAGCACGGGCACGACCAGCCCGTCGTCCATGCCCACGGCGATGCCGATGTTCGCGTTGGCGAATTCGACGATTTCGTCACCGTCCACGCGGGATCGGAAACCGGGGAACTCCATCACGGCCCGCGCGACGGCGGCCGTCACCACGTCGTTCACGCTGCACGGGTACTTGGCCTTCTGGGCCTTGTAAAACGCCATCAGCGGCGAGGCGTCGAGGGTCAGCCGCATGTAAAAATGCGGAATGTTTTGCTTGGACGCGAGCAGGTTGCGGGCAATGGCCTTCCGCATGCCGCTCATGCGGCGGCGGGTAAATTGTGGCGCGGGCGTCCCGCCCGCGTTGTGCGTCGATTTGGCACCGACCCCGCCACCCGCCGGCACGTCTGTCGACAAAATCCGCCCACCGGGCCCCCTGCCGGCGCCCACGGCGGCCAAATCCACCCCGCGCTCGGCCGCCAATTTCTTCGCCGCCGGAGAGGCCTTCACGCGACCGCCCTGTGGCGAGGGCGTCCTGCCCGCGTTAGGCGTGGATTGGCCACAAACCTCGCCAGCCGTCACAGGCACCCCGGACGCGGGCAGGATGCCCGCGGGACTCGCGGGCGAGACGCCCGCGCCACGGAGAAACGTCTCCACGGCTCCGTCATCGTCAGCTAAATATGCCACGGGCGTCAGCACAGCGGCGGTGTCACCTTCGTTGACCGTCACGCGTGAAAGTCTTCCGGCGTCGGTGGCTTCGACCTCGATGGTCGCCTTGTCCGTCTCGACCTCGAAAATCACGTCCCCCACCTTGATGGCGTCGCCAGGCTTGACGCGCCATTTCACCAGCACCCCTTCCTCCATCGACTGCCCCGCCTTGGGCATCAGCACCGGCACAACACCCGCCGGCGGAGCGGCGGACGTGCCGCGTGGCGAGGGCGTCTCGCCCTCGTGTCTCGCGGGCGTCCCGCCCGCGTTAGGCGTGGATTGGCCACAAACCTCGCCAGCCGTCACAGGCACGTTCAACGCGGGCGAGACGCCCGCGTCACGGGGCAAGGCTTCACCGGCATCGCCGAGCAGCGCGATGACCGTATGGCACGGCACCGTGGTGCCCGCGGGCACGACGATCTGCCGCAGCACGCCCGCGTGCGTCGCTTCCACTTCGATGACGGCCTTGTCGGTCTCGACCTCTAACAACACCTCCCCCACCGCGACCGCATCGCCCTCGGCCTTTCGCCACGCGACAATCGTCCCATCTTCCATCGACTGCCCCGCCTGGGGCATCTTGATCTCGATCATTGGTTCACCTTCCATATAGCCATCAGCCATCAGCCACAAGCCACAAGGTATTCGTTGTTCGGTTGTCACATCAGACGATTCTGCTTTCGCCAGCAGGCGCCGTCATTCCCGCATTCACTGCCCTTTTTACACGATGCGTTCCTTACCTTGTGGCCAGTGGCTTGTGGTTAGTGGCTGTCGCTGGCCACCCTACCCCGACCTGCCGTCCAAGTCAAGCAAATTCATGCAACTTTTATGTTGCATTGCTTGCACATTTGTGCTACGTTTATGCTCGATTGTGGAAGATTCTTTCAACAACATGGAGTATTCCGCTCAACAGCGGCGGGACGCGATTCTTGCTCAAGTGATGGAGCAGTCTCGCGTTAGCGTTACGTCGCTGGCGGAGCGGTTTGGGATTTCGCAGGCGACGGTTCGCCGGGATTTGAAGGCGTTGGCGGACGGACGGCAGGTTCGGCTGGTGCACGGCGGGGCTGAGCCGGCGAGGATCAGCGATTATTCCTTCCACGCCAAGGCCCGGCGGAATCAGGACGCCAAGCGGGTCATCGGGCGGCTGGCGGCGGAGTTGATCGGCGACGACGAGCGGATTTTTCTCGACTCGGGCACGACCTGTTTCGAGGTGGCCGCCCCGCTCAAACGGCGACGAGGGTTGACGATCATCGTCAATTCCGCCAGGCTCGCGTTGGAACTTCCCGACGCACCGGGCGCCAACATCATTATGCTCGGCGGCCGTTACAGACCCGACCGCATGGATACGACCGGGCAACTGGCAGCGGCGACGCTCGCCCAGTTGCGAGACTACACCGCACTGATCGGCGCGGACGGGTTGGACAAAGAGCTCGGTCCGATGGCCAGCGACATGGAAAGCGCGTCCCTCTATAATCAAGCCGTCCAGCACGCGGCCAGGACGTGGCTGCTGGTGGACCACAGTAAATTCGCCGCATCGTCGCTGGTCAAAATCGCCGAATGGGACAAAATCCAACGCGTCATCACCGACCAACCGCCCCAGCCGGTGTGGTCGGAGTTTTTGTCCCAACGCGGAATTAAAGTGACGTGCCCAGGCGACGCGACAGTCGAACCGACAATATAAGTTTATACGGCTTCGCTAAGACCGAGCGGGATTACACGGATTAACGGATTGCTGTATGGAAAAGTAGATTAGAAGGAAGAATAGCCGTACGAGAACGAAAGAGTTCCTTCTAGTCCTTTAATCCGTGTAATCCCGCTCGGTCTTAGCGAAGCCGAAAAAGTTCGCACAATTAGAGAAAAAATTCGCGTAATTCGCGAAATTCGCGGCCAAAAAAATAGGAGCCAGAACTATGCCGAAAAATCAGATGATTCTCCCCGAGGACGTGCGAAAAAAAGATTTCGTCACGTTCATGCCCATTCCCGTCAACCAGTACGACAAGTCCGTCAAGGACGAACTGAAGGCCAAAACGCTGACCAAGGCCGATCTGGTCCGCATTCAGCGGGACATGACGGTCATTCGTCAGTTCGAGAACATGCTCAACGAGATCAAGCTGCGCGGGAATTTCCAGGGCATCGAGTACAACCATCGGGGCCCGGCGCATTTGTCGATGGGGCAGGAGTCGGCCGCCGTCGGGCAGGCGTTTTTGCTGGACGTGGATGACCACATCTACGGCAGCCATCGCAGCCACGGCGAAATCCTCGCCAAAGGGTTGTCGGCGATTGAGAAACTTGGCGACGATGCCCTCATGTCCATTATGAAAGGTTACTTCGGCGGCGATTGTTTGCGCGTCGTCGAGAAGGATTTTTCCGGCAGTGTGAAGGATTTGGCCATTGATTTCCTGCTGTACGGTGCGCTGGCGGAGATTTTTGGGCGCGAGGCGGGGTTTAATAAGGGCATGGGCGGGTCGATGCATGCGTTTTTTCCGCCTTTCGGTATTTACCCCAACAACGCGATTGTCGGCGGTTCGGGCGACATTTCCGTCGGGGCTGCGATGTTCAAGCACATCAATCGCAAAAAGGGCATCGTGATCGCCAACATCGGCGACGCGTCGCTGGGGTGCGGTCCGGTGTGGGAAGGCCTGTGTTTGGCCACCATGGATCAGTACCGCCTGCTGTGGGACGAAGCCCATCGCGGCGGACTGCCGCTGATCATGAACTTCGTGAACAACTTTTACGGCATGGGCGGCCAGCCGTTCGGCGAGACGATGGGCTTCGGCATCCTCGCGCGCCTCGGCGCCGGTTTGCGGCCTGACCAACTCCACGCCGAACGCGTGGACGGGTTTAACCCCCTGGCCGTCATCGACGCCATCCGACGCAAAAAGGCCATTCTCGAAAACCGCGAAGGCCCGGTGCTCCTGGACACCATCACCTACCGTTACAGCGGCCATTCGCCCTCCGACGCCAGTTCCTACCGCGAAAAATCCGAGATCGAAGCCTGGCAGAAGGTCGATCCGCTCAAGGTCTTCCCGCAGCAACTCATCGAAGCCGGCGTGTGCAAACAAACCGACATCGACGCGATCGGCCAGCAGGTGGACGCCCTCATCCTCAAGGCCTACAAAAAGGCCATCGACCTGGCGATCTCACCGCGGGCGGAGTTGAAAAACCGAGGCAACCTGCTCGAACGGACCATGTTTTCCAACCAGAAAATCGAGAACCTGGACCCGTCGCGCAAACCCGACGTGCTCATGTCCATCGCCGACAACCCGCGCGTGCAGCAGTTGTCGAAAAAGCTCCGCTTCGGCCTGGACGCCGACGGAAAACCGGTGTCCAAAAGCAAATGCGTCGTGCTGCGCGACGCGATTTTCGAAGCCGTTCTCGACCAGTTCCACAAAGACCCGACCCTCGTCGCGTACGGCGAGGAAAACCGCGATTGGGGCGGAGCGTTCGCCGTCTATCGAGGACTGACCGAAGCCCTGCCCTACCACCGGCTGTTCAATTCGCCCATCAGCGAGGGCGCGATCGTCGGGTCGGCCGTCGGGTACGCGCTCGAAGGCGGGCGGGCGTTGGTGGAGTTGATGTACTGCGACTTCATGGGGCGCAGCGGCGACCAGATTTTCAACCAGTTGTCCAAGTGGCAGTCGATGTCCGGCGGACTGCTGAAAATGCCCGTCGTGCTCCGCGTGTCGGTGGGTTCGAAGTACGGCGCGCAGCACAGCCAGGACTGGGCGGCCATCGTCGCCCACATCCCCGGCCTGAAGGTCGTGTTCCCGGCCACACCGTACGACGCCAAGGGGTTGATGTACTCCGCATTGCGCGGCACGGACCCGGTGATCTTTTTCGAAAGTCAGCGCGTGTACGATCAGCCGGAGGAGTTCCACGCCGGCGGAATTCCCGAAGGCGCGTACGAAATTCCCATCGGCGAACCGGACGTGAAGAAGGCCGGCAAGGATTTGACGATTTTGACGGTCGGCGCGACGCTGTACCGCGCGATGGAGGCCGCCCGGACGCTCGAAAGTCAGTACGGCCTGTCGTGCGAGGTGATCGACGCCCGGTCGATCGTGCCGTTCGATTACGCGAAAGTGCTCGAATCGGTGAAGAAAACGCGGAAAATTCTGCTGGCCTCGGACGCCTGCGAGCGTGGCAGCGTGCTGCACACGATGGCGGCGAAGATTTCGCAATACGCCTTCGACGAACTCGACGCCCCGCCGGTGGTCGTCGGGGCCCGCAACTGGATCACCCCCGCCGACGAGGTCGAGGACGCGTTCTTCCCCTACCCCTGCGACCTGATCGACGCCGTGCACGAGTTCATCCAACCGCTGCCCGGCTACACCGTGACGCGCGACTGTAGCGTGACCGACCAACTCCGACGCAGCGCGGAGGGACTGTAACGTAAGAATGTTTTCCGCGGCTTGCCGGTTTGCGCTGTAGGATGATCCTGACGTTACGTGTTGCGCTTTACCGTCAGGAACGTTCTACAGCGCAAACCGGCAAGCCGCGGAAAACATTCAGGCTACACTTCCTGAATCTCGACCCGCCCCAGCAGCGCCGCCGCGACCTCGGCCTGGGCCCCGGCCGGGTCGAGGACCGTCGCGCAGGCCGCTCCGAACGCGAGGGCGCCCGCGAAGGCGTCGCGAGGTTCCAAACCCTGCACCAGTCCCGCGATATACGCCGCCAGGAACACGTCCCCGCAGCCGACCGTGCTCACGACCTCCTCCGCCGCCAACTCCAGCACACCGTACAAGGCGATACCGTCCGTCACCAGATACGCCCCGCGGGCCCCCAGCGACAGCAGCACGTGCTCGAACCGCGACGCCAGTTTCCGCGTGTCGGCCAACTGCTCGTGCTCCTTCGTGGGGGAACCGAGCAGGTCCGCCAATTCCTTCGCGTTGGGCTTGACCACCCACAGCGGCAGATCCGCCACGGCCGACAACGCCGGACCATTGGTGTCCACCGCCACGCGGGCCCCGCGAGACAGGCAACCCTGCACCAACGCGGCCAGATGCCCCGGCAGCACGCCCGGCGGCAACGACCCGCTGAAAATCACCGTCGTGCCCGGTTCGACAAGCCGCTCCAACGTCCGCGTCAACCGGGCCAAACCCCACGCGTCCACCGGAAGCCCTTCGGAGCGGATGTGCGTCTCGCGGCGAGAGCGGAGGTCCGTGATGGTGAAGTTCTCCCGCGTTTGGCCGGGCAGCATCACGAAGGCGTTGGTGATCCGCCGGTCGGCGAACACATTGATGTATTCGGGAACGCTCTGGGTTCCGAGAAACCCCGTCGCCACGCTCGGCAACTCCATGCGGGCCAGCGTCCGCGACACATTCACACCCTTCCCCGCCGCCTGCCGCAGCCGCTCCCGACCCACCTGGTGCTCGCCGACGGAAAACGACTCCACCTCAATCACCCGGTCAATCGCCGGATTCAACGTAACCGTGATAATGTTTGAATCATCCATAGACGCCCATTATCCACCATGATGCCGTTTCTGTGTGAAAAAAAACACTTGACCTTCCGCCGGCCGGCTGCTACAAGATATAACTCGCATGAAGAAGCCGCGTCGTGCGGCCGTCTGGGGCTGTGGCGCAGTTGGGAGCGCGCTTGCATGGCATGCAAGAGGTCGAGGGTTCAAATCCCTCCAGCTCCACTGGATTGTGGAAAAAAACCCTCGGGAAACCGAGGGTTTTTTCGTGTCAACCCCGCGTCGTTGTTTCCGGCGCGGCGGTGCGGTACACTGATTGAAATGAGCACCAAGGCCAATGTGATGCGATTTCGCGTTCGGTATAGTGAGATCGACCAGTTGGGAACGTTTTATAACAGCCGGGCGCTGGAGTGGTTCGAGTGTGGACGGACGGAACTGCTGCGCGACCTGGGCGTGCCCTACGTGGACATGGAGTCCCGCGGGGCCATGTTGCCGCTGGTGGAGGCCCACGTGGAATTCCAAGGCCGGGCGCGATACGACGACGTGTTGGAGCAGACGACCACCGCCGCCATGGTCGGCCGGGCACGCGTGCGGTTCGACATGACCATCCGCCAGGCCTCCAACGGCGCCCCCGTCGTCCGCGGATACACGATGCACGCCGTCACCGCCCCCGACGGAAAACCCATCCGCCCGCCGGCGTGGCTGGTGGAAAAACTGGTGCCACCGGCGCCAAATGATGCTCCCGGCGCGGCGAACGTGTGATATAGTTGGAACCCTTATAGCCAATAGCCACAAGCCACCAGGTAAGGAACGTCGGTGTGAAATGGCATGAGAGTTTGGTGTGAAACGGCACGACGATAAAGGATAATCCGATTTGTGGAGACTGTAGCGTCATTGATGTGGAAGACACTGGATCGGCCTCCCCGACCTCGCGTCGAAGTTCCGGCATGTAGCCGCGGAGCGGCGTCTACTATAGCCCAGGGCGAGCGGTACTCCGCGAGCCCTGGGGTTGAGGCTCTTTTTTTCGCTTATAACCGCTCGCTCGCGCCACTGGCCGTATGTCATGCCGGCGCACACGTACGGCGGCCCATGACGCACGCTGTCCCCCTGTGCGCGTTGTTGGAGCCGACAGGCACCCGTGCTCGGCTTCGGCCCGTGGCGTCTGCGAACGAGTAAAGGGAACAAAAAATACCGTACCCAGGGCTCGCGGAGTACCGCTCGCCCTGGGCTATATCAAACGCCGCTCCGCGGCTTTGTGCCGGCACTTCGACGCGAGGCCGGGAAGGAATCGTTTTCCGTACGGAACGCCCCACAACGCAAAAAAGCAAAGCCCTCGCGAAAGGTTTATCCATACCTGATGGCTTGTGGCTGATGAATGAGAATACGTTATGAAGTCATACGAGAATCATGAACGTCACCCCGTCTCCGAGCATGATTACATGCCGGTGGCGCAGCTTCGAGAAACACAACTTTGCCGCCTGCGGGCGGTGGTCGAATTGGCCTATGGCCAGGTGGCGTTGTTTCGGCAGCGCATGGACGAGCGAGGCCTGACGCCGGACAGCGTCCGCGGCCTGGCCGACCTGGCCAAACTGCCGTTCACCACCAAAAGCGACCTCCGGGACACGTACCCGTTCGGGCTGTTCGCCAAGCCGATGGGCGACATCGTGCGGCTGCACGCGTCCAGCGGAACCACGGGCAAACCAATCGTCGTGGCGTATACCCGGCAGGACGTCGAGGTCTGGTCGAGCGTGATGGTCCGCGCCCTGGCCGGGTGCGGGCTGCACGAGCGGGACATCCTCCACAACGCGTACGGTTACGGCCTGTTCACGGGCGGACTGGGCGCCCACTACGGCGGCGAAGCGTTGGGCATGACGGTGATCCCGGTTTCCGGCGGAAACACGGAGCGGCAACTGATGCTGCTCAAGGACTTCGGCGTGACGGCGATCTGCTGCACGCCGAGCTACTTCCTGCACCTGATCGAACGGGCGGGCGAAATTGGGTTGGACCTGAAGGACCTGCCGCTGCGGGCGGGCGTCTTCGGGGCCGAGCCGTGGACCGACTCCATGCGGGCGTACATCCAGGCCCACACGTCCATCCGCGCGTACGACATTTACGGGCTGACGGAGATCATCGGCCCCGGCGTGGCGTGCGAGTGTCGCGAGCAGTCGGGGCTTCACATTTTCGAGGATCATTTTTACCCCGAGGTCATCGACCCCGGCACCGGCGAGGTGCTCCCCGACGGCCTGGAGGGCGAACTGGTGCTGACCACGCTCAGCAAGCAGGCGATGCCGATGATCCGCTACCGCACGCGGGACATCACGACGCTGCTGACGGCCCCGTGCCCCTGCGGGCGCACGGTGCGGCGGATGGCGAAGATGGGGCGCCGCAGCGACGACATGTTCATTATCCGCGGCGTGAACGTGTTCCCGTCGCAGGTGGAGACGGCCTTGCTGGCGGTCGAGGGCACGCTGCCGCACTATCAAATCGTGCTGACGCGCGAACACGGCCTGGACGGCATGGAGGTGCAGGTGGAAGTGACGCCCGAGGTGTTCAGCGACAAGGTCCGCGCGATGACGGACCTTCACGAGCGGCTGAGCAAGGCCATCGAACGGGTCATCAACCTCCGCGCCGCCGTCCGCCTGGTCGAACCCCACACGATCCCGCGAAGCGAAGGCAAAGCCAAACGGGTGGTGGATCGGCGCGAAATGTGAAACCGCGAACAGCAGCGACAAGTGACAAGCGACTAGCGACTAGAAAAGGCGACACGACCGTAAACATGGTTGATGTGGAAAACAACCGATTGTCCTCCACGGTCTCGCGTGAAAGTGCCGGCACACAGCCGCGGAGCGGCGTTTGATGTACCCCAGGGCGACCGAAGGGAGCCCTGGGACAGGCCGTCTCAATAAATTCCAAACGGTGACATTTCGCGTCACGGCGCATGGCGTCGCCGTTTGGGGTTTGGAATTTGTCGTTTGCGATTTGTTTAGGATTTCGAATTTCGGATTTCGAGTTTATGATGCTCACCAAGGAGCCGACATGAAAATTCAACAGTTATCGTTGTTCCTGGAAAACAAACCGGGCCGCCTGAGTGTGCCGTGCAAGGTGCTGTCGGAGGCGGGGGTGAACATCGTGACGCTGTCGCTGGCGGACACGCAGCAGTTCGGCATTTTGCGGCTGATCGTGAAGGAACCGCTTCGCGCCAAGGCCGTGCTGGAACAGGCCGGGTGCGTGGTGAACCTGACCGAAGTGGTCGCGATCGAGGTTTCCGACGAACCGGGCGGCCTGGCCCGCGTGCTGGAGATGATGGACCAGCGTCACATCAACGTGGAGTACATGTACGCCTTCACGTTCCGGGGCCAGCAGGACCGCGCGGTGCTGGTGTTCCGATTCGAGGACCCCGACCCCGCCATCGCCCAACTCCAGTCCGCCGGCATCAACGTCATCGCGCCGGTGGAACTGTACGACCGAATGAAACGATAGACGGTTCGATCAGCGACAAGTGACAAGCGACAAGAGAAGGAACGTCTTGTCTTTCAAAACGGTCACACGGCACGAGAACATGCAATAAAACAGGCGCACCCTACTCTTGTCGCTTGTCACTTGTCGCTTGTCACTTGTCGCTTGTCGCTTGTCGCTTGTCGCTCACAACATAAAAGGAGCATCCCATGATCGCGCGTGTATTTTTGGCGGGCGTTGTTGTGTTGGGGTTGGCGTTTTCGGCAACGGCGCAGACCACTCGCCCCGCGACGCAACCGACGACGCGGCCGGTGGCCAAACCCACCTCGCAGCCGACGACGATTCCGGCGGCGATGGCGGACAGTCTGGCCCGGTTCGCGCCGGCCGGGGCGGTGTTCTTCGTCGAGCGGGCGGGGCACGAAGCCATCGAGGACGCCTTCGAGAACTCCAACCTCGGGGCGGCCTTTCACGAGCCGGCCCTGACGGATTTCATCTACCAGTTCCTCCGCGACCACCTCTACGAAACCTTCGCCGAGGAGGCGTTCGACATCGACGACCTGCTCGAAAACGACCGGCTTCGAACCATGCAGGACCACCTGCTCTCGACGGTCTGGTTCAAGCCGACGGCCTTGTTCATGCTGCCCAGACCTTCCGGTCCCGACGATTCGTGGTCGCCGCGTCAGAATTTCGGTCTGATCTGCGCCCTCCCGCCGGCCGAACGCAAGGAGGTCCGGGCCGCGCTGGACACGCTGATGAAGGACTGCATCGGCGGCGAGGACGCCAATCGGTATGCCTTTGCCTGGACCACCGGCACGCTCACCTGGACCGGCGTCGCTTACAGCGACGATCTCGACGAACTGCCCTCCGAAACGGGCGAACTGGAGAAAACGCTCGCCGACGAGTCGGTGCTGCTGATCGGCTGGACGGACAAGTACGTGCTGGTGGCGACGTCGCTGGCGGCCGCGGACGCGCTGGACAAGGGGCTGTCCGCCGGGGGCAGGGACAGCCTGGCAATGACGGCGGATTTCCAGACCGTCATGAAGAAAACCGACACCGCCAACTGGGCCTTCCGGTGGTTCGTCAACATCCAGGCCGCCAAGACGATGGTGAAAGACGAGGATGACGACGAAGACGAACCCGAGGACCGGATCATGGCGGCGCTGGGGTTGAACAAGGTGCGGGCCGTCGGCGGAATGATGGGGTACGAGAAAAAAACGGTCGCGTATCGGACGTACGTGCTGAGTCCCCAAAACGACGGCGGGCTGCTGGGACTGTTCGCGCGGGACGGTTCGTACAAGCCGGCGCTGAACATGGTCCCGCGGGATTCGGTGTTCGCGCTGGCGGGGCAGGTCGACAGCAAGGCCGCCGCCGCGATGATCCGCGCCATGGTTCCAGGAGCGGTAGACGCAAGCAAACAGGCTGCGAAACGTCGGCAGCAGTGGCTGGAAGCTGTCGATGCGATGGAGCGTGGCGATGACGAAGTGGCCGTCCCGCCATGGGAGGAGGAGGACGCGGACGACGAGGCGGAGTTGCCGGAGGAGGTCGTGGCGGCGCTGAAAAACATGGACGACATCCTGTCCAATTTCAGCGGGCACGC
>Ga0123353_10001086_pt1 | contig 33084 bp, 33 predicted proteins | sample TergutLab28metaG_3_FD_92763 | JGI IMG/M metagenome (GOLD analysis project Ga0123353, IMG submission 92763) | Labiotermes labralis P3 segment gut microbial communities from Petit-Saut dam, French Guiana - Lab288 P3 | ecosystem: Host-associated > Arthropoda: Insects > Digestive system > Gut ... | reverse complement strand
TAACGGAACTGACACTGGACACCGATGAAAAAGTATTGGGTGCGCTCTATATTGAGGATTCCGGGGATATCGCGTGCTTCGACGAAACAGGCGTCCCGAACACTGTGAAGGCGCGAGCAGGTACGATCGTGATAAATGTCCCATTGAATGGAAAGCTAAGTATGGAACGCAAAAGGTTTACCATCGCCCACGAATGCGCCCATTGGATCCTCCATCGCGCATACCGCGCGCTGGCCAAGCGGCGGTTCCGGATCGCCGCGCAAGAACCGCCTAACGTCGTCTGCCGCGGAATGGGAGCGGAGCAAACCAGGCATGAGCTGAAAACGGATGAAGATTGGGCGGAGTGGCAGGCGAACACGCTCGCGTCGGCGCTGCTCATGCCAAACCAGTCAGTTCGCGAATACGCGGAGCGCTATCTATCGTTTTGGGATCTTGATTCCTTTCCGGAGGGAGGGTACTCGCGTGCGCGCATTGAAGCCGTTGACGGAATCTCGTCCCGCTTCATGGTCTCAACGCGCGCCGCGGAGCTGCGCCTTACGCAGCTCGGGCTCATCCAAAGAGCGCCGGCGCAACCTAAGCCGGCCGCATACAGCCAGCCCAATCCCAGGTATAACGCCCCTGACCCGGAGCTGGGGGCCTGGCTCTTCAATTCGACATACTTGGGTAAATTCTCAACGCGCGGGGGGCAGGAATGGATCAATCAAATCGTTCGGTACATGGTACGCTTGCAAAGATCGGCGTAGAACCCGGAAAAGTAGAGGCGAAAAAGGTCTATCGCATTGACGCGCGGGACGCCTTTGCCGTGTACTGTGATAGCGCGGAGTTCCGCTTCGCGATCAATACGGGGATGTTCCGCCATGCGCAGAACCGGTTCGTCATCGACAACGAGAAGTATGTGTATCGAACTCCGGGCGGGGTATACAGGCTAACCCAATACGCTTGGGGCCATCTCGATGAATGCGCGTTGGTTTTCGTAGACCGTTGGGCGTTCAGGGAACCGCCGAAAGTGATGTACCGCCGTGTCTTCCCATATCGGAGTGAGCCTCAGTCTCGATATGAGTACCTAACGGACACAAATGTACCCGCTGTTGAGAGGGCAGCTGTGTACAAAGCAGCATTCGAGGAAGAATATGAACTGATTGCCGCGACGACCAAGACCTTCTCGGTACGTGTCACTGAACTTATGGAGCTACGTGGATGGGACGTACATAAGTTTACGACGCACACCGGGCTGGAACCGAACCATTATTGGCGGATTGTTCGAGGTGAGACGAACTCCCCATCTCTTGAATCCGTTCTGAGCATTTGCATCGGTTTACAGTTGCCTACGGCGGTCAGAGACGAGTTGATCGCGCTCGCCGGCCGGACCTGGCAAACGAGCAGGATACACGCCGCGTACCGGTTTATACTAGAGCATGAACAGATAAAAAGCGTGACGGACTTCAACAGGTTCTTCTCGATGCTCGATGTGGCGCAGAACGGGAAATTGCCGTTACAGGATAACGCATAAACTGTCGTTGAACGAAAGCCCTATTGCCACTCGAGGTCAGTAAGAACATTCCATGGATTAACCAGCTTCATATCATACGACCACGAACCCGGAAGCGTCTAACGACCTTCCGGGTTTTTACATCGTTGAATCTCGAGTGACATGGTATGCCAGTACACGTTTGTGAATGTCCACCTTTGGTACAGATGGCCCGTCTCCTTATGGCAAGATCACACTGTTTTGCGGCGTTTTGAGAGAGCGCTGAACAGTCTCACAGACCACCGAATCGATAAAAAAATATTTAGTGACATGACATGTCAGTTTTGGAAAACACGAAAACCCAGCAATCTCAAGGAAGTCGGACGCTTTCATCTACCAAACGCAGCGTACAGATAGTGAAATTACTAATGAACTCAAGGATTCTTTAGTGACATAGCATGTCATTACAAGCCAGTTCCGGCCAGGTAAAATACCGTCAGACGGCCGTATTCTATCAGGATCGGAGGAAACAGGAAGTGACAGGAACCACGTTTTACCCCGTAGCATGGTAGGTAGAACAGTAGATGAAAAGACCCATCGGATCGACAAGACAAGTAACAGAGAACAATTATCAGAAAGGAAGGGAACTCATGAGCCAATATCATCACGGGATGCCGGTGAAGGTTACGCCCTACAAACACCAACAGGAAGCATTCGAGTTTGCTTGTCGTTTGTTCGGACTAACGGAGGGAGGCGTTGGCGATGGGCAAGATACAGACAAAATGCAATCATTGCGGCAATACGTTTCATAAATATCCATCCGAGATGAGAGAACGCAATTTTAGCTCGAATCACTGTCGCCTTGCATGGTTTAGTGAATGGACAACGGAGGCCATGAACGTCCCCGGCCACTCCGCTGGACACAAGGCGCCGCACCTTACTGCTCTCAATCAAGCCCGACGTAACCGCAACAAACCTCCGAGGCCGCGCAACGAACGGGGAAACGACGCCTTGTTTTCTGCCCGCACTACCATCATAAACTATACGGACAACCCGAAGTGGTATGCGGAAACTCGTGAAAAGGTCTCACGGGCTTTCCGTGATCACGGCGAGTGTAAAACCTACCGCAAATATCACGGCCGCCACGAACATCGCGTTATTGCCGAAATGATCCTCGGAAGACCACTAAGGAACGGCGAAGCGGTTCACCACATCGATGGGAGCAAGCGAAACAACATTGCCGATAATCTCATGGTTTTCGGATCATCAGCAGAACACGCACGAACTCATTTTTCGAAGAAGAAAGGCAGGTGATGCCCGAATGTGTGCCTCTCAAACCCATAGCTCTGGAGTAGCTCTTTTATGCGAGATGGGCACCGGTTGACAAGACGATCATGTCCATCGCCATTGCAGGCAAATTGTATCTCACCGGCAAGATCCGCCGTGCCCTCGTGGTGGCGCCGCTCTCCGTCGTCGGCGTATGGGAGGAAGAGTTCGTTAAGTACGCGGATTTCGACTACACCTTCGCTGTCTTGAGCGGCGTCGGCAGTAAAAAAGCAAAGACGCTCCACTCGCTCAACGGCTCCGGTTTGTTAATCGCGGTAGTCAACTACGAATCCGCGTGGCGATTGGAGAAGGAGATCTCCGCATGGAAGCCCGATCTCGTAATCGCGGACGAGGGACACAAGATCAAGTGTCACAGTATCGCGGCGTCCAAGGCGATGCACCGACTCGGCGCGAAGGCTGCGTACCGGCTGCTTTTGACCGGCACGATCATCACGAACAAGGCGATCGACGTGTTCTCTCAATACAAGTTCCTGAACCCGTCGATCTTCGGCAACAGCTTTTATTCCTTCCGCAATCGGCACTTCGATATGCAAGGATACGGGCAGCACACACCAGTGCTAAAAAAGTCCATGGAGCCGGAACTCACGAAGAAGCTTCATTCCATCGCGTTTCGGGCGACGAAAGCGGAGTGCCTGGATCTACCGGAGACCACCGACATCGTCCGTCATGTGGAACTGGAGCCCGCCGCCATGAAGGTGTACCGCGATTTGGTGAAGCACAGTTACGCCGAGCTCGATGATAAGGATCAGGGAGCCCATGAGACGATCACCGCCACGAACATCCTGACCCGGCTGCTACGGCTCTCCCAGCTCACCGGCGGGTTCATCGGCGACGACGAGTCGAATACTCCGAAGCAGATCAGCCGCGCCAAGCTGGATACCCTTCATGACCTCGTTGACCAATCGGTACAGGAGTGCGGGAAGCTGGTCGTTATCGCCCGGTTCGTGCCGGAGATCAAGGCCATTTGCGCCATGATTGAGAGGATGGGCATCGGCTACTCCCTGATCAAGGGCGGCGTGACGGATCGAAATGAGCAGATAGCGCGATTCCAGAACGACCCGGAAACACTCGTCTTCATCGGCCAAATCGCCACGGCGGGGCTCGGCATCACGCTCACGGCGGCGTCCACGCTGGTCTTTTACTCACTCGATTATTCCATGTCAAATTTCGAGCAAGCGAAAGCCCGTATCCACCGCGTCGGGCAGAAGGAACCATGCACATACATCTACCTTATTGCGAAGGGCACGGTAGATGAGAAGGTACTTAAGACACTGCGGGAGAAAGCCGACCTCGCCCGGATGTTGGTGGACGACTACCGGCAAGGGCGCAACCCCTACCAATGATCGGAGGAATCAGATGGACAACAGACTGTTCGAGCTCGCGGACCAACTAAAGCGGCTGCGCGAGGAAAAAGATACGCAGGCGGCACTACTCAAGGATCTCAACGTTGAAATCGACGAAACCGAGTTCAAGCTCTCTGAAGCGATGGCGGTGGCTGAGTGCTCCAACTTCACGCGCTGCGGCAAGCAATTCATTCTCACTACGACTACGCGCTGGTCAGCTGAATCGGATCGGAAAGATGAATTGTACGCCGCATTGAGGGAGAACGGATACGACCATCTATTCACCGTGAACGCACAGACCCTCGGCGCGTTCGTCCGGGAGCAGGTCGAGGAATACGCGAACGCGAGTCCCGGCACTGGCGCAATCGACGACGCTCACGTCCCCGATTGGTTGGCGGGGCTCGTGAAAAGCTACGACGACGTCGGCGTCACGATGAAATCGGCTACGAAAAAAGCAAAGTAATGGAGGAATCAGTCATGGCAACGAACAAGGATACCGCTCTCACGGCCACGGCGAACACCGGCTACCTCGCGCTCGCGGACACCGATTTCGGCAGGCTGCTCGCTGAAGAGCTTGACGGGCTGGACATCGGGTTCGAACGGATCAAGATCCCATCCGGCGGGAGCACCGTATTCGAAATTCCCGGCGAAGAAGGGGAACCTGACTCGGACAAGGAGTTTTCGGCGGTCGTCCTCTTCCATCACCCGCTCTACTGCTTCTACAAATCGAAGTACACGGGCGGTAACAACCCGCCCGACTGCGGCTCGTTTGACGGGATCACCGGGATCGGCGATCCGGGCGGCGAGTGTCGCATCTGTCCGCTCAATCAGTTCGGGAGCGGCGAGAACGGCTCGAAGGCCTGCAAGAACCGCCGCCGCATCTACGTGCTGCGCGAGGGTGAGGTCTTTCCGCTGTTGCTTTCCTTACCGACAGGCTCCCTGAAGGAGTTCACCAAATACCTTAAGCGGCTGCTCTCCAAGGGCAAAAAATCGAACGCCTACGTGACCCGGTTCTCCCTGAAGAAGGCAACGAGCGGCGGCGGCGTCCTGTACTCCCAGGCGCAGTTCGCGATCGATAGGCCGCTCTCGCCGGAGGAATACGCGCTCATCGAGAAGCTCACGACGCAGATCCGGGCATACAGTAGGAACGTGGCGTTCGACTACGAACGCGAGGCTGAGCCCACATACACCGAGCACGAAGTGGACGAGGAGACCGGCGAGATCATCCGACCGCTGGCGTAATTGCCGACACAGTTTGGCGGTATCTGCGGAAAAACCGCCTCCCCTTCGTGTGAAACCAACCTTACAGGAGAAGCATCATGTACAGAGCAACGACGAACCTCAATGAACTGCGGGAGTATCTCGCGTTGGCGGATATCATAAGCTTCGACCTCGAGACGGCCCCGTACGATCCGTACCGCGACGACGAACGCGCGGCGCTGGATCCGCGCAAGAGTCAAATCGTCGGCGTTTCGTTCAGTGTGTCGGAGGGCGACGCGATCTACGTCCCCATCGCCCATCGCGTCGGCATCAACGCTGATCACGTCGCCGTACTCAATCTCCTCGCCGAGTTCGCCGCCGAAACCGGTATTACGAAAGTGGCGCACAACCTGGCCTTTGAGAGTATATTCCTTTACAAGCATGGCATCGTACTCCAGCCCCCGTGCTACGATACGATCGCCGCAGCGCAGATGACGCTCAAGGGAAACTCAACGTTCCGCTCCCTATCCGACAGCGGCCTCAAGACGTTGGTCCCGGAACTGCTCGGCGTAGAACTCCCCTCGTTCACCGATGTCACCAACGGCAGGCATTTCGATGAACTCAACCCCTCCGACCCGGAGACGATCCGCTACGCCTGCGCCGACGCTGACTACACGTTACAGCTGTGCCATCTGCTCAACGGCTGGTATGACAGATACCTCCCCAAACACCGCTATATCATTGAACAACTGGAGTCGCCCACCGCCGTGTACTGTGGGCTCATGAAGTTCAACGGCATTCTAGTGGATCAAGCACTCATGACGGCGAAAGCCGCCGAGTGTGAAGCTCAGATCTCAAAACTCCGCGATGAGATCGCCTTCATGATTGGCGACGTGAACATTGGCGCGAACGCCAGCGCCTCCGCATTCAAGCAGTATCTGTACAAAGATCTCGCACTTCCCGTCCTCAAAACGACGGCGAAGTATCAGGCGGCGGCGGACGAGGAGGCTTTTGTCCTCTTGAAAGAGTGGTGCCATATCAACAAACCTGAACTGGAGCCGCTGTTTGGCCTCATCCTTCAGTACCGGGCGATTGGGAAAGTGTTCTCAACCTATATCGAGGGATACCGCAAGCACATCAACTCCGTCACCGGGCGCATCCACCCCCAACTTCTTCAGCTCGGCGCGGAGAGCGGGCGCTTCGCTTGCCGCCAGCCGAATGTCCAAAATCTGGTCTCCGGCAGCGAAATCAATATTCGTGACTTCATCGTCGCGCCGGAAGGTTCATGTCTCATCGAACTGGACTACAGCCAGATCGAGGCCCGGATCGCCGCGTATCTGTCCCGCGAGGAGCAACTCCTCCGAATCTTCCGAGAGGGCGGCGACCTTCACGCCATGACGACCGCGTCGGTATTCCGCATCCCGCTGGAAGAGGCTTCAGACAAACGCAACCCGGAATACAAGCACCGCAGGACAGTCGCGAAGACGACGTTCTTCGGGTTCCTCTACGGGATCTACGCGAAGTCGCTCCAGCGCAACCTGAAGCTGAGCGCGGGGATCGACGTCACTCTTGACCAGGGTAACGCGTTCCTTGACAACCTTGCCAACTCGTACCCGACGCTGGCGGCGTGGCAGAGAGATGTCATCAACAGGGCGAAGGCGCGTGGCTACGCGGAGACCGCGCTCGGGCGGCGACGGTATCTTCCCCTGATCTGTTCCACTGACTTCATCAAGCGCGGCAACGCCGAACGCGCGGCGCTCAACCACGGCGTCCAGGGGCTCGCGGCGGATCTACACAAACTGGCGATGGGCCGGTTGGTGTGTTCTCTTCCGCCCTATCTTAAGCCGCTGTTCACCGTACACGACAGCTTCATTTTCGAGTGTCCCGACCAAATGATGCATGAAGCCGCCGCCCTTGTAAAGGGGGCGATGGAAATTCCTGTACCGATTGACGGGTTCGACGTCCCAATCGTCGCCGACGTCAGTATCGGCAGGAGCTACGGGAGCTTGGAGGAGGAGGGATAACGAAACAGACAGAGCCCACCCTGAACGACTAGCAAAGGACTTTATTCTTTGAAAATGAAAAAGAGTAAAAACACATAGTTACAAAGCAGCGAAACGCACAGAAATACAGATTAAACAAACACTGCTGGATTTATCTCATCGCCGGGCCACGCCCGGTGAACAAATGACAGTGAGGGGACAGGCAATGAGTTTCAGTAAGAAGAACCCCGAAGGTTATCACGACCCGACCGCGTATGCGGCGCTGACCGTCATCGAGCGCGAAGAAACGACCGGTCAGCGCCGACCCAGGAACAGGAAGCGGAGACCCGCGAAGCCTGGTGTTCATGTCAAAGCTACCGCGGTGCGGATTTACTAATCCACAGACGATGAATGGAGGAACAGCCATGAATAGTTCATTCCAAAGATCCACCAACCAGACGATTAAGATGCTGCCCCTCGAGTCTCTCCAGCCCGGCGGGTACCAGCGCCCCACCAACAGCGCGCAAGTCAACAAGATCGCGGCCTCCTTCGACGAGGCCAAGCTCGGCACGCCCATCGTCAGCGCGAGGGACGGCAGGTATCACTTACTGGACGGCGCGCACAGGACGGCGGCGCTGCGGCAAATCGGATACACGCACGCGCTGTGCCTGGTGCTCACCGGCCTTTCCTACAAAGACGAGGCGGACTACTTCCGAACCCAGAACGCCAATATCCGCCCGCTCACCCGGTACAACCTATTCAAGGCGGGGCTGGAGGCGGGCGATGAGATGTGCGTTCGGATCGATGAGATCGTGCGCTCGAACGGGTTTGTGGTCGGCATGAGCGCCGACCGATTCAATACGATCGCCGCGATCTTCGCCTTGACGACCATCTGCACGGTGTACGGGTACGACACGCTGAACGACACGCTCGCGCTCATCCGCGCCACATGGGACGGCGTCAACGCGACGACCCGCAGGGAGTTCCTGGTCGGCGCCGCGGAGTTCACGCACCGGTTCGGCAAGGCCGAGTTCGCGGGGCGGATGAAGCTCAAGAGCATCGCGGCGATCTGGCAGGACTATCTGGCAGAGACCGGCCACACCAACCGAGCGGCCTGTGACCCCGCGATGCGCAAGGCGTTCTGCCGGGTGCTGGTCTGCCACTACAACGCAGGACTCGGCTCGACGAGCCGGAAACGGCTGACGATGGAGGGTTGACCATGAAAGTTGGCGTCACACAAATCAAGGTCGCGGCCCGCATCCGCAAGCAGTCGCTCAAGATCGAGGAGCTCGCGGCGGACATCTGTAAAAACGGGCTGCTCAACCCGATCACCGTGATGCCGTCCGCAGGCGACCGGAGTCCGGCTGACATGGAGTACGAACTCCTCGCCGGGCTCCGGCGGCTCAAGGCGGCGCAGTCGCTCGGCTGGACGGAGCTCGAAGTCAACGTAGTCAATCCCAAGGACGCGGAGGCGGCGCTCAACATCGAGTACAGCGAGAACGTGCAACGCGAGCAGTTCACGTTTTCCGAGAAGATGGACTATACGCGGCTGATCGAGGAGATCGAGCGGGCGAAGGCAAACGAACGCATGCTTACCGGGACGAAATCGGACGACCCTGTGATCGCGCGAACACAGGGTCGCGGCAAGAGTCGCGACGCGATCGGCGCGAAGGTCGGTATGAGCGGCAGCCAGTACGACCGCGCGAAGTACATCACGGCGAACGTCCCACCGGAGGTGATCGAGGAACTGGACGCCGGGGAGCGCTCTATCTACGGCACGTACAAGGAACTGCGCGAAGCGGAGAAGAACATCTCCAGCTCCGAACCCGCCAGCCAACCGGCGAAGAAGGAGCTTCCCCCGATACCGAATAGTACGACGCTCCCCAAGCCCCCCGCGCCTCCGCCCGACTCCGCGTCCTCTGGTACTCCGGTCACCGACCTCCAGCGCGCGATCCGCGCGGAGAGTGAACTGGACGCCTTTAAGTACCGACAGCACAACGAGATCTACCACCGCGACGGCATCATCGAGAACCTGAAGAAGCGCGTCGCCGAACTGGAGTCGCTACTCGGCGCGGCGAACGCACGGATCCGGGAACTGGAGGAGAGGTATGAGTACGCTTAACATCACCTATGAGGAATTCCTCCGCCCCTTCTTCGACAACAGCGAGACGGTATGCCTGCGCGTGTTCGATGATAAGAAGCGCGGCGCTTTCAAAGGGCAAAAGCTCGAATGCGAGATGAGCCGGATTGGGACGATGGCTGACACGCTCCGCAAACACAATAACCGGGACCGCGGCATCTTCTTCGTCGTGAACAGCGGCGGTCAAGAAGATAAAGACATCGATCGCGTTAACGCCGTGTTCGTGGATGGTGATAATTTGCCCGTCGATGAGCAGATCGTCCGGCTCGAATCCTTCGCTTGCCCGCCGTCCCTGATGGTTCGGACGCAAAAATCCGTTCACGCCTATTGGCTGGTTAAGGACGTGGCCGTCCCCGAGTTCCGCACGATGCAGAAGCGCCTCGTCGCTCAGTTCGACGGCGATCCCGCCTGCGTCAACGAAAGCCGGGTACTCCGCCTGCCGGGTTTCTATCACCGTAAGGAAGAGCCGGTCATGGTGGAGTGCGTCAAGTTCGCGCCGGAGCTCCTGTATACCAAGGCGCGACTGGACGCCGTCCTGCCCCGCGTACCAGAAGAACCGCCGGTTGTATCGCCCGCCCTCAAGGGAAGCCGCAAGGGACTAACGCTGGTCGGCAAGCGGTGCGAGTTCATCCGACAGTGCAAGGATCAGGCGGCGACCCTGCCCGAGGCGCTCTGGTACGGCATGATCAGCAACCTCGCCGTTTTCGAGGGCGGCGATAAGGCGATTCACGCGCTGTCACGCGCCTACCCCAAGTACAGCCGCGGCGAGACTGAGAACAAGATCGCCCACTTCCTCAACAGCGGCACCAAGCCCATGACCTGCGTGAAGATTTCGGAACTTGGCTTCAAGTGCCCGAAACTGGACGAAGGATCGTGCGGATGCAAATCGCCCGCCGCGCTGTGCTACAAACCGCTCTCGACCGAGGAACTGCTGGAGCAGATACAGAAGATTGAGATCGGCGATTCTCAACTTGAGAACGCCGAGGCGCTCCGCCAGTTCGTCTTGGAGTACCTGTACAACGTGGAGCCGGTCATCGCGGAGACGCTCATCCAGCACGAGATCAAGGAGCGGTTCCGGCTCAAGGCCTTCGACCTTCGCCCATTGATTCAGATTCACCGGGACGCGTGGAAGAGGTACTCCACGAATAAAGAAACCAAGCGCGAGGCTGCGGCGTCCGGGGGCAACGCGGAGATGCCCGACTGGTATGAAATCACCGAGCGCGGAGGACTACACTTCCTGCCCGGCGTGCTCGCCGACCACATAACGAAGAACGTAGCGGCGTTCTATGGCGCGGGCAGCTACTATTTCTACGAGCACGGCGTGTACAGGATGCGTGAGGATCTCTGGGCGCACAACGCGATCCGTGAGTATATGATCATGCGGCAGGAGAAGACCGCGGAGGTGAACGACACGGCGAACCTGTGGCGGATGCGCATCCTGAAAGACGTCCGTGAAATCAATGCCAACCCGTACATCATCAACGTGCGTAACGGCCTGTACAACGTCATGGACAACAGCTTCAAGCCCCACACCGCCGACTACATCAGCACCGTACAAATCAACGCCGATTACGTTCCGTCAGCGTCGCCGGGACTCCCGGCAGGGTGCCCGCAGTTTCTGGAATTCCTTTCAGGAATTCTACACGAGGAGGAAATACTCCTGCTTCAGGAGATCTTCGGCTATCTGCTAATTCCGGTGAACAAGGCGCAGAAGTCATTCGTGTTCGTCGGCGCGCCCAACGCCGGGAAAAGCACGCTGCTCTCCATCGCGCAGGAGGTGCTGCTTGGCAGCGACAACGTATCCAACATCCCCTGGCAAAGCCTCGGCGACCGGTTCAACAAGGCCGAGTTGTTCGGGAAACTGGCGAATATCTTCGCCGACCTGCCGTCCAAGGCGATCGACGACGGCGGCATGTTCAAGACGCTCACCGGCGAGGATTACGTAACCGCCGAGCGGAAGAACAAGGATCCGTTCAACTTCCGGCCATACGCCCGGCTGCTGTTCTCCTGCAACGAGATCCCCAAGAACTACTCCGACAGGAGCGACGGGTTCTATCGGCGGCTGATTATCATCCGGTTCGACCGGTCTGTGCCGTCCGAGCGGCGTGACCCCAATCTTCGTGAACGCCTCGCGGCTGAGCGCGACGGGATCCTGATCTGGGCGCTGGATGGACTCAGGCGGTTGATCGGGAACAGCTATCTGTTCAGTGAGACGCGGCGGACACGCGACGAGGTAACCCGGTACCGAATTGAGAGTAACTCGGTTTTGACCTTTGTGGACGAGATGTGCGAGTTCGGAGACCGTTGGATCGCGCGTGAGGAACTGTATTCCCGGTACAAGGACTACTGCGCCACGAACGGGTTCAAGCCGCAGTCCCAAACCAACTTCAACAGGGAAATAGAGAGCAATTTCAACGAAGTTCGGCGTGGCCAGGACAAAATATCGGGCCGCAGGGTATGGCGCGGCATCGCCTTCGTGGAGGGTGGAAAGGAGTAGCGGTAACTCGGGTAACCCGGTTTTCTCTATTCCTTCGCATATAGCGCCAGAGTGGGGATAGGTAGAGAAAAGAATAATATATATTAGGAGTGAGGATTATTGAGTTACCCCGGTTATCGAGTATATATGCTCGAAAAAGACATCGTAACCAAGATCAAGGGATACCTGAAGACCGTCCCCGGCTGCTTCGCGTGGAAGGAGCATGGCGGAATGTATGGGACGGCCGGGCTGCCGGACTTGATCTGCTGCTACCGCGGCAAGTTTGTGGCGTTCGAGGTGAAGACGCCGGGAGGCGACGGCCGCCCAACTGGTAGCCTGACTAAGCTGCAAGAGATAACGCTGCAGAGAATCAGAGAAGCGAAGGGCGAAGCCTTCAAAGTCACAAGCGTCGAGGAAGTAAAGCGGATCCTGAGGAAGCTTGACGGTTAGGAGGTTCACCCCATGAGTAACCATATTACCTGCGCCGCGTGCCGTTACGCGGTAGTGGATAAGCAGGCGAGCGACTACACGGAAAAGGCGTGCAAAGGGTGTGTGTTCGACAGCGGATGCGCCTGCCGCAAGAAGGCCTGCGCGTGCGGCGAGGGCTGTGAGTTCAAGGGCGCCAAAGCAATCTGTCCCGGACAGACGATCAGGTGGCCCGCGATTCAGTGCGCGTGCTCCGCCAGTGAGTACTACAGAGGCTTGTTGAACATCAGCGTGAAAGGCGATAAATTAGCGCAACCGGGCTGGAGCGGCTGTGAGGATGGTATGCCTGCGGAAGGCGGTGTCGCGTCGTGACGGCGAAGGAGTATCTGTCGCAGGCCCGGTCGATCAAGACGCGGCTCGAGACTATGGCGGAGCAGCTTGCGTATTTGAGATCTGCGGCTGAGTATGTACCGCCCCGTCTCAGCGAAGCGCCTGACTCATCACCGAACCCCCACAAGCACGAGGCCGCGATGATTCGCGTCATGGAAATGGAGGAGCGGATTTTGGCGACGCGGGAGAAGTTGATTGAGGTATCGGAAGTGATTAGCGGTGTATCCGACCCGACGCAGCAGGCGATCCTTGCCAAGCGATATCTCCGCAGCAAGTCGTGGTCGGAAATATCGGGCGAAGTGAATTACAGCCTGGCCCGTGTCTATGAGATACACCGCGACGCCTTGGAAAGTGTGGCGCTGTTGCGAACGGCATAGCAAAGCAGAGTAAAGCATAGTAAAACACACCTTGCGTATGGTTTTCCAGTCGTTTATACTTATGATGGAAAAACAGAGATGACCGCCAAAGCCTCCACGGGGCCGTAACCCGTGGGGGTTTTCATTTTTCCGGGGAGGAAATAGAATGCCGCGTAAACCGAACAAGCCCTGCGCCCACCCAGGCTGCCCACAGATGGTGTCCGTTGGAAGCTCCGGCGGCGGACGCTTCTGCGAAGTACACGCCCGTCAGGATACGCGCGAATACGAACGCTACCGTCGTGACCCGGAGACCCGGAAGCGGTACGGACAGGTATGGCGGCGGATCCGCGCCCGCTACATCGCGTCGCATTCGATATGCGAGATGTGCCGGCGCGAGGGACAGCTCACCCCAGCGACACAGGTTCATCATATCAAGCCGCTTGCCGAGGGAGGTACGCATAACGAAGGAAACCTCATGGCGCTCTGCGCGAGTTGTCACTCCGGCATTACCTTAGCGGAGAACAACCGGCGGCGATAGGAACCCGGCCAGCGATATGCGTCCATGCAAATAATTATGAACAAGTGTCAAGGACACGGGATTCGCGGCCTTGGGTTTGTGTAAATTACGCGTGAAGTCTGTTCCCCGAAACATCTATAAACATGTTAGAAATCCAATGAAATCAGGAGTTTAGGAGGGGCGGTTCACATCTCTGTGGGTTAATTCTATGTTACCGGCGTGGCCTTTCGCGTGAAAAAACCGGAAATCAAAAATCAAAACGGCGCATAGTCAATCAAAATGCGTACAATCAGCACGAAACGGGGTGACGCCTGTGCCCAGCGGCGGGTATCGGCCGGGTGCGGGCCGCCCTCGCAAGAATCCTATCGACACGAAACTCGAAGGGAAACCTTCTGTCAGCGCGCCGCGGCCCAAACCGGTCGTCAAGAAGATGGCCGTCCAGAATGTCATGACAGAGTATTTCTCGACGGCCATGAAGGAATGCGAAAAGGAAGTCCCGTCGGCGGTCATCCTCCGGGCCGAGATCGAGGAGTACATCGCCGCTCGCGGGTGCGGCGGTCTGGTCGCGCCGCAGACGATCACCGACTACGTGCTCAACAGGCAGGGCTTCCTCGCCTGCGAAGCCATGAACCGCAAGATCGGGCGCATGACCAAAGACCTGAAGCTGTCGCCCTACGTCACGGCGGCCCAGGGCTACTACAAGGCGATGCAAGCCGACTTCAACCTGATCACGCAGATCATCAACCGCTACAGCGGCAACGGGGGCGAGGAGAAAAACGCGTTCCTTGAGCTATTAAAGACACGAGGGTTCTGATTACAAACACAAAGCCGCAATTACATATGTGGCACCGCTTGCGAGTGATTATGAGAATCGCTACCTCGGGTTATTCTCAGCGCCCGAAGAAGCCGCGGCCGCCTACGACAGGGCGGCTGTTTTATATCACGGCGAATTTGCCAGAACGAATAAAATGATGGGGGTATTGTCGTGGAAACAACTACACGCTTTGAAAAAGTGGCTATCGGCAAGCTCGTTCCATACGCGCGGAACGCCCGCACCCACAACAAGGAGCAGATCCTCCAACTGCGCTCGAGTCTGCGGGAGTTCGGCTTCGTCAATCCTGTTATTGTGGACAAAGACCTGAACATCATCGCCGGACACGGTCGTATTACAGCCGCCAAGGAAGAAGGCCTGACCGAAGTCCCCTGCGTCTTTGTCGAGCACTTGACCGAAGCGCAGAAGCGGGCGTACATCCTCGCCGATAACCGGATCGCGCTGAACGCGGGCTGGGATGAGGAACTCCTCGCTCTGGAGTTCGGAGAACTGAACGACCTCGGTTTCGACTTGGCGGTTACCGGTTTCGGCCCGGACGAGATCGAGAAGCTGTTCGCCGCCGAGGACAAAGATGTACAAGACGACGATTTCGACCTCGCGGCCGCTTTAGAGGAAGCGTCCTTTGTTTTACCCGGCGACGTATGGAGACTCGGACGGCACCGGCTCATGTGCGGCGACGCCACCGACGCGGACACCGTCCGCAAGCTCATGGACGGCCGCAAGGCGAACCTCGTCCTGACAGACCCGCCGTACAATGTGGCGTTCCAGTCCGCGAGCGGGTTGCAAATAAAGAACGACAGCATGAAGTCGGAACAGTTCTGCGAGTTCCTGCTTTCGGCTTTCCGTAACCTTGCGGGGAACCTCGAAGGCGGCGGCTCGGCGTACATCTTCCATGCGGATACCGAGGGTGAGAACTTCCGAAGGGCGTTCCGAGAGGCGGGGTTCCATCTTTCCGGTACCTGCATCTGGGCGAAAGACAGCTTCGTCATGGGCCGCTCCCCTTATCAATGGCAGCATGAGCCGATCCTGTTTGGCTGGCTCAAGACGGGTACGCACAAGTGGTACGCCGGGCGGAGCGAGGCCACGATATGGAATTTCCCCAAACCGAAACGCAACGGCGACCATCCGACAAGCAAGCCCATTGTGCTGCTCGCCTACCCCATCAGGAACAGCAGCCAGGCCAACGGGATCGTACTGGACACCTTCGCCGGCAGCGGCTCGACGCTCATCGCCTGCGAGCAAATGGACCGCGTTTGCCACATGCTGGAACTCGATGAAAAGTACGCCAGTGTGATCTTACGCCGGTTCGCCGGTTTTCGGGGAGACGGCGGCGAATCGATCACCTGCGAACGCGGCGGGCAAACGCTCCGCTATGCCGATTTGGCGCGTGAGGTCGCCCATGCCTAAACAACTCACGCTCGGTTCCCTCTTTGACGGTTCCGGGGGGTTCCCCTTCGGAGCCATCCTTACGGGCATCGAGCCGATCTGGGCTTCGGAAGTTGCCCCATTCCCGATCCGAGTCACGACGAAACGTCTGTCGCAAGTCAAGCATCTCGGCGACATCAATCGAATCGACGGCGCAAAAACGCCGCCTGTAGACATCGTCACCGCCGGGTTCTGCTGCCAAGACCTTAGTTGCGCCGGCAAGCGCGCCGGGCTGCACGGGGAGCGGTCCGGCCTGTTCTTCCAGATCATCCGGATCGTCCGGGAGATGCGGGCCGCGACGAACGGCGAGTACCCGTCGTTCCTCGTGCTGGAGAACGTGCCCGGCATCTACTCTTCGGCGAACGGCGCCGACTTTCTGGAGGTGCTCAATGAACTCGCCAACCTCAAAAGCGAAACCGCGGAAGCCGCCCGTTTGTCAATACCTATGCCTGGAAACGGGAAATGGTCAACGGCTGGAGAGATCCGGGGGCGCGCCTCCCCAATGGAGGACAGTTTCTCAATCGCCTGGCGAACAATCGACGCGCAACTATGGGGAGTTCCGCAACGGAGGCGCCGCTGTTTCCTTGTCGTCGATCTTGCGGGCGGACGTGCCGGAGCGATACTATTTGACGAGTCGCGCCTGCGCGGGGATCCTGCGCAGGGCCGATTCCCGTGGCAAAACGCTCCCGACCGTCCTGCGCAAGGCGCTGGAAGCGCAATCGGGTGCGAACTGGGCGCCGCGTCTCGCTTAGGCGGGCACTGCTGGCGCGAGCTCGCCGGCACGCTCCGGGCCGACGCCGGGGACAATCAGGCCGCGGTGGTCTACGAAGCGCAGGGCGACGGGGACGGCGAGTTCGTCGTCGATCCGGTCAAACCGATGACCGATGGTTACGAAAGCATCGTTACCGATGATACCACGCCTGTCATGAGTATCGCGGGGAACATCATCGACCGCACTGCGAAGAGCGGCGGGAACGGGCTGGGGGTAAACGAGGATGTTTCCTTCACGCTCAACACGATGGACAGGCACGCCGTCTGTTATTCCATGACCGTCGGCGGCTTCATGCGCGCCTTCGAGGAGATCGCGCCGCCATTGCAGGCGCGGGACTACAAGGACGCGCCCATCGTGAATCAGCCCCGGTATGTCGTAAGAAGGCTAACCCCACAGGAATACTCCTTGCTGCAGGGCTTCCCGCCCGATTGGTGCGCGGGGCTTGAGACCCCGGAGCCGAGCGAGGAGGACATCGCCTTCTGGACAGAAGTCTGGGCGACACATTGCCGCGTCCGCGGCGCTTCCTCCAGGCCCAAGAGCCGGTCTCAAATCGTTAAATGGCTCCGTCACCCATACTCCGAGGCCGCGGAATACACACTTTGGGGGAACGGCGTCTGCCTGAATGTGGTCGTGTTCGTGCTCTCGGGTATTGTAACATACGCACAGGAATATGATCAAGACTTAGGCGATACTTCATACGATACTTCCTACGATACTTATCCTGCGCGATGTTGATCTATGTGCCCGCTTGAGCGAATATGTCCCTACCAAAACACGGCGCCGATGGAAACCACTTTGAAGGAGACGAGGGACATGGAACTCAGGTACAACGTCAGCGGCGCGCGCCGCAAGGAACTGGTCAGCGCGATCAGCGCGCGAACCGGAATCGCGCCTGTCTACAAGGGCGCGCCGACATTCGCCTACGTCGTGTGGAACTACGCCATAGGGCGCAACGGGGAGATCACCTACGACGACCGTACCCCCGGCGAGGATGTCAACGCCCTGCGGGAAAGGCTTGCGGAGCTGGGATTCGGGTGCGAGGTTTCCGACGAATCAGAAGCCCGCGACCCGGACCGCGGTAATCGCGCGCAATTCAACGGCGACGAGATAACCGATAACGAGGTCTTGAAGCTCAGCGAGCGGGAGGAGTTGGGGCTTGGGCGGGAACGCAGCGACTTGCCGGGAGACGACGGCATACGGGCGAGCGAGGTTCCCGACGATGGTACTTTGACCATCGAGCTGCCGCTTGAAGGCTATACGCCGGAAAAGCTCGATAATCTCATCAAACTCATCGAGGGCAAGGCGTCGCTCATCAAGGCGGCGCTTGGGAAACAACTGGCGGACCAGGATCTGCCGGTCATCATGGAAGTTGACAAGCTGCGGTTCCCCTGGTTTACCGCTGACTTGGCGCCGGACGAGTTCGAGGCGTGGGCGCGTTTCATCAGCGCGCTGTGCCGCGTGGCGAAGGAAGCGAAACGGGTGACCGCGAAGGACAAGCCCAACGGCAACCCCAAGTTCTCCTTCCGCGTGTTCCTGATTCGCCTGGGCATGGTCGGCGACGAGTTCAAACGCGCGCGGAAGATCCTGCTCCGCAACCTGCCCGGCAACAGCGCCTTTTCCAGGGGCGACCGCCCGACATACACTGTACATTGCCACACATTGGCGAATGGCAACGAGGACGACGCAATAGACCGCGAAAGCGTGGACTTCCACGGCCTTGCCAGGGCAAAGGCATACGCCAAGCAGTTCAGCGAAGAATGCGACGGCCTGCGCTTCGCCGGCTGCCACGTCGAGGACGAGAACGGCGGGTACCTCTACGAAATCCTGACGGACGGGACGGTGAACGAAAAATGATCGGCAAGATCAACAAAGCCGCGCTTGACGCGCGCAAGGCAAGGCATCGGCCCGGCACGCGGGTGGAACTGGTACGGATGAACGACCTTCATACCAATCTCAAGCCCGGCGACCGGGGCGAAGTCGCCGCCGTAGACTCCATCGGTACCGTTCATGTGAATTGGGACAACGGCTCCACGCTGGGCGCCGCTTACGGGGAGGATGAGATACGGCTCCTGACGAAAGCCGAGGTCGTCAAGGAGCAGTGCAAGAAGGTGGCGGCGACCGGGCGTACGAACATGTTCGACGCGAGAACGGCATTCGAGATTGCCCTGGAGATGGGGTATGATGAATTGGCGGATTTCATCTTCACGGACACCAAGCGGTACTCGGCCCTGATCCTGGCGGGCGAGCTTTCGGACGCGGACTTGATAGAGTCCCTATGACCCAAGCGGGAGAGCAGTATTCGACATGGACATCCGCGGGGAAGAGCCACGGCTATACAGTCCCCTCAAAAGAAGAACCCATTCGAGCTCTCATGGGGTATCCTTTGACGATCTAGACAATAATCGCCTGAAAACATTGATGATTCACGCTCCCGAAAACGCGATGGTATAACTGGCTATACAGCGCGAACTGAGGTAACATGTGCTCACTACGATGAAAACGGAGGGCACAGACATGAGCGGGATCATCAGAAACGGCGGGTGCGTCAGCGCGGCGATGCGCAGGGACTTGGCGAACAGGGGCAAGAACGGAGCGGTCGAAAGCTTTTTTGTGGGACGTGACCTGTACACCAGACGCGCTGACGGAAGCTGCTGGCTTTCAAAGAACAAGGTCGGCTACAAGAGGATCAAGAACGCGGTATACGAAACGGCAAAGGCGGGTGCGATAAGATGAACGAAAGGCAATGGCAACAGGCTGTGGAGCAACTGCCGGAATGGGCGCAAATCACGAAGATTTACAACGCCTCCGAAAACGGGGAACTGCGGATCGCCGTCCGAATCCCCGGCGAGCGGTATGAAACTCGCTACGTCGTCCATTTCGACGGAGAGGATGTAAGGCTGGTGCATATGCCGTAGGGAACCGCAGACCCAGCGAAAGCATACACATGAACAAACTGGAAAGGCTTCTACGGAAGTCTTTTTCTTTGCGCGAAAGGAGGGGACGATGCCCGAGTTCATGTACATCCCTACGCCTTTAATGCTCCCCACAAGCCGTTACGATCAGCGCCGCGCGGACTTCGCCGTAGGGTTCATCTCCATGCTCAGGCATACAACGGGCGAGTGGTACGGGAAGCCGTTCCGCCTGATGCCCTGGCAGGAACAAATCGTGCGCGACCTCTTCGGCATCGTCGATCAATCGGGCAACCGGCAATTCCGCACAGCGTATGTAGAGGTTTCGAAAAAAGGGGGCAAGTCTGAGCTGGCCGCCGCGATCGCGCTGTATCTCCTGTTCGCGGACGGCGAACCCGGGGCCGAGGTCTACTCCTGCGCCGCTGATATCAACCAGGCGAGCATCGTATTCAATACCGCCCGGGCGATGGTGGAGCAGTCCAATGATCTAAGGAGCCTGTCCAAGCTGGTGCCGTCTACCAAGCGGATCATCTTCCCGCATACCAACAGCTTCTATCGGGTGCTGTCCAGTGAAACCAAATCTAAGCAGGGCTTCAATGTATCTGGACTCATCTTCGACGAATTATTCGCGCAGCAGACCCGCGCGCTGTTCGATACCATGACCAAGTATACCGGCGACGCGCGCCGGCAGCCGCTCTACTTCCTCATCACCACAGCCGGCCGGGACAGGACATCCGTCTGCTACGAAATCCACTGTAAGGCGAAGGCGATCCTGGACGGCGCCAAGATCGACCAGTCTTTTTATCCCGTTATCTATGGCATCGAGGAAGGGGAGGATTGGAAGGACGAGGCGGTCTGGCGACGTGTGAATCCGTCCATCGGGGTCACGATCCCGTTTGAGACGGTCAGGGCGGCGTATGAACAGGCCCGGCAGAACCCAGCCGAGGAGCTGCACTTCCGCCAATTCCGGCTCAACGAGTGGAACAACGCCGACGTCCGCTGGATGCCCATGGACAAATGGGACGCGTGCGGTGAGGAAATCGATGTCGATGAGTATGACGGGCGCGATTGTTACTGCGGTCTCGACCTCTCCAGTACCGGCGACTTAACGGCGCTGGCGCTGGTGTTCCCGCCCTCCGGGAGTGATACCAAATTCACCGTATTGCCCTACTACTGGCTGCCGGAGGAAGTGGTCGAATTTCGGACGCGGCGCGACCACGTCCCCTACGCCGTTTGGATGAAAATGGGGCTCTTCAATACGACGGAAGGCAACGTGGTCGATTACGACTACATCGTCGCGTTCATCGCCAAGCTCGCGAACCGGTTCCGGATCCGGGAGATCGCATATGACCGGTACGGCGCGGAGAAGATCCGGCGCGACCTGGAAGAATTGGGCGCGGAGCACGGATTTACAGTGTTCCCGTTCGGGCAGGGCTTTGTTTCAATGTCGCCGCCATCGAAAGACCTGTATCAGCTGGTGATGGAGAAGAAGTTCCGGCATGGCCGCCATCCGGTACTCGACTGGAATATAGGGAACGTCGTCGTGGATCGGGACGCGGCGGGCAACATCAAGCCCAACAAGCAGAAGTCCACCGAGAAGATCGACGGCGCGGTGGCGCTGGTCATGGGCTTGGCTCGCGCCATGATCCAAAGCGGCGATCACAATGTCATGACCAACAGCGTGTACAACGAGAGGGGCCTCTTGTTCATAGATACTTAACCGGTAAGCATATTTCCGATGGAGGGGATAACATAATGGCACAGCCATTCCGGCGGCTCTTTGGGTTCCATTCACGTGACAAGCCGATAAATAAAGTAGGTAGTTCGTTCAACTTTCTGTTCGGCAATACATCTTCGGGCAAGCCCGTCAACGAACAGACCGCCATGCAGAACACCGCGGTGTACGCTTGTGTGCGGATATTGGCCGAGGCGGTCGCCGGGCTCCCCCTGCACGTGTATCAATACACCGACGACGGCGCGGGGAAGCCGCGCGCCGGGAAAGAACGCGTCCCCGGTCACTCGCTGTATACGCTGCTCCACGACGAGGTCAACCCGGAGATGACCAGCTTCGTCTTCCGGGAGACCCTAATGGCGCACCTGCTCCTGTGGGGCAACGGCTACGCGCAGATCATCCGCGACGGAAGGGGCAGGGTGCTTGCCCTCTACCCTTTGCTGCCGTCTAAAATGGAAGTCAGCCGGGGGAAGAACGGAGAGCTCGTGTACACTTACCGTTGCGACCGGGACGAGAGCAGGGCCGCCCCGAGCGGCGGACTCGTCACGCTACGGCGGGACGAGGTGCTCCACATCCCGGGCCTCGGCTTCGACGGTCTGGTGGGATACTCGCCCATCGCCATGGCCAAGAACGCGGTGGGTATGGCGATTGCCACTGAGGAGTACGGCTCGAAGTTCTTCGCCAACGGCGCCAGTCCGGGCGGCGTCCTCGAGCACCCGGGCGTAATCAAGGACGTGCAGCGCATCAAGGACAACTGGAACAGTCAGTATCAGGGCAGCGGCAACGCCCATCGTATCGCGCTGCTGGAGGAGGGCGTGCGCCCAGATAGGGCACCATTAAGAGTAACGTGAGGAATTACCACCCGCAATCATGGGTGAGCCAACCTGCCTTACCGCAAAGCGAAAGCTGATACGGGAACAGCGCATGGCAGGAAAGCGGTAAGTTGCCCAAAGGCTAAAGGGCACGACTGAATCGCAATGGCAATCGGATATGAGGTTTAACCTGAGTTTGGTGAACGCAAGGTTCGAGTGTTCATTTCCTGAGGGGAATTGGGTAATTAGTCTGAGACCCATTTCGTGACCGGCTGGCGTTACATCCTTCAACGCACAGTATGATTGCATTGGTCGCGACACGAGCGGGAGAACCCGTGTTAAAGAACCGAAAGCGAAACCGACAATCCGTATTTTCCTAGTAATGGTGTCAACTGGGGATACCCTAAAGGTCAATGCCTGCAGAGGAATCTATAGGCTATAGCCGTAGGGCTTGAATATGACCCATGGGTACGGAGCTTCCGTAGTAGTCAATGAGAGGGGTAACGCCCCTTACACGGCGAAGGGAAGCAGTTTATGCGACTTCAAAATTGACGATGGAAGTGAGGAGAAACCTCAATGAATGCAACATCAGAAATTTTGGAACGAATGACTCGAAACTCTGCGGAACACCAAGATGGTGTCTACACCCGGCTCTATCGCTACTTGTTGCGGGAAGACGTTTATTTCACCGCATACAAGAACCTCTATGCCAATAAGGGCGCGTCAACCAAAGGCGCGGATGACGACACGGCAGACGGCTTCAGCGAAGGTTATGTTCGCCAGATCATAGACGAACTGCAAAACCAAACCTACAAGCCCAAATCTGTGCGCCGCGTCTATATTCCGAAATCCAACGGAAAAACGCGACCACTCGGTATCCCATCATTCCGGGACAAACTCATTCAGGACGTGATCCGACAGTTCCTTGAGGCGATCTATGAGCCGCTTTTCAGCGACAGATCGCACGGGTTTAGACCCGGTAGGAGTTGCCACACTGCGTTGAAACAAATCAATCGCAGTTTTCGCGGCGTAAAATGGTTTGTAGAGGGCGATATTCGCGGCTGCTTCGACAATATTGACCATGACGTGCTTCTGAACCTGCTGTCACAGAAAATCAAAGACAGCAAGTTCATTACGCTTATCGGGAAATTCCTGAAAGCGGGATACTTGGAGAACTGGCAGTACCACAAAACGTACAGCGGAACGCCGCAGGGCGGGATACTGTCGCCGATACTCGCCAACATTTACCTGCACGAGTTGGACAAAAAGGTTGAGCAAATGCGAAGTGATTTTGCGCAGTCCCCCGAAAGAGCTTACTCAAAGGCTTATTCTGAAAAGCTTTCAGAGATTAAGCAATATGAAAAGCGTTTGTCTGTGTGCCAGGACAAGGTTGAGCGCGAACATATGCTTCAACAAGTCCATCGGCTAAACGTTGAAAAACGGAAATTGCCGTATAAGGACGCCACCGACAAAAAGCTGGTCTATGTGCGCTATGCTGACGACTTCGTCATCGGCATCAGTGGCACACGGGAGGAAAGCCTAGAAGTCAAACAAGAGTTAAAGTCCTTTCTGGCCAGTACTCTCAAGCTGGAGCTTAGTGATGGAAAAACGAAAATCACACACAGCTCCGAAAATGCGAGGTTTCTTGGATACGACATTAACGTTCGCCGCAATAATGAGTGCAAACGGACGGCGAACGGCGTAGTCCAGAGAACGCTCAACAATTCGATTGAGTTACTCGTTCCGTTTGAGAAGATCGAACGGTTTATGTTTGAGAGAAAAATCGTCATCCAAGGCAGTGACAGTACCCTCATTCCATGGCAGAGGGACGCGATGGCTGGCTTGTCGGACTTAGAAGTGCTAGACACCTACAACTCGCAGACGCGCGGGATTTGCAACTATTACAGTTTGGCGAGCAACTACGCCAAGCTGACGTATTTCGTGTATCTCATGGAATACAGTTGCCTGAAAACGCTGGCAAAAAAGCACAAGTGCCGAATCTCGGGTATCAAGCAACAATACAAGGCGGGGCACTCATGGGGAATTCCCTATGAAACCAAAAGCGGTACGCACAGGATGATGATTGTGAAATTTTCAGACCTAAAGAAGTGTTCCGCGTTTGGTGAACAGGTGGATGTAATTACCCATCATGCCCATTACACCAACGTAAATGCGTTTGAAAACCGACTGAAAGCCAAAAAGTGTGAATTGTGCGGCGAGGCAGGCGACACCACCTACGAGATTCATCATGTAAACAAGATCAAGAATCTCAAGGGCAAGGAACAGTGGGAACGCGCCATGATAGCGCGTAAACGCAAAACCTTGGTGGTTTGCAAATCGTGCCATAACAAGATTCATCATTCGTAACAGCATAAATGGAGAGCCGTGTGCATCGAGAGGTGCAAGCACGGTTCGGGGAGAGGGATGCGCAAACCTACCGCCCAAAGGCAGCAAGGCGGCGCTTCCCTACTCTACATGAAATTCCAGGCGATCGGCATCCCGCCGGAGCAAGCGCAGTTTCTCCAGACCCGCAAGTTCCAGATCAACGAAATCGCGCGCATTTTCCGGGTACCGCCCCATATGGTCGCCGACCTGGAAAAGTCCAGCTTCAGCAATATTGAACAACAGTCTCTGGAATTTGTCAAGTATACGCTCGATCCTTGGGTGGCGCGCTGGGAGCAGAGTCTGCGGCAATCCCTCATCCTGCCCTCTGAGAAGGGGAAACTGTTCGTCAAGTTCAACGTAGACGGTTTGCTCAGGGGCGATTACAAGTCGCGGATGGCCGGTTACGCCGCCGCGCGGCAGAACGGTTGGATGTCGGCTAATGATATACGGGAACTGGAAGATATGAACCGCATCCCCGTAGATGAAGGCGGCGATATCTACGCGGTAAACGGGAATTTGTGCAAACTCAAAGACATCGGTATATTCGCCAACCCGAACGGAACGGAGGATCCTGAATGAAGAAATTCTGGTACTGGGCTGAGTCAGCCTGCCGGGTCGAGTCAGACTGCCGAGCTGTACCGGCCTCCCAAGCCGAGTCAGCCAGCCGGGCCGAACCGGTCAGTCGGGCGCGCAACGAGGCCTCCGAAGGGCGCACCCTCTACCTCAACGGGCCTATCGGGGAGGAGACGTGGTTCGGCGACGTGCAGACGCCGACCGCGTTTCGCAAAGAGCTGTTCGCCGGAACCGGCCCGGTCACCGTCTGGCTCAACTCGCCGGGCGGCGATGTGTTCGCGGCGGCGCAAATCTACAATCTGCTCATGGAATACCCTACGAACGTCACGATCAAGATCGACGGGATCGCGGCTTCGGCGGCGAGTGTCATCGCAATGGCGGGCGGCGACGTCCTGATGTCCCCCGTGTCGACGATCATGATCCACAATCCCGCCACGCTCGCGTGGGGCGATTCGGAGGAAATGCTCAAAGCTAAGGCGCTGCTGGACGAGGTAAAAGAATCTATCATCAACGCGTATGAGTTGAAGACCGGGCTGTCGCGGACGAAACTGTCGAATCTCATGGACAACGAGACCTGGATGAACGCGCGTAAGGCGGTGGAACTCGGGTTCGCCGACAAGATCATGTACGCGGAGAACGGTGAACAGGATAATCCACCGGTGGCCGAGTCGGAACCGAGGTTCGCGTGGAACAGCGGCGGTGTGCTGTTCAGCCGCGCGGCTGTAACGAACTCCCTGCTCGGGAAACTACCCAACCCCCCGAAAAAAACCACTGCCCCGGAACCTCCGGTTCCGGCGCTACCCTTAGGCATCCCCATAGAGTCGCTCGATAAACGGCTCTCTTTGATTGCTCACTGACATACAAGTAGAGGAGTATCCATCATGAACAAGATACTGGAACTGCGCGAGAAGCGCGCGAGAGCGTGGGACGCTACGAAAGCGTTCCTGGAAACCAAGCGGAGCGGGAACGGGCTGTTGTCCGCCGAGGACGCCGCCGCCTACGATAAAATGGAAGCGGACGTGATCGCGCTGGGCAAAGAGGTCGAGCGCATGGAACGCCAAGCGGCGCTGGACGCGGAGTTCGCGCAAGCCACCAGCGACCCCATCACCAATAAGCCCGCTACGCCCGGCGAGGAGAAGACGGGCCGCGCGTCCGCCGAGTACAAGAAGTCCTTCTGGAACGTCATGCGCGGGCGTACGCTCCCCAACGTTGAGAACGCGCTGAAGACTGGAATCGACAGTGAGGGCGGATTCCTGGTTCCGGAAGAATTCGAGCGCACGCTCATCCAGGCGCTGGAGGAGGAGAACATCATCCGCCAGCTCGCCAAGATCATCACCACCGGAAGCGACCGGAAGATCCCGGTCGTCGCCACCAAGGGTCATGCCTCGTGGGTGGACGAGGAGGGCGCGATTCCCGAATCGGACGACAGCTTCGGCCAGGTCACGTTGAGCGCGTATAAGCTGGCAGCCATGCTGAAAGTGTCGGATGAACTGCTCTCCGACAGCGTGTTCGACATCGAAGCGTACGTCGCCCAGGGGTTCGCCGGGCGCATCGGCAACCGGGAGGAGGAGGCCTTTATCGTCGGCGACGGCGTGGGCAAGCCCACTGGGATCCTCGCCGCGACCGGCGGCGCGCAAGTGGGCGTGATTGCCGCGTCCGCTACGGCGATTACCCTGGACGAGATCCTCGACCTGTACCATTCCCTCAAGATGCCGTACCGCCGCAGTGCTTCTTTCCTCATGAACGACAGCACGGTCAAGACGGTCCGAAAGCTCAAAGACAATGCCGGCCAGTACCTCTGGGCGCCGTCCATCCGGGAGAACACCCCAGACACCATCCTCGGCCGGCCACTCCGCACGTCGTCCTATGTTCCGGTCATTGCCGAGGGCGAGAAGACCATTATCTTCGGCGACATCAGTTACTACTGGATCGCTGACCGCGAGGGGCGAGCGTTCAAGCGGCTGGTCGAGCTCTACGCCGCGACCGGGCAGATTGGCTTCCTTTGTTCACAGCGCGTTGACGGCAAGTTGATCCTGCCCGAAGCGGTCAAGGTCTTGCAGCAGAAGGCGGCGTAATGATGGAGGTGGCGGCATGAGCAGCGTAACGGAGCTTCTACCAAAGGTCAAGGCGAACCTCATACTGGAGCATGAAGAGGACGACAGCCTGCTTCGGAGCTACGTCCGCGCCGCCATCTCCTACGCGGAGAGCTATCAGCATGTCGCCGATGGATTCTACGCGGAGAATCCCATGCTGGCCACGACCGAACAGGCCGTGATCATGCTGTCGGGCCATTTCTACGAGAGCCGCGACGGCTCGACGGCCGGTTTCTTTAGCGACAGCGTACAAGCCGGGCAGCAGGTGTGGAACACCGTCAACAGATTGCTCCAGCTGGATCGGAGATGGATGGTATGAGCTATGGCCGCATGAACAAGCCGATAGAGATCCTTTCCGCAACGTCCGCGAAAGACGCCGACGGCTTTGCCGCTTCCGTCGAGACCGTGCTCGCCAGCGTCCGGGCCTACAGGGAAGACCGGCACGGCGCCGAACGCTGGGCGAACATGGCCGCCTTCTCCACTGCCACATCTATGTTCCGGTTCCGGTGTGTCCCCGGCCTGACAATCGATACCGCGCTGTTCATACGCTGCGACGGTGAACGATTCAATATCCTGTCCGCCGAGGACGTGAAGGGGCGCGGGATGTACATAGAGGTCATGGCGGAACGGGTGCTTCCGTCAGCGAGGTGATGAGCGTGTCACGCGCGGAATTCAAGATGCCGGAGGATTTCCTGCTGAAGGTATCGACGCTGGGCGAGCGCGCCGACGAGATCGTACCACGCGTTCTCGCGGCCGGCGGCGAGGTCATGCTCGCGCGGGTCCGGGGCAACTTGCTAACGGTAATCGGCAGGGGAACGAAGCACGAATCGCGCTCCACCGGCACGTTGGCGAGAGCGCTCGGCGTGTCCGGCGCAAAGCTCGATCGGAACGGGAACCACAACGTCAAGGTCGGGTTCGCCGAACCGAGAAGGGCAGTCGCGCGCAAAAGGAAGGGCTACGCCAACTACGTCTCAAACGCCATGATCGCAAACGTCCTGGAATACGGCAAGCACGGCCAGCAGCCCAAACCGTTCTTAAAGACCGCGAAAACGGCGGCGAAGAACGCCTGTATCGAGGTAATGAAGGCCAAGCTGGAGGAGGAAATCGAGAAAATGTAGAGTGTAGAAGAATGCAGTTTGTCGAGTGTAAAATGTAGAATGTAAAATGTAGAAATGGGGAGACGGAAGCCGTCCGCAAGAAGGTGTATATGCTGTGACGCGGTCACTTCATAGCCCCATTTTTCACTCTACACTCTAAACTCTACACTCTACATTCTACATTCTACATTACCAGGAAGGCCGGGTGGGTATGTGAGTATTTTGGCAAATGTAACCGCGCTGCTTGCGGGGCTGAGAATCCCCGTCGAGACAGGGATATTTTCAGACAAAGCGCCAGACGAATACACCGTTATTACGCCGCTGGCGGACACCTTCGAGCTGCACGCGGACAACCGCCCGCAAAGAGAAACCCAGGAGGCGCGGCTGTCTCTGTTTTCGAAGGGAAACTACATCCGGCGCAAGAACGAAATCGTACGCGCGCTGCTTTCGGCCGACCTTACGATTACAGGCCGGCTGTATATCGGCTATGAATCCGAAACCGGATATCACCATTATTCCATTGACGTCGCAAAGGACTATGAGATACAGGAGGACTGATTACGAATGGCGACAATAGGACTAGACCGGCTGTATTACGCGCCGATCACGGAGTCATCGACGACGGGCGAAGAAACCTACGGCACGCCCGTCATGCTCGCGAAGGCCATCTCCGCCGACCTCTCGGTGGAGCTTGCGGAGGCGACCCTTTACGCCGACGACGGGCCCGCCGAGATCATCAAGGAGTTCAAGGGCGGGAAACTGAACCTGGGCGTGGACGACATCGGCCACAAGGCGGCGGAGTCGCTGACCGGAGCGGTTACCGACGACAACGGGGTGCTGATCTCCTCGAGCGAGGACAGCGGCAGTCCGGTGGCCATCGGGTTCCGCGCGAAAAAACCAAATGGTAAGTACCGCTATTTTTGGATATACCGGGTAAAATTCGCGGTACCGTCCGACAGCCTGGCGACGAAGGGCGATACGATCACCTTCCAGACGCCCAAGATCGAGGGCACGGTCTCACGGCGCAATAAACTGGACGGGAAGAACCGCCACCCGTGGAAGGCCGAGGTGAACGAGGACGATACCGGCGTGGGATCGACGACAATCAGCGGGTGGTACCAACAGGTGTACGAGCCGGAGTACGCCTAACCAACGGATGAGGGGAGGTCTCGGCCATGGAGAGCGTAATCGTACCGCGGAGCGCCGATCCCGATCGCGCCGCCGTCGTCGCCATCGGCGGCGCGGAGTATGAAATGATCCTAACTACCCGGGCCACAAAGGAAATCGCGCGGCGGTACGGCGGCCTTGAGAATCTCGGCGATAAACTCATGAAGTCGGATAACTTCGAGCTCGCGCTCGATGAGATTACATGGCTCATCGCGCTGCTCGCGAACCAGGGCATTCTAATCCACAACCTCAGGCATAAAGACGCGCCGCGCGCCCCGCTGACCGAGGACGAGGTGGAGCTGCTGACCTCGCCGCTCGATTTGGCCGACTATAAGGCCGCGATTACGGAGGCCATGTTCCGCGGCACCAAGCGGAACATTGAGAGCGAGGACGACGGAAAAAACACAGGAGCCGGGTAAGCGACGAAGAGCTGTTTACCCGGCTCCTCTATTACGGGACAGTGCATCTGAACAGAACCGAAGAGGAGACATGGCTCACTCCGCTCGGGCTGCTGCTCGATTACTGGGAATGCCACAAGCAGTACATCGGCGAAGCTAAGCCTAAAATAGTATATTTCATTGACGATGTAATTCCAGTGGGCCTGTTGTAGCCGGGAAAGCGGGAGAGTCGCCCCTCCTGTTTTCGCTGTTCCGCCGGCAGTACATCGGAGGGAGGTGTCGGTACGGCTGATTCATTCGGACTGAAAATCGGGATCGAGGGCGAACGCGAGTTCAAGAACGCGCTGCGGGACATAAACCAATCGTTCAAAGTCCTGGCGTCCGAAATGAACCTTGTAACCTCCGGGTTCGATAAGAACGACAAGTCGATCCAGGCGCTGACCGCGCGGAACCAAGCGCTCAACAAGGAGATCGGCGCGCAGAAGGACAAGGTCACCACGCTCGAAGCGGCGCTCGCGAACGCGACGGAATCCTTCGGGGAGAACGACAAGCGCACGCAGGCGTGGGCGATCCAGTTGAACAACGCGAAGGCCGAGCTAAACGGCATGGAGCGCGAGCTGGGTAACAACAACAAGGCGCTGCACGAAGCGACGTCCGGCATGACCGACGCGGAGCGCGAGGCGCTGGGTCTGGGCAAGGCGGTCGACGAAACCGGGCGGGAACTGGGCGATACCGGCAAGGAAGCGAAGAACCTCGGCGGCGAGATGGACGAGACGGGCAAGAAGAGCTCCGTCTTTGCCGATGTACTGAAGGCGAACCTCGCGGCGGACGCGATCAAAGCCGGGTTAACGGCGATCGTTGACATGGTCAAGGCAATCGGCGCGGCAGTAAAGGACTATGTGTCCGACAGTATGAGCATGGCGACGGCGGCGGCCGAGAGCCAGACGCTGCTCACGCAGGTCATGCGCAATACAATGTCCGCGTCGGACGATGAGATCAGGAGCCTGGTCGAGCTCGCGGCGGCGCAGGAGAAGGTCGGCGTCGTCTCGAAAACAGCGCAGGTCACCGCGCTTGCGGAGCTGTCCTCGTTCGTGAGCCGCAAGGAGTCGCTGGAAGATATGCTCCCGGTCATGAACGACTACATCGCGTATCAGTACGGCGCGACCGCGTCCTCCGAGCAGGCCCGCAACGTCGCGACGGCGCTTGGCAAGGCCATTGACGGCAATGTCGACGGACTGGCCAAGCAGGGATTCAAGCTCTCCCAGACGGAAAAGGAATGGTTCAAGACCGCAACCGAGGCGGAGCGCGCCGCGTTCGTTATTGACATGGTGAGCGAGAGCATGGGCGGGGTCAACGAGGCGCTCGCGCAGACCGACGCGGGCAAGATGGCCAGCCTCGCGACCGTCATGACCAATACCAAGATCGCGGTGGGATCAATGGCGAACGAGTTCAAGGCGCAGATACTCGGGCAGATGCTCCCCTCCATCTCGTCCCTGTCCGACGCGTTCCTCGGGCTGCTGCGCGGGGAAGCCTCTGTCGAAGACCTGGCCGCGACGTTCGCGGGCGTGTTTGATCAGGTTATCAGCATAATTGACACGTTCCTGCCGAAACTCATCGAGATCGGCAGCCAGATCATCACCGCGGTCGTTACCGGCCTATCCGGCAATATGGACGCGATCGTCGGCGGCGCGCTCAGCCTGATGAACATGCTCGTCAACGCGATCCTGGACTTGCTCCCCATCATTCTGGACGCGGGCATGAAGCTGCTGTTCGGCCTGATCGACGGGATCGTCAGGGCGCTCCCGCTGATCGCGGACGCGGCCATTCAGATCGTCGTAGCCCTCGCGAAAGGGCTGGGCGAATCGCTCCCGGAGCTGATCCCCGCCGTCGTTCAGGCGATTGTCACCGTTGTTACCACGATCATCGACAACCTGCCCATGATCCTGGACGCCGCGCTTCAAATCATTCTCGGGCTGGTCGACGGGCTGCTCGCCGCGCTGCCGCAGCTGATCGCGGCACTGCCCGCCATCATCATCGGAATCGTCAATTTCGTCATCGGCGCGATCCCGCAGATCATTGACGCGGGGATCAAACTGCTCATATCGCTGGTGGACGCGCTCCCCGAGATCATCGACGCGATCGTTTTGGCCATCCCGGAGATCATCGACGGGATCATCAACGCGGTCGTCAACGCGATTCCCCAGCTGATCGAGGCGGGGATCAAGCTGCTCGTCTCTCTTGTTCAAAACCTCCCGAAGATCATCCTTACAATCGTCGAGGCGATCCCCAAGATCATTACGTCCATTATCAACGCCGTGGTCGGGAACATCGACAAGATCATCATGGCCGGGGTTCAGCTCTTCGTTTCCCTGATCCAGAACCTGCCCGCGATCATCGTTGAAATCGTCAAGGCCGTGCCCAAAATCGTCACCGGTATTGTCCAGGCGATTGTCGGGTTCGTACCGAAACTCGCCGACGCGGGCAAACAGCTCATCCAGGGCGTGTGGCGAGGCATCTCGGACGCGGGCGCGTGGCTGCGTGATAAGATCGCCGGCTTCTTCGGCGGCGTGGTCAGCAGCATCAAGAACTTCTTCGGAATCCGGTCGCCTTCCGCCTTGTTCCGCGACCAGATCGGAAAGAACATGGCGCTGGGCGTTGGCGAGGGGTTCGTAGGCGAAATGGAGGGCGTCGCTCGAAACATGCGGGCGGCGATCCCCGGCTCATTCGACATGCCCGGCTTCGAGTTCGACGAGAGGATGGCCGCGTCCGCGCGGGCCATGGGCTCGCTTGGCGACGCGGGCGCCGCCGTTACGATCGCGGATCTCGGCTTGAAGCTGGACGGAATCGCAGCGCTGCTCGCCCAGGCGTTCCCGTCGCTTATTGAGGCGTTCAACGTCCGCGTTGTGCTGGAGGACGGCACGCTGGTCGGCAGGCTGGCCCCGGAAATAGACAGGAACCTCGGCCTGCTTCGACGGCAGCGCGCGGTTTTGGGAATGTAGAATGTAGAATGTAGAATGTAGAATGTAGAATGTAGAATGTAGAATGTAGAGTGTGGAGCGTAGAGCGTGGAAATGGGTTGAGACAGCGATCATTGCGTGTTCTTTGTTGCGGTTTTGATGATTGCAACTAAAAGGCTTTTTATTTCGACGCAATCGGTATTCAAACTATTGAACTCTTTGGGAGAGATATACTCTGAAGCGTTGAGTAAATCGAGCCAATACTCGGTTTCGGCGCACTCTTTCAG
>Ga0123353_10001085_pt1 | contig 33091 bp, 27 predicted proteins | sample TergutLab28metaG_3_FD_92763 | JGI IMG/M metagenome (GOLD analysis project Ga0123353, IMG submission 92763) | Labiotermes labralis P3 segment gut microbial communities from Petit-Saut dam, French Guiana - Lab288 P3 | ecosystem: Host-associated > Arthropoda: Insects > Digestive system > Gut ... | reverse complement strand
AGTCGGGCGGTCTGCGGCGTTGCAAATCCTCGCCATAGCGACGGCTATGGCTGTGGTTTGCGCCTTGCATCCCATCCCGATCCGCAGCGCACACTTACCGCTCGACTTATTCAGACCATCCCTTGTGTGTGACGATTACGCATTGATAAACGCCACCAAAAAGTATTTTTTTCTTCCAGATAAATTGTTCGGCTTTACTTGCGTAGTGGCTGATTTCGTTTTTCCATAATGTATGGGCAAACGGCTCAAGTAAATGATTGACGATTCTCAGAATATAACGAATCGGATGCCATTTGGTCGGATTGGAATAATCGATAAAAACGGCCTTCCCTCCCTTAGGCAATTTTGCCAGCATATGGTCGACGATCTGATGCTTTTTATTTTCAGGGACTTCATGTAAAAGGAAGAAACTACATATTATGTCATAGTCGATATTTTTTTCACCTGTAAAATTGGCGGCATCGCTATGGATTACTTTACACCACGGTTTATCGGCTAATTTACGCTTTGCGTGCTCGGTCTGTACCAGCGTTATGTCGGTCAAATGAAATATGCCTTGCGACCCAACCTTTTCGGCGACACGTTTAACCAAGTCTCCGTAAACATGCGCCACTTGCCAGATACGCATTCCCTCCCTGACCTCGTCCAGGTAGGCATGTATCAATCGCTGATCGTTGAAAAACAACAAGATACGAACAACCCAATTATGATCCAAAAAAAATACTTTCTTCGGATCGACGTATGCCCATCCGTACACGTCGGTCATGTACGCGGGAAGGTTTTCGTAATACGGATTAACAGCCGAATCAACCGTCGAATCAACTGTCGTTAAAGTGTTGTTCTGTGCCATAACCAATGTCCAAGTTGAAAGTGGAAAGGTAATTTAATAAAAATATTCATGAACCGAAATGAATAAAACCGGTAACGGTATGAATAAAGTTACAATATCCTTTTCACCGAGTAAGCAACACAAGGATGAAGGCGGGCTGTACAAAGGCCGATAAGTTGAAAGCATGGCATTCCTCAGTAATCTGAAAAATGATACTTTCATTGCCCATTGTTCCAATTTGTCATGAGGGGCGGAGTATAAGAGCACCGCTACGGCAATGCAATGATCTTTGCTATAGAGTTTAAATTTTTGTGAAAAGAGGGCTTTATACGGATCAGAATATTATTTTAGCATAAAAATGACCGCGCACCCTGTTTGACAGGTGGGTTGCATCCGTAGGGCAAATATTATAAATACATATATTATGTTGTTGTAAGCGTAAGATTTTTGCCCGACGCACTTAAAAAAATGGGTTCCTGCGGTAAAATATCACTTTCACGCCACTGCAATGGACACTCCATGAATATTGTCGCCCGCCTGCCGCATTACGCTCATTTGATTCGCGTTGATTCGCTTGGTAAACAGGTAGGCACGATGTTATTGCTCTGGCCGACAATGTGGGGGCTGTGGATTGCTGCGGAAGGCTCGCCCTCCCTGTACCAGGTGTTTGTTTTTGCGTTCGGCAGCTTTTTGATGCACTCAGCCGGATGCGTCGTCAACGACTACGCGGATCGAAATTTCGACGGGTATGTAGAACGTACGCGGGATCGTCCTCTCGTGACGGGGGCTCTCAGCGTGCGCGAAGCGTTATGGTTCGGGGTGGGGCTGTTGCTCCTTTCGTTTCTATTGATCGTGCCGCTCAGGAACTTCCTCGTTTTCCTGCTGGCGTTGGTGGCGCTATTCCTGGCGATGAGTTATCCCTTCACGAAGCGGTTTTTCCCCATACCGCAAGCCTATCTGGGCGTGGCGTTTGGTTTCGGTATTCCGATGGCTTTTGCTGCCGTACAGAATACAGTGCCGCCGATGTCCTGGCTGCTGGTGGCGGCGAGTTTCTTCTGGACGATTTCTTACGATACGGCGTATGCGATGGTGGATCGTAACGATGACATCAAATTGGGGCGCATCCGTACTTCAGCCATCACGTTTGGCCGTTATGAAGTGATCGTGGTGATGCTGTGCCATGCGATCTCTTTGTCCCTCATTGCCGTGGTGGGGCTGTCGTTCGGGCTGGGTTGGGTGTTCCTTGCCGGAATAGGGGTGGCCGCGCTGGTAGTGGGGCGTGTTTTCCTGCTCATCCGCACGCGGCAGCGCGCAGCCTGCTGGCAGGCTTTCATTTGCAACAACTGGGTAGGTGCGTCGGTTTTCGGCGGGATTGCGCTGGATTATTTTGTGCGTGCCTGAGCATGGCCGTGGATTTCATGAACGCTCTGCGGGCTGTCTGGCGGGAATGCGATAGCCTGCTTTGTGTGGGACTCGATCCTGATCCGTCCCGGTTGCCGCCATTGCTGGCGGACAAGCCACAGGCTGTTTTCGAGTTTTGCCGCAGCATTGTGGATGCTACTGCCGACCTGGTTTGCGCGTTCAAGCCGCAGATTGCCTATTTCGCAGCTTGCCGCGCCGAGGCTCAGCTTGAAGCCCTGATCGAATACATCCACGTGCAGCATCCGGGCATTCCGGTAATCCTGGACGCGAAGCGCGGAGATATCGGCAGTACAGCGGGCCGTTACGCGGAAGAAGCCTTCGGACGTTACCAGGCGGACGCAGTTACGGTGAATCCCTACATGGGGCGGGATTCCGTGGAGCCCTATCTGGCCTGGGAGGGCAAGGGGGTGATCCTGCTCTGCCGCACGTCGAACTCCGGTGGCGCCGATTTGCAGAATCTCGATCTCGGTGACGGAGAAAAACTTTATGAACGTGTTGCCCGGCTCGTTTCCGGTTCCTGGAACGCGAACGGAAATTGCGCGCTGGTAGTGGGGGCGACGTTCCCGGACGAATTGGCGCGCGTACGTTCACTGGTGGGGGATATGCCATTGCTCGTGCCGGGTATCGGCGCGCAGGGTGGAGACATTGCCGCCACGGTGTCTGCCGGACAGACGAAGGACGGTTTGGGGCTGATGCTCAATTCGTCGCGCGCCATTCTTTACGCGGGCGAAGGCGAGGATAAGCGCTGGAACGGGGATTTCGCCGCCGCCGCGCGTCAGGCAGCCTCCGATACCTGCGCCGCAATCAATGCCTGCCGCGCATATCGCTCGTGCTCAGGGAAGAAAAAGCCTGTCTTCGACCGGGGCGGGGCGATCAGAGGAGGGTGAGGGGATGCCGAACAGGGAACGGAACCAGTCGAGAGGCTCTTCTTCTTTGGGCGGAATGCGCAACGCCGGAGGCTGGTTTTCGGCGTAGTAGACGTCTTCGCGGCGACCGTCGTGCACTTTGGCGTAAGCAAGGCCCGACGGACGGGGCAGGGAGGCTTCCGGCTTGCCGGCCAGCGCGGTGTGCATGTAGTCGATCCAGATCGGCAGCGCTGCGGCCCCGCCGGTTTCGCCTTTGCCGAGATTGCGCGGAATGGAAAAGCCAATCCAGGAGACGGCGACGATTTCGGGGTTGTAGCCACAGAACCAGGCATCGACGAAATCGTTGGTGGTTCCAGTCTTGCCGGCAAGGTCGTTGCGGTTGAGGCTGCGGGCACGGGCTGCCGTGCCCTTGCGCACAACATCCTGGAGCAGGGAAGTCATCACCCAGGCGTTGCGTGCGTCGATTACTCTTTGGGCGTTTTTGCCAGCCACCAATGGGGTGGGGCGGGCAATCGGCTTGTCGTTGCTGTCCCGGATTTCCTTGATGACGTAGGGGTTGACGCGATAACCGCCATTGGCGAATACGGCGTAGGCGGTCGCCATTTCCCACGGCGTGACAGCTCCTGCGCCCAGGGCCATTGTCAAGTAGGGCGGATGGTGGGAGGCGTCGAAGCCGAAGCGGCTAATGTATTGTTGTGCGTAGCCTGGAGTGATGTTTTCGAGTACGCGAATGGCCGGGATGTTCTTCGAGTGCGCGAGGGCGTCCCGCAAGGTGATGGCGCCGCTGAATTTGTCGTCGTAATTGCGCGGTGTCCATTCATGCATGGAGATACTGCCTGCCGGATAAAACAGGGGCTCGTCCGCGATGAGCGTACCCGGCGCGTAGCCTTTTTCCAGGCTGGCGGAGTAGATGAAGGGTTTGAAACTGGAACCCGGCTGGCGTTCGGCTTGGGTGACGTTGTTGAATTTTCTGCGGTTGTAGTCGAACCCTCCGACCAGGGCACGCACCGCGCCAGTTCTCGAGTCGATGGAAAGCAAGGCGGCTTCGACTTCCGGTAACTGGGTGATTTCCCATCCCTGGCCGGTTTTGCGGATACGTACCAATGCGCCACGGAGCACCCGGCGGGCTTGTGCGGATTTTTCGTTCAGCAGGGGGGCGGCGAAGCGTAGCCCCTCGCCGCTGATGGAGATGGTCTGGCCGTTGCGGTAGACGGTAACTTCTTTCGGGGTGGCGGTAAGCACTACGGCGGCGAGCAAGTCGCCAAAGTCACGCGCCTTGGTGATTTCTCTGTCCAGCGCTTCCGTGTTTGGTGCGCCGGGCTGTAGGGAAAGCACTTTTTCCGGTCCGTGGTAACCATGACGGTGGCCATAATCCAAGACCCCTTTGCGGAGGGCTTCATAGGCGGCTTCCTGTTCGGCGCGTGTGATGGTGGTGATGATTTTGAGGCCGCTTTGATAGGTGGCCTGTTCGCCGAATTGTTCGACGGCGATCTGGCGCGCGATTTCGGCTACGTATTCAGCGTGCACCGAAGTTCTGACGGTGCCGGCATCTCGTGCGGCTCCGCCAGAAACGATACGCACGGGTTCGTCCAGGGCTTGTTTATATTGGGTTTCGTTGATGAATCCGGCTTCGAGCATGCGCCGCAGGACATAGCGTTGCCGATTTTGCGCCTGCGTGAGGTTGGTAATTGGGTTGGCAATCGAGGGTGCCTGCGGCAGCCCGGCGAGCATGGCAGTTTCAGCCAGGGTGAGCTTATCGAGCGGCTTGCCAAAGTAAATTTTGGCAGCGGCCGAAAAACCGTAGGCACGCTGCCCGAGAAATACCTGGTTGATGTACAGCTCCAGGATCTGATCCTTGTTGAGATTGTGCTCGATCTTGAGCGCAAGCAGGATTTCATAAAGTTTGCGGTTATAGGATCTTTCTCGCGTCAGAAAGAAATTGCGTGCTACCTGCATGGTGATGGTCGAGCCACCCTGGCCGCGCGAATTGGACTGCAGGTTGTTGATGAACGCGCGTGTGAAGCTGACGAAATCAATGCCCATGTGCTCATAGAAGTTTTGATCTTCTGCTGCAAGCAACGCCTGCTTGAGATGGGCAGGAACGTTCTGGATTTTGACCACCGTTCGCCGTTCTTCGCCGAATTCACTGATGAGATGGCCATCAGCGGTGTAGACGCGCATGGGGACGCGGGGCCGGTAGTCGGTTAAGGCTTCAAGGGAAGGCAGATTGGGCCAGGCCAGCAGGCAGATGACGGTCAACGTGGCCAATCCTATTACCGCCAGGGCCAATAACGCGGCGAACGGATACAGGAGCCAGCGCATAGTGTGTCCGTGTGAAATTAAACAGCCCACATTATATATGGGCAAGGGAGGGGTTTATCCGCAGGAATTGATGCCGTTACTGGAAAAGGACAGTACGAAGCTTTGCCCAAGGTTTCTGCTATGCATCGTGAACAATGTCACATTGGAATGTTTATTGTCACTTAATGGAGGCGTTGACGTGGAAAGTTCCTTGCGATGCCACTGAGAGCCCGCCTAGAGTGGGCGTTTGTATCGAAAGGCCGTCTTTTGTTTAGGCTACTTCTTAACATAATGAAAAGAAAGGATTTTTCGCGTGGCTGACATTTCTTTTTTTGGTTCAAAATCGCGTCAGCTCGGCGGTCTCGATATATCGACTTCGTCGATCAAATTGCTGGAATTGGCGCCAGGCGATCGGGGGGCGCTACGTGTGGAGCGCTATGTGATCGAGCCTCTTTCGGGTGAGGCCGTGGTGGACGGCAATATTGCCAACGTCAATGCCGTGTCCGACGGTTTGCAGCGTGCGCTACGGCGTTTCGGCTCAGGAACCAGGAGTGTCGCCATTGCCATGCCGGCTTCGGCGGTGTTCGCTAAAAAGATCATCCTGCCAGCCAGCCTGCGTGAATTGGAGATGGAAATACAGGTCGAGACCGAGGTCGCGCAGATCATTCCGTTTGCGCTTGATGAAGTCAATCTCGATTTCCAGGTCATTGGCCCGGCAAGTTCCCCCGACGAGGTGGAAGTGCTTGTTGCGGCTTCGCGCAAGGAACAGATCGAAGACCGGGTCAGCGTGGCGGAAGGCTGCGGGCTGAAAGTCGTGGTGGTCGATGTCGAATCCCTGGCACTCGAAGCCGCTTTCGAACTGGTGGTTCGGCAATTGCCGAAAGCGGCTTCTGGCAAGCTGGTGGGGTTGGTGGATATTGGCGCAGCGGTGACGAATTTTGTCGTCATACGCGATGGACAGAAAATCTATTCGCGAGAACAGACATTTGGCGGAGAGCAACTAACCAAGGATATTTCCCGTCAATACGGTCTGAGTTTGGACGAAGCTGAAGCGGCTAAACGTTCGAACAGCCTGCAGAGTGATTACGAAGACTCCGTGCTCCGGCCATTCATGGAAAAACTAGTGCTCGAAGTTTCGCGCGCCTTGCAGTTCTTCTTCACTTCCACGCAGTTCAACGAGGTCGATTATCTCGTGCTGGCCGGGGGATGCGCGGCCATTCCCGGACTGGTGGATGCCGTCAGAAAACGCACCCAGGTTGTGACCTGCATCGCCAATCCCTTCGCGGCCATGTCGACGCCAACGAAGTTAGATACCAGAAAACTGCTGACTGACGCGCCTTCGCTGATGGTGGCGTGCGGATTGGCCCTGCGGAGGTTCGACGAATGATCCGGATCAACCTCCTTCCACATCGGGAAGAAAAACGCAAGGAACAACGTCGGCAATTCTACGTAACTGTCGGGCTGATGGCTGCGCTCGGGGCTGCTATCTGGTTGCTGGTACACATGTTTAATGCTGGACACCTCGAAAAGCAGAATGCACGAAACAAATATCTTCAGAACGAGATCACTACGCTCGATCATGAAATCGAGGCGATCAAAGATTTGCGCGGACAAATAGATCGCCTGCTGGCCCGCAAGCAGGTGATCGAGACTTTGCAGAGCAACCGGGCCGAAACGGTGATCCTGTTCAATGAACTGGCGATGCGGATGCCGCCTGGGGTCTTTCTGACCAGGGTATCGCAGTCTGGCAACAAGGTCACCCTGAAAGGTTTCGCACAATCCAACGCCCGCGTCTCCTACATGATGAGCAGCCTGAACGAATCACCGTTCCTGGGAGGTTCTGAAGTGGTCAAAAGCGTGGCGGAACTGCTTAGCAACCGGCGGGTGTACGGTTTTGAGATCAATGTCTATATCGAAAAACGCACCACGCCCACTGATGAAGTAACGGCTCCTGCCGCGACGATACGAAAAGGTTAGGGAATGAAAGGCATCAACTTCCAACGGCTGCAAGACGATTTTCGGGACTTGAACTTCAATGACCCCGGCGTCTGGCCGACAGCGCCAAAGGTTGCCGCCTACGTGCTGGCCCTGGTCATAGTGGTCGTAATGGCTTGGCTGTTCGACGGGTCGGATCAGTGGGGGGAACTGGAGAAAAAACAGCAGGAGGAATTGAAGCTGCGCGATAGCTGGGTGGGCAAAAAGCGTCAGGCCGTCAATATCGACGAATACAAACGCCAACTCGAAGAAATCAACCGCCAGTTCGATTTTCTCGTCCGGCAGTTGCCGGGTAAGGCCGAAATGGAATCCCTGCTTTCGGACATCAACCAGGCCGGGATTGGGCGCGGCTTGCAATTCGACCTGTTCCAACCTGCCAGGGACGACATTCGGGAGTTCTATGCGGCGGTTCCGGTCACGATCAGCGTGACGGGCAGCTACAACGACTTGGGGGAATTCGCCAGCGACGTAGCCAAAATGCCGCGCATCGTCACGATCAAGAACATGGTGCTCGCGGCGGCTCCGGCGCAGGCCGGCAGCAGGAGCAAGGATAAATCCATGACTTACGATGGTCGCCTGAAACTGGATGCGACGGCGGAAACCTACCGTTACCTCGATGAAGAAGAACTGAATAAGCAGAATAAGCAGCGGAGAGGCAGGAAATGAAAAACGTGCTCGCTGTTATGATAATTGGAAGTAGTGTTCTGACGCTTGGCTGTACGAACGACCAGGAAGACATCCTGAAGTGGATGAACGAGCAGGCCGTCGACATGCGCGGCGCAGTCAAACCTCTGCCGGAGGTCAAGATTTTCCCGGTCGTCAATTACTTGGCCGTGAATGACCTGGAGCCATTCAATGCGACGCGCATTGAACCGTCCAGGCCGGAAAAACGTCGAGTGGACGATCCGCGCCTCAATCCCGACAGGCAACGTGAACCGCTGGAAGCATATCCGCTGGAATCCCTGAAGATGGTCGGTGTGCTCGAAAAGGGCAAATTACTCAACGCACTCATTCAGGTCGACAAGGCGCTCTATCAAGTACATGTAGGTAATTTCATGGGACGTAATTATGGAAAGGTCATTTCTATCAATCAAGATTCGCTGGAGCTCCAAGAGTTGATCGAGGACTTGAATGAAGGTTGGATTGAGAGAGTTGCAACAATGTTGTTACAAGAGAGGCAGGAGGTAGGAAGATGAAAGCAAGAGCAGGCGTGTCATTACCGATACTGGCAATGGTGGGATGGTTAATATTTGGGTTGCCGGTTCAGGTTCAGGCTCAGGAGCAGATACTTACCACTACCAACCTCAACAGCATCAAGTCGATCAACGTGGCAGACGATGGCGGTACGCTCTATGTACGCCTGACCACAAAAACGCCTCTGAAGGCGACCCCAGCCAGTTTTACCGTGGCCAATCCACCCCGGATTGCGTTCGATTTTCCAGGCATGACCAACGAGCTTGGTCAGAACATACAAAACATCGAACGCGGCGATTTACGCAGCGTAAACGTCGTTCAGGTTGGTGATCGTACCCGCATAGTGTTCAACATGTCTAAGCTTCTGGCCTACGATACCCGTGTAAACGGCAATACGTTGACCATCGCCCTGTCCCAGGGAAACAGTGCGGCTCCCGCACCGAAGCCGATGGCGCCCACGCCCACGCCCACGCCCACGCCCGCACCGAAGCCGATGGTGGCTGCGCCCACGCCCACGCCCACGCCTGTACTCGTTGCGCCCGCACCCGAGCCTGCGCCTGTACCGGCACGGGCAGCACCGGCACCACCGGCACGGGCCGCGCTGGTACGGGCTGCGTTGGGGAAAAGCATCACTGACATCAACTTCCGGCGTGGCGAACGAGGTGAGGGCAGGGTGATCGTCCAGCTTTCCAGCGCCGACGTGAGCGTCGATGTGCGCCAGCAGGGCGGCAAACTGATTGTGAATTTCCTCAAGGCGACACTGCCGGAAAATCTCCACCGCCGGTCGGATGTCGTCGACTTTGGCACGCCGGTGACGCAGTTGCTCGCTGAACAGCAGGGCGAGAATGTCCGCCTGACCGTGACGCCAACTGGGATGTGGGAACACAACGCCTATCAGAGCAGCGACCAGTTTGTGCTGGAAGTCAAGCGTGTTGCCGAAGATCCCAACCGGCTCGTGCAAAAGGGGGGTGGGCGCGTCAAATACGCGGGCGACAAACTCTCGCTCAATTTCCAGAACGTCGACGTACGTTCGGTATTGCAGGTCATCGCCGATTTCACCGACTTCAACATCGTTACTTCCGACTCCGTACAGGGCAGCCTCACCCTGCGGCTCAAGGATGTGCCCTGGGATCAGGCACTGGACATCATCCTTCAGGCCAAAGGTCTGGACATGCGCAAGAACGGCAACGTGATCTGGATCGCGCCCGGCGAAGAACTTGCTGCGCGTGAGAAGATGATCAACGAGGCGCGCGTGCAGGTTGAAGAACTGGAACCGCTACAGACCGAGAGCTTCCAGATCAACTACCATCGTGCCAAGGAAATCTTCGATTTCCTCCAATCCAAGAACCAGACCGTGCTGTCCAAGCGCGGCAGCGTTGTGGTCGATGATCGCAGCAACAAGCTTTTCGTAACCGACGTTGGTTCGCGCCTTGCCGATTTGCGCCGTCTCGTCACTGAGATCGACATTGCGCCAAAACAGGTGTTGATCGAAGCCCGCATTGTCGAAGCCAGCAAGGGTTTTGCGCGTGACCTTGGCGTGAAGCTGGGTTTTGGCAGCAGGGGGCTGGCGAGCCTGGGCGGTGGGGCGAAAATTGGTTTCGGTCACACTAATTTTGCAAAAAATGACGGTGGTAAGATATCGGAAGCCAAGCTTGGCGACGAGTACAACACGATTGATCATTTTCCGCAGGGGGGGCCGGACGGTTCTCCCGCCTGGAGTGGAAACGGCATAGTGAATCCGTTCGGGGCACTCGGCCTGACGATCGTCAACAGCAAGTTCTCGCGGTTCCTGAACGTCGAACTGCAGGCACAGGAATCGGACGGCAAAGCGCGTACCATCTCAAGCCCGCGTGTGCTGACCGCCAACAACGTCGAAGCGTTGATCGAGCAGGGAACCGAGATTCCATACCAGGAAGCGTCGAGTTCCGGGGCGACAAGCGTCTCATTCAAGAAAGCGGTGCTTGCGCTCAAGGTCAAGCCGCAAATCACGCCGGATGGCCGCCTGCAACTTGCCATCCAGGTGAACAAGGATCGCCCGATTCCCGACGTGACGGGAGGCATCGGTAGGGAGCCTCCGCTCGAAACCAAGAGCGTCAAGAGCGACGTACTGATCGACAATGGCGGAACTGTGGTGATCGGCGGTATCTACTCCGACGAAGAGATCAGTAGCGTGACCAAAGTCCCGCTGCTGGGTAGCATCCCCGTCATCGGCCATCTCTTCCGGTCGACCAACAAGACGAAGAACGAAACGGAACTGCTGATCTTCGTGACCCCGCGTATCGTCGATGAGGCTTTGAGCATGCGCTGAACCGTATTGGGGAATCTCCGCCTGGAAAGCCGGGATGACTCAAACCAGACGCCTCCAACTGCTATGATATGAGGCGGTGCTCCTCCGGGGCACCGCCTTTTTTCATCTTCGCGGCAAAACTGAAGTGACCTGTTTGATCCTGATCGGCATGATGGGAGCCGGTAAAACGACTGTGGGGCGCGAATTGGCCAAACGCTTAAACCTGCGTTTTGCCGACTGCGACCACGAACTCATCGCGCGTACTGGCGTGTCGGTTCCAACCATCTTCGAGATCGAGGGTGAGGCCGGTTTCCGGCGGCGCGAGTCGCGGCTGCTTGTCGAACTGCTTGCTGAGCAGGATATCGTCATCGCCACCGGCGGCGGTATCGTGCTGGATCCCGGCAACTGCTCCCTGCTGTCGGAACGCGGAACCGTCATCTATCTCAACACGCCGCCGCATGTCCTCTGGGAACGCACCCGGCGCGACCGCAACCGCCCGTTGCTCCAGGTTGAAAACCCACGCGCGCGCATAGAAGAACTGTACCGCGAGCGCGACCCCCTGTATCGGGCAGTAGCCGACATCGTCGTCGACGGCGAACGCGGCACCTGTATGTCGATGACGAACCGGATCGAAAAGGCGCTGATTGAGAATGCAAATTGGAAAACCTCATGCACACCCTGAATGTCGATCTAGGCGCACGCAGCTATCCTATCCACATCGGAGCCGGTCTGATCGACTGTGCAGAACGCATCGCGCCTCACCTGCGTACGCGCAAGGCTGCAATCGTGACCAACGAAGTGGTTGGGCCGCTCTACCTCGAACGTCTATGCACGGGACTCGCCCGTGCTGGTATAGAAGCCATTCCCATCATCCTGCCTGATGGCGAAACGCATAAAGAGTGGCAGACCCTCAACACGATTTTCGATGCTCTGCTGCGCGGGCGTTGTGAGCGTTCCACTACCCTCATTGCGCTGGGCGGCGGCGTGGTGGGCGACATAGCTGGCTTCGCGGCGGCATGCTACCAGCGGGGCATGCCTTTCATCCAGGTTCCGACTACGCTGCTTGCGCAAGTGGACTCCTCGGTGGGCGGCAAGACCGCGATCAACCATCCGCAAGGCAAGAATATGATCGGAGCCTTCTACCAGCCGCGCCTGGTGCTGGCCGACACGGCAACGCTCGCTACACTGCCGGAGCGGGAATTTTCGGCAGGGCTGGCTGAAGTCATCAAGTATGGCCTGATCCGTGATACCGGGTTTTTCGATTGGCTCGAACAGAACATCGACGCCCTGCGCACCCTGGACGCCGGAGCGCTCGCCTGGGCCATTGAACGTTCCTGCCGCAACAAGGCGGAAATCGTTGCCGCCGACGAAACCGAGCAGGGCGAGCGGGCCTTGCTCAACCTTGGGCACACCTTTGGTCATGCCATTGAGACCGGCCTTGGTTACGGACAATGGCTGCACGGAGAAGCCGTGGCCGCCGGGACGATGATGGCGGCGGAACTCTCCCGGCGTCTCGGGTGGATCGGCGATGGCGAGATCGCGCGTATCGAGCGCCTGCTCAAACGTGCCGGGCTGCCTACGCAAGGGCCGGCTCTTGGTGCGCCGCGCTATCTTGAATTGATGGCTTACGACAAAAAAGTCGAAGCGGGTAAACTGCGTTTCGTACTGTTGCGCGGCATCGGGCAGGCCGTGATGACGGGCGATGTTGAAATGGGCGATGTCAGCGCGGCGATCGAGGCGCGTTGCCAGTAGATCGTTTCAATCCACGCCCGTGACCGGGCGACAAAAGCGCTTGAAAGAGGTTACACCTCTCCCAAGCGAGATTGTCCCCCTAAAGGGGGAGGTTTCAAACCTGAGTTTGTTTTTGATGAAAACCCCCGCACCTTATGCCGTCACCGAATCCGTTTCCCGTGGGCGCCAACATGCCGAACCGCCACCGCACGAACGGGGCGAATTTCAGCGCGACCGCGACCGCATCATCCATTCAACCGCTTTTCGCCGCCTCGAATACAAGACACAGGTTTTCATCAACCATGAGGGCGACCATTTCCGCACCCGCCTGACCCATAGCCTGGAAGTGGCGCAGTTGTCGCGTTCCATTGCCCGCGCGCTGGGACTCAACGAAGAACTGGTTGAAGCCATCGCATTGGCGCATGACCTTGGGCACACGCCCTTCGGGCACAGCGGGCAGGACGAATTGAACGCTTGCATGGAAGCGTTCGGCGGCTTTGAACACAACTTCCAATCGCTACGCATCGTCGATGTACTCGAAGAACGTTACCCGGCCTTCGACGGGCTAAACCTGATGTTTGAGACGCGGGAAGGCATCCTCAAGCATTGCTCCCCTGACAATATTCACGCCCTCGGCGAACTTGGGCGGCGTTTCATCGAAGGAAGACAGCCTTCGCTGGAAGCGCAGGTCGTCAACCTGACCGATGAAATGGCCTACAGCAATCACGATGTCGATGATGGCCTGCGTTCGGAACTGCTTTCGCTCGAACAACTCGACACGGTAGCGATTTTTGCGCAGTGCCGCCGCGAGGCTGAGGCATGCTGGCCGGGATTGGCCGGACGGCGGCTGGTGCATGAGACTGTCCGACGCATGATCAACGCGCTGGCGCTTGACCTCATCACCCAGGCGCGCGCCAATATCACGCAATCGGGCGTAGAAACGCCCGACGATGTCCGTGCCGCCCCGGCACTGGCGGAGTATTCCGGGGAAATGCGCCCGAAGTTGCGTGAGCTAAAAGCTTTCCTATTCAAAAACCTCTATCGCCACGAGCGGGTTTTACGCATGACAAACCAGGCGCAACGCATCATCGCCGACCTGTTTGCAGCCTACATGGGCGATCTGGACGCGCTGCCGCCACAGCACCGCGCGCGCGCGCAGTCAAATCCCGATGATATCAAGGCGCGCGCTATTGCGGACTACATTGCCGGAATGACCGACCGTTACGCAGTGAAAGAACACCGGCGGCTATACGGCAAAAGCGAGGCTAACGCTGCATTGTAATGGTGTGGTTTTTTTATTCGTTTTCAAGCAAACCGTCTCTTCGAGCCTCCCAGATGGCCTCCTTCACGTTACGCATCCCGACACAACCTGCCAGACTGACGACGGCAGATGGGGGTTTTAACAGTTCGCACAAAAAGTAGGTATGACGGAACGGGTTATCCTGTCAGTTTTTCTACCGCTTCGCGGATGCGGGCGGGCTCGTCGAGCTTGAGAATGCGTTGCACCTTGGGGGTAATTTCGGCGAGGTCGGCACGCAGGATTTGTTTTTTGATTTCAAGGATACGGGCGGGGTGCATCGAAAAACTGCGCAACCCCATGCCAAGTAACAGCAGGGTATAGGCAGGGCTGCCAGCCATTTCGCCACAGATGGAAATAGGCAACCCGGCGCGTTGCGAAGTCTGGATGGTAGTGGAGATGAGTTTCATTACGGCAGGATGGAGCGGGTCGTAGAGGCGCACGACTGCCTCGTTTCCACGGTCGACCGCCAGGGTGTATTGGATGAGGTCGTTGGTTCCGATAGAAAGGAAGTTGAGGCGCCGGACGAACATACCCAGAGCCAGCGCGGCGGCGGGTACTTCCACCATGCCGCCGACAAGCAATTTTTCGTTGAATTTGATTTTTTCTTCGCGAAGTTCCTCTTTTGCTTTTCCGATGAGGAGCAGTGTCTGTTCGATTTCGTCGGCGTGCGCAAGCATTGGAACCATTATCTGGAGCTTGCCGTGCGCTGAAGCGCGTAATAAGGCACGCAATTGGGTGAGGAAAATTTTTGGTTCGGCCAGCGAATAACGTACCGCGCGCAAGCCAAGAGCAGGGTTGGGTTCGTCCTGGGCGCTCCCTGCAAGTGTTTTGTCCGAGCCGATGTCGAAGGTACGCGCCGAAACGGGTTTGCCAGAAGCGGCTTTCAGTATGGAACGGTAAATTTCGTATTGTTCGTCTTCGTCGGGCAGGGCGTCGCGGTTGACGAAGAGAAATTCGGTACGGAGCAGACCCACGCCATCGGCGTTGGTTTCTTTGATCTGGGCCATGTCCTGCGGGCCACTGATGTTAGCCAGTAGCTCAATGACTTCGCCGCCAAGGGTGGCCGCCGGGGTATCGCGCAGGCGTTTGAGCTTGGAACGCTCCAGTTCCAGCGCGGAGCGGCGCAACAGGTATTCTTCGACGACGGATTCGTCGGGGTCGATGATGGCGATGCCGCGCGTGCCGTCGACGATGATGAGTTCGTTGGCGCGCAGCAGGTGGCGAATATGGCGCAGCCCTACGACCGCTGGAATACCAAGGTTGCGGGCTACGATGGCCGTATGGCTCGTGAGTCCCCCAATGTCCGTGATGAATCCTGCGATGTGATCCTTGAAACCGATGGTGTCCGCCGGGGACAGATCATGAGCGACGATGACGGTTCCAAGCCCGTCCCTGCGTTTGGAAGGAAGTGGGCCGGGGTCACCGAGCAGCACCTTAACCAGCCGCTCGGCAACCTGCACGATATCGGCTTTGCGTTCGCGCAGGTAAGGGTCTTCGATCTGGCGGAACTGATCCACCACCGATTCCATCTGCTGTACCAGCGCCCATTCGGCGTTGTAGTGATGCTCTTTGATTTTGTTGCGCGCTGCATCAATCAGCACAGGGTCTTCCAGCATCATGCGTTGCAGGTCGATGAACGCGCCCACTTCGTTATGCGATTGGGCAGTAGCGGTTGCGGTTTTCAGCCCGAGCAGTTCGTCGCCTACGGAAGAGACGGCGTTATCGAAACGTTCGAGTTCTGCTTCGAGATGGCGCGGCGCAATTTTGTAGTGATTGACTTCGAGTAGCGCGTGCGAAACCAAGTGCGCGTGGCCGATGGCGATACCTTGGGAAACCGGCAGGCCGTGTACGGTAAAACTCATCGCAGCACTTTCTCCTTATGCTGTCGTCATTCTTCTTCGCCAAAACGGTCGGCGATCAATTGAACGATGCTTGCCATCGCTTTATCGGCGTCACTGCCCACGGTTTCGATGATGAGTGTTGAGCCTTGGGTGGCGGCAAGCATCATCAATCCCATGACGCTTTTTGCGCTGACCCGGCGCTCATTGCGCTCCAACCAGACTTCGGAGACGAAATCGTTTGCCAGACGCGCAAGTTTTGCCGATGCACGTGCGTGCAACCCCAATTTGTTGATGATATCCACTTCGGTTTTCGGCATTTACCGCATGAATCCTTGCATTGCACATCACCGGCGATTGTAGCTGATAAAAAGAAAGGAGACGGGTGGCAGCAACTTGCCACCCGTCGTTCTTTATGAAGAAAGTCCGTTGTTCCTTATAAAAAAACCGGCCAGGGTAAGTACACCTGGCCGGTTTCAGTCTGGCGTAGGCTGCTGCGCCAGGTTTTACTTCTTGCCGCCTGTGGAGAGGCGCATGACGGCACTGTCAAGGGCTGCCTTGGCGCTCTTGCGGTCGGCCCATACTTCGGCAAGTTCTTCGTCCATGATGCGGCGTGCGGCTTCGCGTTCGATCGAAGGCTGGATTGCCGAGTGAGATGTGGCTGGCTTATTGACCAATTGCCCGATGGCTATCCGGATGTTTTCCAGGCTGTCACCGAGAAGCGTGCTCTCAGAGGCAAAAAAACCGGCCTTGTTCAGGGGTAGATAGCCGGTGTCACGCTGCCAGATGATCTGGTTTTCGGGTTGCAGCCAGAAATTGATGAAATTTGCTACAGCCTTGTACTCGGCAGCCTTTTGGCCCACCGTTGCCCAGAGCGAGGCATTGCTGACGGCCAGGGTGTTTTGTGGGGCGCCGGGGGCTTCGTCTATGTAGGGCAGGCGGGCAACGCCGGCATCAAGCCCGTTCTGTTGGCGGAAATCGGCCCAGGCGTCGGATGGGCCGATGAGTACCGTGCATTCACCCTTGGTGAAACGCTCTTCGGTTTCGGCACGGGTCTGGAAAATTTTCAGCAGCCCGGCACGGCTCCAGCTTGCCATTTGGGAAATATACTTGACATGGAAGAGGCCATTGAAAATGGGTTGTTTGCTGCCGCTGAGGATGGGGACGTTATCCCAGGCCGACACGTTTTCGATCAGTACCTGTGCGGGTTCGACAATCGTGAGCGGGCATTTGGAAACGGTAGTCAGCTTGTTGAGTACGTTTTGCAGGTCAGACCAGGTCGTAACGGATGGGGCTTCCGCATTGAGTCCGGCGCGCTTGAAGGCGGCGCGGTTGAAATAGAGCACCGGTGTATTCATCCCAACCGGCAGGGCCAGCAATTGCCCGTTCGCGTTGACGGGTTTGCGCGTCACCATTGCCGGTAGCTTGACGGTTTGCAGTGCGACTCCCGATTCTTTCATGAGCGTGGACACAGGCTTGTAACGCACCTTGCCCGAGAGGAACGCTTCTTCGTCTGTGCTGTTGAGGATTACCATGTGCGGCGGTTTGGCCGCCTGCCAGCCGGTGTCGACAAGCGTCACTTGAGAAGCCGTGCTCTGAGCGTTGAAACGTTCAACCAGTTCTTGCAGTGCTTTGACCCGCGATGGCGGCAGTTGCTGGAAAAGTTCGATCTGAACGGGGCCAGCGGGTTGTGCGGGTGCTTTGGCTTTTTGTGCCGCCGCCGGAGCCGTGGCTTTTGCATTTTGGGCGGTTGCCGGCATTGCCAACGCGGCCAACATGACGGCTCCGATAGCGCAAACCAGCCTACGACGACCAATACCCTGAATAAATGTGTTCATAGATGCTCCTCAAATAATGCCCGCAAAAAAAAGCGGAAAATGAGTATAGATGCTGTAAAGAGAAACGTCCAAAAAAAACGCACAATGAATGGTACTTTTGTTGTAATCCGTACTTTTTGTGCAGGTATGTTGTGAAGAAAAACAGTAACGTTGCACTGTTCGTCGGTTCAGGGATCAAGTTTCTGCCTGGTGTTGCCGTTAATGGGAAGCGAATTCATTTTTGTTCTGTTGCCCATCCGGATATGCGCAAGACCGTTTGTTTCATTTTCGTTGCTGTTTTGCCGCTCCTGTCAGCCTGCGACAGGCTTGCCGACATGCTCGAAATACCTGATCCGGGTAAAGAGGCTGCTAATGCGAAGGCTATCGGCAGTGCTTGCCGACAGACAGGGCGATCCATCGAGGACTGCTATGCGCTCCACCCCGAGTCACAGAAAGCCGACATTCTTTCAGGCTGGAAGTTGATGAACGAGTACATGGCAGAGCACAGCCTCAAGGAAGTGCCCTCGGTGGTATCGCATGGGCAAGCGCCTGCGCCACATCTTTCTCTTGAACCAGTTCAACCCGCCGTAACGCATGTCCCACAACCGCAAGTGGCGGTGCAGTGAATGATATCGGTTGCATCGCTTCCGGAGCGGCCCTGACATACCGGAGGGCGGGGTATGTGTGGATGTGTATAATCCGCACTTTCCACCAGCGTCCCATCATTACTATTTTTTGCCCGATACTAGTACGGGCATCCGCCCAGAACAACGATACCCATGAACTTTGCCGAACTCGGCCTTATTCCAGAACTTCTTCAAGCCGTAGCCGACGCGGGTTACACCGAGGCCACGCCAATTCAGCAACAGGCCATTCCCGTTATCCTTGGCGGGCAGGATGTCATGGGAGGTGCACAGACCGGCACGGGTAAAACGGCGGGATTTACCCTGCCGCTGTTGCAACGCCTTGCGCGACACGCCAATACCAGCGCATCGCCTGCCCGGCATCCTGTGCGTGCGTTGATCCTCGCTCCGACCCGTGAACTGGCGATGCAGGTATTCGAGTCGGTCACGGTCTATGGCCGCCATCTGAGCTTGCGCGCTGCATGCATTTACGGCGGCGTCGACATGAACGCGCAAATCCAGGAACTGCGCCGTGGCGTCGAAATCGTGATTGCCACACCGGGGCGGTTGCTCGATCACGTACAACAAAAAATGATCCATTTCCAGCAGGTCGAAGTGGTGGTGCTGGATGAAGCCGACCGCATGCTCGACATGGGTTTCATCCCGGACATCCGGCGCATCCTGGAATTGCTGCCGACAAACCGGCAAAGCCTGCTTTTTTCCGCCACGTTTTCGGAAGAAATCCGCAAGCTCGCCGACCGGATGCTGAAAAACCCGAAACTGATCGAAGTTGCCCGCCGCAACACGGTTTCAGAAACGATCACCCACGTCATGCACCCGGTGAGTACAGGCATGAAACGCAATCTGCTTGCCCACTTGCTGCGTCACCAGCCGGACATGCAGGTGCTGGTGTTCGTCGATACCAAGATCGGTTGCGGGCGGCTTGCCCACTTCCTGACGCGCAACGGCGTTTCGGCCGATGCCATTCATGGGGACAGAGGCCAGCAACAGCGTACTGAAACCCTGGATGCGTTCAAGGAAGGGCGTGTGCGTGTATTGGTTGCCACAGACGTTGCTGCCAGGGGCCTGGACATTGACGAATTGCCCTGCGTCATCAATTTCGAGTTGCCACACACCGCCGAAGATTACGTCCACCGGATCGGGCGTACAGGACGTGCCGGTAACAGGGGGCGCGCGGTTTCATTGGTCAGCCCTGAAGAAAAACATTGGCTCGCGGAAATCCAGAAACTCATCAAGTTTGAAATCCCGCGTGAGTCCGTGCCCGGTTTCGATCCGGAAACCGAGCTTTCCGAAACTGATGCCGGCACGCGCGGTCGCGTACATCGTGACGCGGAGGCCCGTACCAGGCGCGAGGGCGGCGCAAAACGCGAACGCTCCCAGCGGGCCTTACCTTCCCCAATGATTACCGCAGACGGGTTCGATTTCTCCAAGCCCTACGAACCTTCAGCCAGCCTTGCCCCGCAAAAGGAAAACCTGCCAGCGCATACCGGCGGCCTGACTCCACCCGTCAAACCGCAACGTCCGTTAGCAGCGTTGCTCGGTGGGTTGGGCAGGAAATGAACGCAACGGCAAAGCGTAAATAACCGCCGACTTGGCCTGCTATTCGACCGATTCATACCGGCGCCGACGGGTATGCTGGCGCACGGTGTTTGAGCATGTGCTCAAGAAAATTCCTCAGTTACGTCCTCCTGCGCCGATATAACAGACTGGATATCCTGGCATGCAGCCGCCCATGAAATCCGTTCCCCCGTCGCGGAACAACCACGGCGAAGAGATATTCATTCCGGACTTATCGGAAGGGGCGGAAGTCGGGGTCTACCTCGCGCTGCTCGAACTCATCGACGAAGGGCTGCTCATCACCAGCGACGAATACATCATCGATGCCAACAGTGCCGCCTGCCGCCTGCTTGGCCGCAGTTACTGCCAGCTTGCCGGACAACCGCTGGCCGATCTGTTCGCCGACGGGCACGCATTTCTTGAAGCGCGCGAAAGACTGTTGATCCGTGCCGAAGCGCGGGGCACGCTCAGGCTTGTCCTGCCTGATGGTCGCGTACACGATTTTCCCTATATCGCCGCGCCCCGGCTGCGCCCCGGGATTCATGCCGTTGTCCTTGATCATGAGCGATTGGTTAATGAAACCGCCTCCATCGACTGGCCGTTGGCGCTTTATTTCCAGCCCCAGGTCGACGCCCGCACAGGCATGCTCCATGCGTGTGAGACCTTGTTGCGCTGGCATCCGCCTGGACAAGATTCACGGTCATTCGATCATGCCGCGACTACCGCCGTTGCCACGGCACACGGCATCGGAGTGAGGGGAGAGGTCAACGGCAACGCCGAAATGGAACGCGATGCCTGGGCGCTTTCTATTGTCTGCCGCGCCGCTACCACCTGGCCGCACGTCCGGGGGCATGCTCCGGTCGTCAGCGTCAACATCTCCGCAGAACAGCTTCCCGGCAGAGGCTTGCCCAAGCTGATCCGTACAGCGCTGGCCGTGAGTCGGCTCGACCCGCGCAGCCTGGAACTTTCCATCGATGCCCGTGCGCTTTTACTGCCCGAAGCCGAAATTGCGCCTACGCTGCACGCGCTAGCCGAGATGCGCGTTCGGCTGGCCCTGGACAATTTTGGCCGCGACCTGGCTCTGGTCACGCAACTGGGGCGTTATCGTTTCGGTGTACTCAAACTCGACGCTGCGCTCGTTGCGCGGATTGGCTGCGATGATGACGGCACGGCCTTGATCGAGGCCATCATCCAGATGTCCGCGCCAATTGGTATCCGGGTCATGGCGCGCGGCGTGCGGAGCAAGGCGCAACAGGATTTCCTGCTCGCCTTGGGCTGCGACCTGCAACAAGGTCCGTTCATTGGCGTGGCGCAGGATGAACACGTTTTCGCAGGTTTCCTGTCGGAATGGCTTTTTTGTTAGCATCAGCTATTCTTGTTATTTGTCCGCGCACAACGCGGCAGGTTTACGATGCTCGAAAAAGTACGCTACATCGCCGTCGAGGGACCGATCGGCGCAGGAAAGACCTCGCTGGCGCAACGTCTGGCTGCCTATCTTCCAGCGGTCAAGCCGGTCTTTGAGCAACCGCAGGATAACCCCTTCCTCGCCCGCTTCTATCAAAATCCCAAACGCTGGGCATTGCCGACCCAGCTTTCTTTCCTTTTCCAGCGCGTTGAACAGCTTACGGCTCTGGAGAGCGAGGGCATCGACGAGAGCCGGTGCATCATTACGGACTTCATGCTGGAGCGTGACCCTTTGTTTGCCCGACTCAACCTCGCGCCGGACGAACTGGCTCTGTACGAGAAGATTTATGCGACCATGCAGCCGCCTTCGCTGCCCGTACCTGATTTGGTCATTTACCTGCAAGCGCCGGTTACGGCGCTGTCCGAGCGCGTCTACAGGCGCGGCATTGATGCCGAACGACGGATTACCGAGTCTTACCTCGAAAAGGTGGCCCAGCATTACGCCGATTTTTTCTTCCGATACGAAGCCTCGCCGCTGTTCGTCGTCGATGCCGCAGTGCTCAATCCGGTCGACAACGAAGACGATTTCAAGCTTCTAATCGAACGCCTGGAAGAAATGCGCGGCCAGCGGGAATTTTTTGGGTACGCAGGCTGACATTCAGCCGCGTGGCGGATGTCGGTCTGCCCTCTTTCAGGGACGAAAAAAACCCCTGCTCTTGATAAGAAAGCAAGGGTTTAGAAATTGCCCCGATTTGCGAGGCGCAGGAAACCAAAAGAGTTATTTGTGTTAAGCATAAAATGTGCCATAAAATTAAGTTACTGATTTTTTGAAAGAAAAAAAATCATCATTTAGCATCTGTCAAATATTCCGACGGCAAATCAGTACAGGTACGCATAGGGTAGTCCACAGTTTTCCTGTTGAAGAGACAGATATTGGTGCAGATTTTGTGCTCAGTTCGGATAAAATCGACTGCCTTCACATTCGGAGCTGTTGCCATGATTACCGGTTCAATCGTTCCCCTCGTTACGCCGATGCATACTGACGGAAGCCTGGATCTTCCTCGCCTGCGCGCGCTGATCGACTGGCATATCGCCGAGGGTTCGGACTGTATCGTCATTGTTGGCACTACTGGCGAATCGCCTACTGTCAATGTCGAGGAACACAATGAATTAATCCGGGTCTCGGTGGAACACGCCGCTGGGCGTATCCCGGTGATCGCGGGAACCGGCTGTAACAGCACGGCGGAAGGGATCGAACTGGCACGCTATGCGTGCGCGGCGGGCGCGGCGGCGCACCTGTCAGTGGTTCCCTATTACAATAAACCGACCCAGGAAGGGCTTTACCGGCACTTTCGCGCTATTGCCGAGGCGGTGGCGTTACCGCTCATCCTGTACAATGTGCCGGGGCGCTCGGTGGCTGACCTTGAAAACGACACTGTCATACGATTGACCGAAATACCCAATATCATCGGAATCAAGGACGCAACTGGAAAAATCGATCGTTTCTGTGACCTGGTTGAGCGTGTGCCACAAGATTTCGCGCTCTACAGCGGCGACGACATGACCGCTGCGGCCTTCATGCTGTTGGGCGGGCATGGCGTGATCTCGGTAACGGCCAACGTTGCGCCGCGCGCTATGCGCGAAATGTGTGTTGCTGCGCTGGCAGGAGACGCGCGCCGTACCCGCGAAATCAATGCCCGCCTGCTCGGCCTGCACAGGCAATTGTTCTGCGAAGCTAGCCCCATCCCCGTGAAATGGGCCGTTGCACAACTGGGACGCATCGAAGAAGGCATCCGCTTGCCGCTCACACCGTTGTCGGCATCGTGTCATGAACGTGTGCTTGCGGCCATGCGCCAAGCCGGGGTCGTACCCTGAAACGGATCCTGAACCTTTTGTTTAAAACCCGTCCATGTGAATTTTTTGGAACCCTATGAACCGTTTTTCAATGTCCCCTGTTTTTGCTTTTGTAGCAGCGTTCGCGCTGGTTGCTTGTTCCTCCGACTCCAACCTGCTGGAGTCAAAGCGCATCGACTACAAGACCGCTAAGCCCTCGACGACGCTGGAAGTGCCCCCTGATCTGACTGCGCCCAGGTCTGACGACCGTTATACCGTGCCGGATGCCGGTAGCACGCGCGGCGGGACGGCAACTTATTCGGACTACACTGCGGAGCGTGCCGCACAGCCGGCTCCGGGTTCTACCGGTGTCCTGGCCGGTTCCGGCGAGATGCGGATCGAGCGTGCGGGCAGCCAGCGTTGGTTGATCGTCCCCGGCACGGCGGAAAAAATCTGGCCGCAGTTACGGGATTTTTGGCTTGACCTCGGGTTCACGCTCATCATCGACACGCCGGAAATCGGCGTGTTGGAAACCGATTGGCGTGAAAACCGTGCCAATATCCAAGAAGGCGGTTTGCGCAAGCTACTCGGCAAAGTGTTCGACGGGATGTATTCCACGCCTGAACGCGATAAGTTCCGCACCCGTCTCGAACGGGGTCAGGATGACACGGTGGAGATTTACGTCAGCCATCGCGGCATGATGGAGATTTATCCCAACGAGGCCAAGGATGCCACGGTCTGGCAGCCGCGTCCGGCAGACCCTGAACTGGAAGCCGAGATATTGCGCCGGTTGATGGTGCGTTTTGGCGCGGATGAGGCGCGCGCGCAAAGCGTACTGGCCGAGACGCAACGGGTGGAACGTGCCGTGCAGGTCACCGACGGCGAAGCCCTTTTACGGATAGAAGAACCGTTCGACCGTGCCTGGCGGCGGGTTGGTCTGGCGCTGGATCGCGTGAATTTCACAGTTGAGGATCGGGATCGCGCCAAGGGGCTTTATTACGTGCGCTATGTCGACCCTGATACCGACAACAAATCAAAAGGTTTCTTCTCCAGGCTCTTCAGCAGCGACAAGAAGCGTGAAGGTGGTGAATACCGTATATTGATTGAAGGGAAGGACAGCCAGTCAACCATTACCGTGCTGACACCTGAGGGCGGAACCGACCAGTCCCCGACGGCGCGCAAGATACTCAACCTGCTTCAGCAGGAGTTGCGCTGAAGCGTTTTTCGATTTTAGCGGGCGGCGGGATGCCGCCCGCCTGGTTCTTTCTGGGATGTTACTTGGCAATTCCCAGGAACACAGCCAGACGGCGTTCAATTTCCACCATCGCATTTACGTCGATGCGTCCAAAGGCTTGCCCCACTTTGTCGCGCTTCACTGTCATAGGCTTGTCTACCATCACCTGCGACGGTTTTTGAAGGCCGTTCATGGTGTTTGCCTGGATCGTGACGCGAAATATCGGCGCACTGACAAGCGTGCCCGTTACCGGCAGTACCGTGACTGTGGCATGTTCGCTGAACAGGTCGGACTGAACGACCAGAGCCGGTCTTGGCTTGCCAAAATCGCCTTGCATGGAAATGGTCACGAAGTCGCCCCGCGTCATTGCGTCCAACCTTCAATGTCTGCTAAGGCTTCATCCATGAAGTGCTGCATGTCCGTATCGGCTGTGTCCGCCTGCGCTGCAAGGCGGCTTTGGCGGCGGCATTCCTCTGCAAAGTCCGGCTGCCGTGTGTCCGGCACCCAGATTTGCACCGGGCGAAGTCCGGCTTGGCGCAATGTGGCGCGATGCTTATGAACCCGTGCGTTGACGTGCGTCGTTGCCATGTCACTTTCCCATCATGTTACATGTAACATGATAACAATAGTTTGCGTTATATGCAACACGGTATTTCGCACAGATTGCGCAGGTTTCAGTGGGCAGATCTGCTGAAAGCCTAATCTACAGCAACACCCTTTCAACCCCGCCGTTGTTGGCCTTCTCCACGTATTCCTTCATCCAGTTTTCGCCCAGGATGTGCCGGGCGAGTTCAATGACGAGGTAGTCGGCTTTCAACCCGCCGTTGAGTTTGCGGTAGCGCATCAGCCCTTGCAGGCAACTCGGACAGGCGGTGAGGATATGCGTGTGGCGGGCGGGGCCGTCGCGGGCGGCGATGCCATTTTCGAGTTCTTCCTGTTTGCGGAACCGCACCTGGGTGGAAATGTCCGGGCGGGAGACGGCCAGCGTCCCGGCTTCGCCGCAGCATCGGTCGGAAAGCATGACCGGAGTGCCCATCAGCTTGTTGGCGACGGTAATGCCCACGTATTGTTTCATCGGGGTGTGGCAGGGTTCGTGGAAAAGGTACTGAACGCCCTCAGGGGCAGCCTTGCGCCGGATGCCTTTTTCCAGCAGGTATTCGTGAATGTCCAGCAGGCGGCAGCCGGGAAAGATTTTGTCGAATTCGTATTCCTGTAGTTGATCCATGCAGGTTCCACAGGAGACGAGCACGGTCTTGATGTCGAGGTAGTTGAGGGTGTTGGCGATACGGTGGAAGAGCACGCGGTTCTCGGTGGTGATTCTCTGCCCCTTATCGTCGCTGCCCGCCGCGGCCTGCGGGTAGCCGCAACACAGGTACCCAGGCGGTAGGACGGTTTGTACGCCAAGGTGGTAGAGCATGGCCTGGGTGGCGAGACTTATCTGGCTGAACAGGCGCTCCGAGCCGCAGCCGGGAAAGTAGAAAACGGCCTCAGACTCAGCGTTAGTCCTGGCGGGGTCGCGGATGACGGGAATGGTGGCGGCCTCTTCCATGCCAAGCAGGGCACGGCTGCTTTTGCTCGGCAGATTGCTGGGCATGGGGCGGTTAATGAAGTGGATGACCTGTGCTTTGAGTTTAGGGCGGCCAACCGTGGCGGGCGGTGTTTTAAGCTGGTGGCGCAGGAGCAGGGATTTGCGCCCAAAATTGTGTGCCAGACGCTGAAGTCTGTAAGCCCAGCGCATGCCGGTGCGCATCAACCCAAGCAGGGAAGGATCCTTGACGGTAAGAAAGGCGAGCGCGGCGAGTTTGCCCGGATTGAAGGAACGTTTTCGCTGCCCGCGCAACAGGTTGCGTATCTTGATGGTGACTTTTCCGAAGTCGATATCGACGGGGCAGGGCTTTTCGCAACGGTGGCAGACAGTGCAATGATCGGAGAGGTCTTCGATTTCGCTCCAGTGCGAAAGCGAGACGCCGCGACGGGTCTGTTCCTCGTAAAGAAGGGCTTCGACGAGCAGCGAAGTGGCAAGGATTTTGTTGCGCGGGCTGTAGAGAAGATTGGCCCGGGGGACGTGGGTGGAGCAGACAGGTTTGCATTTCCCACAGCGCAGGCAGTCCTTGATGGCAGACGTAATATTGCCGATGTCGGTTTGCTCCATGATGAGGGATTCATACCCCATCAGGTTGAAGCTGGGCGTGTAGGCGTTTGCCAGATTACCTCCGGGCATAAGTTTGCCTCGGTTGAAGTGCCCATCCGGGTCGATTTTGGCCTTGTAGGTGCGAAAAGGGGCGAGTTCTTCTTCGGTCAGGTAGTCGAGCTTGGTGATGCCGATGCCGTGTTCCCCAGAGATGACGCCGCCGAGCGCGCGGGCGAGCGCCATGATGCGGTCAACCGCGCGGTAGGCAGTCTGAAGCATTTCATAGTTGTCGGAGTTGACGGGGATGTTGGTGTGGACGTTGCCGTCGCCCGCGTGCATGTGCAGCGCCACGAAAACCCGGCCACGCAGGACTTGGGCATGCAGGGCGTCGATTTTTTCCAGGACGGGGCGAAAGAGTGTGCCATCGAAAATCTTGGACAGCCGCGGCTGTAGCTCGGTTTTCCAGGAGACGCGGACGGAGGCGTCCTGCAGGCGGTGGAACAGTGTCGGGTTTGGCGCGCGGCTGACAAACTCGCCCGCAACGACACCGAACTTCATGAAGGCTTTTTCAGCTTCGGCAAGCGGCAGGTCGAGGTTGTTCAGCAGCCATTGCCAGCGGCGGCGCACGGTGTCGATGTAGGTAAGCGCGGCGTCGCGCCTATCGCCGATGAGTTCTTCCGAGGCAAGGCCGGCATCCCCCTGGTCGAGCGGCAGTTTGCCGGAAAGCAAGTTGGTGAGTGCGCTGCATAAGTCCAGTTTGTTGCGGATCGACAGTTCGATGTTGATACGCTCGATCCCGTCGCAGTAGTCGCCCATGCGCGGCAATGGGATCACGACATCTTCATTGACCTTGAAGGCATTGGTGTGGCGGGAGATGGCTGCCGTGCGGCTGCGTTCTAGCCAGAAGTGTTTGCGCTGTTCAGGGGAGACGGCGATAAAGCCTTCAGCCTCGCGCGCGTTGGTCATGCGCACGACTTCGGAAGCGGCAGCCATGACCCTAGATTCGTTGAAGCCGGTAATGTCTCCGATCAGCACCATTTTCGGGCGGCCATGTCGGCGGGCCTTGGTGGTGTAGCCGACGGCTTTCACATAACGCTCGTCCATGTGCTCAAGCCCGGCCAGCTGCACATCGGCCTGATGCCCGGCGCCGCCGGGTTTGAAATAGTCGGTGATATCGACGATGGCGGGGACGGCCTCGCGCACCTGGCCGAAAAATTCGAGGCACACGGTGCGCGTGACGGGAGGCATCTTGTGCAGTACCCAGCGCGCGGCGACGATGATGCCGTCCGTGCCTTCTTTCTGTACGCCGGGTATGCCGCCGAGGAATTTGTCGGTGACATCTTTCCCGAGTCCATCCTTGCGGCAGTCCGTACCCGGCAGGCTCAGGGATGACTCATTGAGCGAAGCACCGCTTACACCGTCGAAGCGGCGTAGTCGAAAGCAGACGGTTTCCTGTTCGTGTATTTTGCCGAAATTGTGCCCGAGGCGTTCGACTTCGAGCCAGTGCCCGTCAGGTGTGACCATTTTCCACCAGGCCAGGTTGTCGAGCGCCGTGCCCCAGAGCACTGCTTTCTTGCCCCCTGCGTTCACGGCGATGTTGCCACCGATGGTGCAGGCCGAGGCTGAGGTGGGGTCGACCGCGAACACCCGTCCGGCATGGCTTGCCGCGTCAGCGACGCGATCCGTGATCACCCCTGCGCCCGTGCGGATGGTGGCGTATGGCTCTGTCATCGGGCGCCCGTTGATGCCGGGCAGGTGAATTTCCTCTACTGGGCCGATTTGGGTGAGTTTTTCGGTGTTGATGACAACCGAGTGCGCATCCAGTGGGACGGTTCCGCCCGTGTAGCCGGTTCCGCCGCCACGCGCGATGATGGTCAGCCCCAGTTCGATGGCTGCGCGCACGAGCGGGGCGATTTCTTCCTCGGTATCGGGGTTGAGGACGGCAAATGGATACTCGACTCGCCAGTCGGTTGCATCGGTGACATGCACGACGCGGGCGTGGCCATCGAAGCAGATATTGTCGTGCCGGGTGTGCCGCGAGAGCCGGTGGCGAACGGCACGGCGGCGGTGCGCCGTATCGATGAACCATTGCTCGAAATCGGCTACTGCCACGCGTGCGCGTTCGGTAAGCAGGCTGACGCGCTCGTTGCCCTGGCGGCGTTTATCGACTTCGCTTACGCGATGATAGAGTGCGGCAACCAGTGCCTCGCGCCGCTTCCGGTTCGTAAGCAGGTCGTCTTCGAGATACGGGTTGCGCCGCACGACCCAGATATCGCCCAGCACCTCATAGAGCATGCGGGCTGAACGTCCGGTAACACGCTCTTCGCGCAGTTCTTCGAGCACCGCCCAGGCATCCGCGCCGAGCAGTCGGATGACGATCTCGCGGTCGGAGAACGAGGTGTAATTGTAGGGGACTTCGCGCAAACGTTGGTTCATCGTGTCAGGGTGGGGCGGGGAAACTTCGCATTCTAACGAAAGCTGAGGTTTCAGTTATCAGTTGTCAGTTTTGAGTCACCTCGGCCTGAAGGCCGAGGATTCCTCGATACGGTTCAGGGGAGCCTTCGGCAAGCTTGCGAGCGTAGCCTGTCTGAGTTTTGTTATTCATAATGCTGCATATCACTCATTCATCCTGCTTGAAGCCACGCAACGTTACAAAAGTGAAGAAGCGCGGTCATGCCAGCAGTCAGCCATAATTCCACTGCCATGCCACGCCAAAGGAATAAATAATGACAACGCAACCCACCCCTGAAAAGCTTAAAGCCTCCTGCCGCGTGGCGTTGGCCGCCTACTTGCATGACCTGGGCAAGTTTGCCGAACGAGCACGTATGGAAGTCCCACTGGACGTCTTGGCCGTTCACAAAAACCAGTATTGCCCCTGGCACAGCACCGACGGTAGGAGCGGCTACCACAGCCATCTGCATGCGGCCTACACCGCTATGGCATTCGACCGCATAGAGCAACACGCCCCCCCACCTCATCAAGGGTGACATGGCTCCGTTTGTGAACCGCAGTCAACTGCAAGCCAGTGCGGGTGCTGGCAGCCAGGGCACAGATACCGACTCGCTCATCAACGCCGCAGCCGCGCATCACAGGCCCGAAACCTTCTTACAATGGATTGTTGCCACCGCCGACCGCGTGGCCAGCGGCTTCGAGCGTGAGAAATTCGAGACCTACAACGCCGCCAAGGACGAAAACAACGATCATCCCACGGGCCGCAATAACTTCCAGGCCCGCATGCTTTCGCTGTTGGAACAAGTCCAGATCAAAGGTTCACCAGAAGGTGCACCAGTCAGCAAACCCCCGCAGTGGCGCTACCCTCTGCAAGCGCTTTCGCCCAAGGCAATCTTCCCCAAAAAACGCGAAGACTGCGAACCTGGCCAAGACGCACCCGCGCAACAGGAATACGCCGGACTGTGGCAGCAATTCCTGGAATCGCTCAAAAAAATTCCCGCCTCGCACCGTAGTAACTGGCCGCTGTGGCTGGATCATTTCGATACAGCCTGGCTCAACTTCACTCACGCCATTCCTTCAGCTACCGCCTTTGGCACCAAGCCCGAGGTTTCGTTGTACGACCACAGCAAAACCACTGCCGCCCTGGCCGTTGCCCTGTGGCGCTGGCATGAAGCCAACGGCCAGACCGATGCCCAGGCTGCCAACCGTTTGAAAGAGCGTGTCGATTGGGATGAACACAAGTTTCTGCTCATCCAGGGCGACTTCTTTGGCATTCAGGACTTCATCTTTGCTGACGGCAGCCAAACCCGCAAGCATGCCGCCCGCCTGCTGCGTGGTCGCTCCTTTCAGGTCTCGCTGTTCACCGAACTGGCGGCTCTCAAAGTGCTCGACGCACTTGAATTGCCCCCCACCAGTCAGATCAACAACGCAGCAGGAAAATTCCTCATCGTTGCGCCTAACACCGCTGCGGCACGTACCCAACTCGATACCGTGCGCGCCGAGTTGAACCAATGGTTTCTGGCGCACAACTTTGGCCTTGCTGGGCTGGGGCTGGTCGGCAAAAGCGCCTGTTGTAACGACTTTAAAGAACACTACTTCAAGGGGCTGAGAAACGGCTTGTTTGCTGCTCTGGAAAAAGAAAAGCTGCACCGCTTCGCCCTGACAGGTTCCGCTCCCACCGTTTTCGATGTCAATTATCCAAAGGGCGCGTGCATCTACAACGACAGACTGCCTGCTGATGACGAGAATAAAGCCTCTGCTGCCCTCTCGCGCGACCAGATCAAAATCGGCAAGGATCTATCACGCCAGGACAGGCTGCTGGTACTGCGGGCCGATGATTTGGCCAGCGGCGACAGCGTGAAAAAACTCGAAGTTCCCATCTTCGGCTACATCGTTGCCTTCACTGCCGACGAGGATCACAGCGGCAAATTCGGCAACCTCGCACAAGGGAACTCCTTGGCTCGCTGCTGGGACTTCAGCTTGCCCGAAAATTTGGACAGTTTTCTTTGGGATGGCTACGCCCGGCGGTACATCAACGCCTTTGTGCCGCGCTTTGCCCAAATCGACTTGCAAGCCTGGGACAAATACAAAGACAAAGGGCTGGAAGAAGGCAACAGCAGCGAAGACGTACAAATCGGCACAGGTAAAACCCTCAACCACATTGCCTGCGAAGACCGCCAGCCCAAAACCGGGGACACCGGCAACTGGCAGGGGTCGGTGGCGCTCATGACCCTCAAGGGTGACGTGGACAATCTCGGCACCATTTTCCGGCAGGGCGCCACCACCTTTGCCAAGATGGCCACCCTGTCGCGGCAGATGAACGCCTTTTTTGCTGTCTATCTGCCGGCACTGTGCGCCACAGAGTTTCCCAACACCTACACCGTGTTTGCCGGGGGCGACGACTTCTTTCTCATCGGCCCCTGGTACAAAACGCAAGAGCTGGCTGCCCGCATGGCAGAGGATTTTAAAACTTATGTGGCACATAACCCAGACATCACTTTTTCCGCAGGCATGTGCATGACCAAGCCGGGCCTGCCCATGCAAACCTTGACAGCACAGGCCAAGGATGCGCTGGATGCAGCCAAGGCCGGTTCCCACACCGACCCGGCGCAGCGCAAGAACGCCGTTGTCCTGTTCAACGAGCGCGTGCGCTGGCCCGAATGGTCGGCATTGCGGGACGCGCAAAAACAACTCGACGATATGCGCCAAGCTTATGGTTTGTCCTCCAGCTATGTCTATGGGCTGCTGCACCTGGTCGATCTGGCTACCAACACCGAAAACCCCAAACATGCTATGTGGCGCAGCCGTTTTGCCTACCGCACCTGGCGCTACGTGGTGGACAAGCTCAAGGGCAAAGACCCTGTCCAGCGCACCCAGGCACAAACCCAACTCGCCGAGGCCATAGGCCAGCAAGGCATCGAGCGCCTGGGCACCCGCTACCGCATACCGCTTTTCAACCACCTTTACCGGCATCGTTAAGGAGAAGCACCGATGGCATCAAACGACAGAAACAACCGGGGTTGGGGCAGCCAGCCTCGCCAGGAAGCCCCACACCACACTATCTCCACCAGCGACGTGCAGCTCAAGGACATACCCCAGAACCTGTTCTCCGAGATCGCCAAGGAAAAAGCTACCAAAGTCTTTGAGGCAGGCGGTGGCAGAAAGAACAAATCCACCCAACTGCGCCGCTTCTACGACGAATTGGTCATGTGGTTTGAAAAAGTCCACTTCGAGCGCACGCCCCAGGAGCGCCAGGCCAAATACCAGGAAGTCGCGCCCTTCATCCAGATGCTGGTGGCCAAGGTGGCCTATGCCAAAGGCCGCGATTATGTGGACGGATGCTTTGAAACCTTGTTCGCCCACCTGATCTGCCAGATCAAAGATGCAGACAGCCTGCACCACGCCAAATTGTTCATGGAAGCCTTTATGGGCTTCTACAAAGCCCAGGAGTAAGCCGCCATGACCCAAATACCCCGACTCACTGCCATCACCACCATCACTGCCACGCTGGAACTCGACAGCGGCCTGCGCATCGGCGCGGGCGACAGTGAAATGCGCATCGGCGGAGTCGACAACACTGTTATCCGCCACCCCCACACCCAGGAACCCTACATTCCCGGCTCCAGCCTCAAGGGCAAGATGCGCAGCCTGCTTGAATGGCGCAGCGGCGCTGTCAAAGAAGAGCCTCTGGGCTGGAAGGATTACGAAAAGGCTGGTGATGCCACTATCAAGTCCGAGGTGCACCGAATTTTGCAACTGTTCGGCGTCAGCGGCGACGCCAAGCTGGATGCGGAGCAGATGCAAGACCTCGGCCCCAGCCGCCTCTCGTTCTGGGACTGCCAGCTTCAGCGCGATTGGGTAGACGGAATCCGCAACAACAACCAGATGCTCACCGAGGTGAAAAGCGAAAACCGCATCAACCGCATCTCCGGCGTGGCCGAACACCCGCGCCAGACCGAGCGCGTACCCGCTGGTGCGCGCTTCGACTTCCGCCTTTCCGTCAAGCGCCTGACGGGCGATGGCGAGGAGTTGCTCACTACCGTGCTACAGGGATTGAAGCTACTGGAGTGGGACAGCATCGGCGGCTCAGGCTCGCGCGGCTATGGCAAGGTGCGGTTTGTTGATTTGAAAATTGATGAGCAGTGCGCCAAGAAACGCTTCGCGGATGTACAGCCTTTCCTCAAGGCCCAGCCCTGATAAACCACATGGACACAAGGCTCGCCATGCAAACCTTTCGCATTACGCTACGGCCCCTGT
>Ga0123353_10001084_pt1 | contig 33111 bp, 32 predicted proteins | sample TergutLab28metaG_3_FD_92763 | JGI IMG/M metagenome (GOLD analysis project Ga0123353, IMG submission 92763) | Labiotermes labralis P3 segment gut microbial communities from Petit-Saut dam, French Guiana - Lab288 P3 | ecosystem: Host-associated > Arthropoda: Insects > Digestive system > Gut ... | reverse complement strand
GCCGATCTGGCGAGGCGGGGACGCGAAGGCATGCTGGATCGCACGTCGAGCGGCCCCAACGCAGCGAGATCGGATGCGAAAGTCCGCGCAGTAGGCGGCGGATAAGGAGACATGCCCTAGGTCGCCGCATCGAGCGCCTTGCGGATCCGGACGTCGCTGACCGAGCCGGACGTGCCGACCTGCTGGGCCCACAGCGAGATGCGGTACTCCTCCAGCATCCAGCGCACCGCCCGCAGGCCCGGGCCCGGCGGCCGGCCCGGCGGCAGCGCCTCGACCCGGTGGAGATAGGCGTCCTGGAGCGGCCCGATCCGGTCCATCGCCTCGCGGTCCTTGTACGCAGCGGCCCCGCTCTCGGCCAGCCGCTCGCGCCGGATCCGCATCGCCCGGAGGTACGCCGGGTAGCGACCCAGCCGCTCGCTCCCGGCCTCCCCGACGAAGCCCGCGTGCACCAGTCGGCCGAGCTGGGACCGCAGGTCGGTCAGGGCGGGCAGCAGCGCCATCTCGACCCGGCCGCTGAGCGCCCTGTCGGTCTCGCGCCACGCCTCGAGCACGTGCAGCACCCGGCCTACGACGTCGCGGACCCGCGCGGGCGCGTCCTGGCGCAGACCGGCCAGGAGGGCGTCGTACGACTCCTCGGTGCGGGGCGCCGTCTCGCCGATCGCGTCGAGCACCACGCAGCGCAGGCAGTCGGCCAGCAGCGCGTCGACCGACGCGTACGGTGACCCGGCGAGAGCGAGCTTGTCGGCCATCGGCAGCGCCTCCACGATCCCCGTCAGGGGATGGTCGGGCTTGTCGAGACCGCCGAGGCCCAGGAGCAGCAGCCGTGCCACGCCGTACCGATGGCGGGCGGCGGCCTCCTCGGCCGATCCGAACGCCTGCAGCCCGACCGTGGCGCCCTCGTCCACCAGGGCCGGGTACGCCGCCACCTCGTGGCCGGCGCGCTTCTGCTCCACCACCTCGGGCAGGTCGCCGAAGACCCAGGAGCGCTCACCGGAGCGCGACAGCCCGGTGTCGGTGGCGACCTCCGCCATCGCCTTGGCGAAGTCGCCCCGCAGCGGCGCCTTCAGCGCGTCGAGGTCCTTGCCCCGCGACCGCTCGCGACCGCGCTCGTCGACGACCCGGAACGTGGGTCGCAGGTGGGTCGGCAGCCCGGCCAGGTCCCAGGCGTCGCGCGGGACGTGCACGCCCCTGGTCGCCCGCAGGAAGCGCTCGAGCGCGTCGAGCAGCGCCTCGTCGCCCGCCGGCACCGCCGCCAGGAACTCCCGGGCGGTGTTCGGCGCCGGGACGCACTGCACCCGCAGCGACTTGGGGAGCCCGCGGATCAGCTCGGTGACCAGCTCCTCGCGCAGGCCCGGGACGTTCCACGAGAAGTCGTCGTCGGCCACTCGGTTGAGGGCGCCGAGCGGGATGTCGATGAGGACGCCGTCGTCGGCGGCGCCGGGCTCGAAGTGGTAGCGCACCTCGAAGTCGTGCGACTGCGAGACCCACCGGTCCGGGAAGTCCTGCTCGCTGATCTCCTCGGCGTTGTCGCGCACCAGCATCGCCGGGTCGAAGGTCAGCCCGCCCTTCGCACGGCCCTCCCGCTTCCACCAGGTGTCGAAGTGCGCGCCGCTGACGACCTCGGCGCCCACGCGGGCGTCGTAGAAGTCGAAGAGCGTGTGCTCGTCGACGACCAGGTCCCGCCGTCTGGCCTTGTGCTCGAGCTCCTCGGCCTGCCTCAGCAGCCGCCTGTTGTCGTGGAAGAACTGGTGACGGGTGCTCCACTCGCCGTAGACCAGCGCGTGGCGGATGAAGAGCTCGCGCGCCACCTCCCGGTCGACCTTGCCGAAGTCCACGAGCCGATCGGCGGCCAGCGGTACGCCGTACAGCGTCACGCGCTCGCGCGCCATCACCTGCGCCCGCCTCTGCGACCAGTGCGGCTCGGAGTAGGTGCGCTTCACGAGGTGCCTGCCGAGGCGCTCGGCCCACTCCGGCTGGATCTCGGCGTTCTGGCGCGCCCACAGCCGCCCGGTCTCGACCAGCTCCGCGGACATGAGGTACGCCGGGTTCTTGCGGGCCAGCCCGCTGCCCGGGAAGATCGCGAACCTCGCCCCGCGGGCGCCGAGGTACTCCCGCGGCCCGCGTGGTCGACCGTTGGTCGAGGAGGTCGCTCTGCGACCGTCTCGAGACCCCTGCCGCTCCTCCAGCACGCCGACGTGGCTCAACAGCCCGGACAGCAACGCCTGGTGGATCCCGTCCGCGTCGTACGGCGCTCCCTCCGTCGGTCGAGGAGGTCGCGCAGCAACCGTCTCGAGACCCATCTCCTTGGCGATCCGGCGCAGCTGGGACTCCAGCTCCTGCCACTCGCGGATGCGCAGGTAGTTGAGGAACTCCCGCCTGCACATCCGTCGGAAGGCGCTGGACGAGAGCTCGCGCTGCTGCTCGCGCAGGTAGGTCCAGAGGTTGAGGAGGGTCAGGAAGTCCGACCGCTCGGCCTTGAAGCGTGCATGCGACTGGTCGGCCTGCCCCTGCTGGTCCGCCGGCCGCTCGCGCGGGTCCTGGAGCGAGAGCGCGGCGACGATGACGACGACGTCGCCCAGGCAGCCCAGCCGCTCGGCCTCCAGCAGCATCCGCCCCAGCCGCGGGTCGATCGGCAGCCGCGCCAGCTTCTGCCCCAGCCGGGTGAGCCGGATCTTCGCGGCCCCGGCGCCCGAGCCCGTCGATTGGGTCGAGACCGCGCCGAGCTCCTCGAGCAGCTGCTGCCCGGACTGCACGTTGCGCCGGTCCGGCGGCTCGACGAACGGGAACCGCGCGATGTCGCCCAGACCGAGCGAGGTCATCTGCAGGATGACCGAGGCGAGGTTCGTTCGCAGGATCTCGGGGTCGGTGAACTCCGGGCGTGCGTCGAAGTCCTCCTCGTCGTACAGCCGGATGGCGATGCCCTCGGCGACGCGTCCGCAGCGGCCGGATCGCTGGTTGGCCGACGCCTGGCTGATCGGCTCGATCGGGAGCCGCTGCACCTTGGTGCGGCCCGAGTAGCGCGAGATGCGCGCGAGGCCGGTGTCGACGACGTACCGGATGCCGGGGACGGTCAGCGAGGTCTCGGCGACGTTGGTGGCGAGCACGACGCGGCGTCGCGCCCCGGACGGGGTGAAGACCCGGTGCTGCTCGGCCGCGGAGAGCCGCGAGTAGAGCGGAAGCACGTCGATGCCGCGCACCCCCTCGCCCAGCGGCGCCAGCGCCTCGGCGGTGTCGCGGATCTCCCGCTCGCCGGGCAGGAAGACCAGGACGTCGCCCGGCCCCTCGGAGGACAGCTCCCGTACGGCGTCCACGATCGCCTCGGTCTGGTCGCGCTGGATCGGCTCGCCGTCCTCGTCGTCCGCGGGCGTCTCCAGGAGCGGGCGGTAGCGGATCTCGACGGGGAACGTCCGCCCCGACACCTCGATGACCGGGGCGTCGTCGAAGTGCTCGGAGAACCTCTGCGTGTCGATCGTGGCCGAGGTGATCACGAGCTTGAGGTCGGGCCGCCTCGGCAGCAGCTGCTTGAGGTAGCCGAGCAGGAAGTCGATGTTGAGGCTGCGCTCGTGCGCCTCGTCGATGATGATCGTGTCGTAGCGGCGCAGCATCCGGTCGCGCTGCAGCTCGGCGAGCAGGATTCCGTCGGTCATCAGCTTGAGCCGGCCGGCGGCGGAGGTGCGGTCGGTGAAGCGCACCTGGTAGCCCACCAGGTCGCCGAGCTCGGTGCCGAGCTCGGCGGCGATGCGCTCGGCCACCGCTCGCGCGGCGATCCGGCGCGGCTGGGTGTGGCCGATCAGTCTCCCCTCGCCACCGCGCCCGAGCTCGAGGCAGATCTTCGGCAGCTGGGTGGTCTTGCCCGATCCGGTCTCCCCCGCGACCACCACGACCTGGTGGTCGCGGATCGCCGCCGCGATGTCGTCGCGACGGGCGCTGACGGGCAGCGCGGGCGGATAGGTGATCTTCACAGCGGGCCCATTGTCTCAACAGGAGCGATCGGTCTCGACGCGCGGTCGGCGGCGCGCACCGCCCTTGCGCCACCGCTCAGACGCCGAAGCCGCCGTCGACGTCGAGCTTCTGTCCCGAGATGAAGCCGGCCCGCGGCGAGGCAAGGAAGCAGACCGCCTCGGCGACGTCCACGGCCCGGCCGAACCGGCGCAGCGGGATGTTCCCACGGGTCACGTCCAGGGCGTCCTCGGACAGCTCTCCGGGGTCGATCAGGCGCTCGGCCATGCCGTCGGTGAGCATGCCGGGTCCGACCGAGTTGGCGCGTACGCCGTACCTGCCCTCCTCGGCGGCGATCGCCCGGACCATCGCCTCGACGGCCGCCTTCGGCGCCGAGGAGAGACCGTCGCGGATCGGGAACCTGGTCGTCGCCGCGGTCGTCACCGCGACCAGCGACCCCTGGGTACGCCGCAGGTGTGGCACCGCCGCCGACGCGACCGCGAAGAACCCCGCCGCGTCGATCGCGACCTGCTCGGCCATGGCCTCGGGCGCGACCCGCGACAGGTGCGTCATCGGCACGTGCGGCCCGGCGGCGTACACGACCGTGTGGAGGCCGCCCAGCCGCTCCGCCGCGGCCCCGACGACCGGTACGGCGGCGGTGACGTCCCCCAGGTCCAGCGCGTACGACGCCTCCCCGACCTCGACGGCGCGTGACCGGTAGGTCACGGCCACCCGTGCGCCCCGCTCGAGCAGCAGCTCGGCGACGGCGCGCCCGATGCCGCCCGACCCGCCGACCACCAGCGCGCCGCCGGCCAGCCCCGCAAAGTCCCGGAAGTCCCGGAAGTCCCTGCCCATGCGCTCCCCCTCGGGTGTGCTCATCGAGCCGTGAAGCTCACGGTGTGCCAGCCGGTGGCGCCGTTGGGCGCCGGCGCGGCCCGTACGCCGGTCTGCACCGCGCCGCTCTCGTCGATCGCGCGGACCCGGACCTCGTGGTCGCCCTTCGCGACCGGCAGGGCCACCCGCCACTGGACCCAGGTGTCCACGCTCGGCACCCGGCCGAGCTCGGCACGGGTCCAGCCGCCGCCGTCGACGGAGACCTCCACCCCGGAGATGCCGGTGTGCTGGTGCCATGCGACGCCGCCGAAGACCACCTGGCCCGCGGCGACCGTCGCGCCCTCGCGCGGGACGTCGATGCGCGAGGCCAGCTTGACCGGCCCCTGCTCCGACCAGCCCTTGTCGACCCAGTAGCCGGTGACCTTGTCGAACTGCGTGACCTCCATGTCGACGACCCACTTGCACGCCGAGACGTAGCCGTAGAGCCCGGGGACCACGGTGCGGACCGGGAACCCGTGCTCGATCGGCAACGGCTCGCCGTTCATCGCCACGGCGAGCAGCGCGTTGCGGTGGTCGGTCAGCGCGGTCAGCGGCGTACCGCAGGTCCAGCCGTCCTGCGAGGTCTGCAGCACGGCGTCCGCGCCCTCCAGCGGGCCGGCCTCGGCGAGGATGCCGGAGAGCCTGACCCCGCTCCACCAGGCGTTGCCGATCAGGTCGCCGCCGACCTCGTTGGAGACGCAGTTGAGCGTCATCCAGTCCTCGGTCAGCCCACGGCCGATCAGGTCGTCGTAGGTCAGCGTGACCTCGCGCTCGACCATCCCGTGCACCCGCAGCCGCCACTGCGCAGGCTCGATGGCGGGCTCGATGTACGCCGTGTCGATCAGGTAGAAGTCCGACGTCGGGGTCTGCCAGGGAGCGATCCCCTTCACCCCCACCTGTACGCCGGACGGCGCGCCCGGTGCCGTCACGCCCTCGAGCCGCAGCAGCCGGCGGCTCTCCTCGACGTTGCGCCGCGCACCGCCGGCGACCCGGCCGAGCACGCCGAGGGCGCCGGCCACCACGGCCATCGAGACGATGCCGGTGAAGAAGATGCGGCGGGTGTGCGACGGCTCGTGCGCGGGGTCCTCGCTCTCCTCGACGACCTCCCAGCGGCGCAGCCACTGCGTCGCGAGGACGAAGCCGACCAGCCAGGTCAGCGCGCCGAGGAGCAGCGGCATCAGGTCGACCGGCGTCTCCTCGGGCTTGCTCAGCACGGCGGCGCCGCCGATCACCGCGATGGCGACGTACCCGAGCGCGGTCAGCCACCACCGCCGGCGGGCGGCCAGCCCGAGCAGCGCGAAGACGATCGCGAGCACCACGAGCATGCCGCCGACAAGCACCTGCTTGTCGTGGCGGCCGAAGGTGGTGATGGCCCAGTCGGCCACGTTGCCCGGGACCAGCGAGGTCAGCGCCTCGGCGACCGCGACCGGCGGGGAGGCCCGCACGTGGAGGACCGCCGCACTGGCGTAGCTCACGGCCAGCCCGAGCGCGCCGACGACGACGCCTACGAGCGACCACCAGCGACGGGACTTCTGCACGTGGTGATTGTCCCCCAGAGCCTGGAGTCCGGGTCCACCGATCCCTCGCTGCTGCGCGCCACCACCCGGGCGCGCTCGCGGCGTTGCGGCCGCTCGATGGTGCGACCAGCCCGCGCGTCCGCGCCCGGCGATCACCCGTGTGGTGGCGCGCAGCTCACGCGAGAGACCGGTCGAGTCCGGGCTGCGGCATGATCAGATGCGTGACCACGCTCCCCTCTGCAGCCCCGTTCCGTGTCGGCATCGGCACCGACGTCCACCGCCTCGTGCCCCGCTTCGGCGGCGATCCCGAGCTCGCGCTCGCGGGCCTGACCTGGCCCGAGGAGGACGTCCGACTGGAAGGACACTCCGACGCGGACGTGGCCGCCCACGCCATCTGCGACGCGCTGCTCTCCGCCAGCGGCCTGGGCGACCTGGGCAGCAACTACGGCACCTCCGACCCGGAGTGGGACGGTGCATCCGGCGCGGCGCTCCTGGCCGAGACCGTCCGCCGGATCACCGAGGCCGGCTTCGGCGTCGGCAACGTGGTGGTGCAGGTGATCGGCAACCGGCCGAAGATCGGCCCGCGCCGCGCCGAGGCCGAGAAGTCCCTCGCCGAGGTCGTCGGCGGACCGGTCAGCATCACCGCGACCACCACCGACGGCCTCGGTCTGACCGGCCGCGGCGAGGGCGTCGCCGCCATCGCGACCGCCCTGCTCCTGGCCCGATGACCGGGTCCACGCGGCGGTCGGCGGCCGTGGCGGTGCTCGCCGCGGGCTCCGGCAGCCGCGTGGGCGCGACGGTCAACAAGATCCTGCTGCCGCTGGCCGACCGCCCCGTGCTGGCGTGGTCGGTCCTGGCGGCGCTGGACGCGGCCGAGGTCTCGACCGTGGTCGTCGTCTGCCGCCCCGGCGAGCAGGAAGCGGTCGGCGCCGCCCTCGCACCCCACCTCGGCGATCGCGAGATCTTCCTCGTCGACGGCGGCCCGACCCGCCACGCCTCCGAGATGGCCGCGCTCGCCGGGCTCGCCGGACCCATCGCCGACGGCACCGTCGACGTGGTCGCGATCCACGACGGCGCCCGCCCCCTGGCCACCCCTGCGCTCTTCGACCGGGCGATCACCGCCGCGCGGGAGCACGGCGGGGCGGTGCCGACCGTGTCGCTCCCCGGTCTCGCGCTTCGCGACGGCTCGGGGACCCTGCCCGAGGGCCTGGTCGGCGTACAGACCCCGCAGGCGTTCCGGGCCGCGGATCTCGTGGCGGCCTACGCCGCTGCCGATGCGGAGGGCTTCGAGGGCACCGACACCGCGGCGACGGTCGAGAAGTACGCCGACGTGCAGATCCGCGCCGTACCGACCGGTGCCGGCAACCTCAAGGTGACCTATCCCGAGGACCTCCGGGCGGCCGAGGCACTGCTCGCGCGGAGATAGTCCCTGACGAAAAGCACCACTTCTCGGTGAGAAGTGGTGCTTTTCGTCAGGGACTACCCCGGATCGGGCAGCGTGAGCGCCTCCAGCAGGCGTACGTCGTCGGCGTCGGCGACACGGCGAGCGGCGGGTGGGGCCTCCATCAGAGCGACCCGGCCGGCATGGTCGTGGCGCACGAGGGCGAGCAGCCGGACCAGGTCGGTGGTCGGGAGACCGGCGTCGGTCGCGAGCCCGGCCAGGACGTCCGGCGGCAGCACGACGGGGCTGCAGACCGCGACCAGGCCGTCGCGATCGACCGTCTCCCCCAGGTCGCCGGCGTGCAGCCGCTTCACCGTGTCGGTGACGGGCCGTACGCCGACCACCACCTCGCCGGACCCGACACAGCGGTCGACGCAGGCGGCCAGGAAATCCGGCGGCGTCATCGGGCAGAGCGGGTCATGGAGCACCAGCGGCTCCTCGCGCTCCACCACGAACGCCAGCGGGAGCGTGCTGTCGACCAGCTCGACGCCGGCCTCGCCCGCCGACCATGCGGCGGCGGCGACCAGCGACTCCCCGTGGATCAGCTGGAACGGCAGCGTCCCGCGGTCGGCATCGAGGATGATGCCGGAGGCCGCGGGACGCTGCTCGTCGTACATTCGGTCCTCACTGAGTCGCGCTGCGCTCAGCGCGACAGCGTGGCGTCGCAGGCGCCGGCTGCCGAGCGCGATCCGGGCCGGGTGAGGCAAGCCGCCGGTCGCGGCGACACGCTCGCGCCGAACAAGGCCGTCAGGACGCCAGGACCTCGTCGAGAATGGTCTCGGCCTTGTCCTCGTTGGTGTTCTCGCACAGGGCGAGCTCGGAGACGAGGATCTGGCGCGCCTTGGCCAGCATCCGCTTCTCACCCGCGGACAGCCCGCGGTCGCGCTCGCGGCGCCACAGGTCGCGCACGACCTCGGCCACCTTCATGACGTCGCCGCTGTGCAGCTTCTCCAGATTGGCCTTGTAGCGGCGCGACCAGTTCGTCGGCTCCTCGACGTGCTCGGCGCGGAGGACGCCGAACACGCGATCGAGCCCATCCTTGTCGACCACGTCCCGGACCCCGACGAGGTCCAGGTTGTCGGCCGGCACCCGGACGACAAGATCTTGCTGAGCCACGATCCTCAGGACGAGGTATTGACGCTCGACCCCCTTGATGGTGCGCATCTCGATGTTCTCGATGACGGCAGCCCCGTGGTTGGGATACACAACCGTTTCGCCGACGGTAAAAGTCATATGAGCTAAACCCCTTCCTGGCCTCAATACTACCACGTCTCAGGAGGCACTCAGGAAGTGTTTGCGCAGGTCAGAGCCGCAATCGTGGTCTTGACAGATCCCCTGGCGTGTGTATCTCAGGTCACAGGCGCCTCCGGGCGGGTCGCGCGGGCCGACCGGCGCCGCCTGCGGGAGGCGCGCAGGGCCCCTTTGCGGAACGTCGGCGGCGAACCACCCCGGTCGTGGTCAATACTGCTCGGCATGGCGATATTGCGGCGCAGGGGCAAGGGGCGCCCCGCGGGGGAGGACACCCAGGTCGAGGAGGTCCCCGAGGGCGACGCGGCCGAGCCCGCGGACGCGGACGCGGACCTCAACGGGTCGGACGCGACCGATCCGGTCGACGAGCGGGCCGAGGAGCCCGACGTACCCGGCGAGGGCGACGACGACCACGAGCCCGAGTGGTACGAGGTCGACGACCGCGCCCAGCCCGAGGCGGAGGCGCCCGAGGCGGAGGCGGAGGCGCGCGCACCGGAGGCCGCCGAGGAGACGCCGGAGGACGACCACGACGACGAGCTGCCGGTGGACGCCAACCCGGTCGTCGAGAAGCCCCGGCGCGGCCTGCGCGGCACGCTCGTCGTCTCGCTCATCCAGGCCTCGCACGTCAAGCAGGCGATCACGACAGCACTCATCGTCGGCGGTGTCGCGGCGGTGTCCGGGCGATCGGCCCGCGAGGCCGGCGTCGTCACCGTGACCGTGCTCGTCGGGCAGATGATGCTCGGCTGGCACAACGACCTCACCGACCGCACCCGCGACGCCCGCCACCAGATCGCCGGCAAGCCGCTGGCCGATGGCCGGCTCGAGCCCGGCACGGTCGTCTACGCGATGGTCGTCGGGCTGTGCCTGCTGGTGCCGCTGTCGGTGACGACCGGCATCACCGCAGGCTGCATCTACCTCGCCTCGGTCGCGATCGGCATGCTCGGCAACGTCGCCTTCCGCACCGGCCTGCTGTCGTTCTGGTCGTGGGCGGTGTCGTACGCGATGATCCCCTACTACCTCTCGTACGGCGGCTGGGGCGGCCGTGCGGTCGGCTCGCCGCCGGAGCCCGCGATCGTGGCGCTCGCGGCGCTGCTGGGCGTCGGCGTCCACTTCATGCGCTCGGTGTGGGGTCTGGTCGCCGACCACGAGGACGGCTGGACCTACCTGCCGCTCAAGGTGGCGCTGAAGCTCGGTGCGACGCGCCTGCTCGCCATCGCGACGACGTACACCGTCGTGGTGGTCGTGCTGCTGGCGGTCGTGGGCTCCCAGGTCGGCCTGTCCCGCTGACCGACGGGCCGGATCCGCCGGCGACGCCGGACCAGTCCGGTGCCCGGCTGCGCCGACCGCTAGAGTGTGGCCGCCCGTATTACTCGTGTGACCACAGCGGAGGCCAGCCCGAATGCTCCACCGTCGACCGACCGCGATCGCCGCGCCCGTCCTTGGGCTCGTGCTCGCCGCGTCCATGTCCGCCTGTGGGTTCCACTACCCCACCGACCGGGTGAACACGATCAGCGCCGGCGTCAACAACCGGACCACCACGGTGGATGCCCTCGGCATCCGCATCCTGGCCTCGGCGCCGGGCCAGGGCCGCCTGATCGGCGCGCTCTCCAACGAGCGCACCACCTCGGCGACGCTGACCAAGGTCTCCGACCCGAACGACGGCATCCAGGTCGAGCCGTTCAAGCCGATCCCGATCTCGGCGCGCGGCAAGTACAACCTGGCCACGATGGTCCAGGACCCGATCTTCATCAGCGGCAAGTTCGGCCCCGGCCAGGTCGTGATGGGCCTGCAGCTGACCGTGGAGCGCGGCGGCCAGCCCGAGACGATGTCGCTGAACGTGCCGGTCGTGAAGCCGTGCCACTTCTACACCTCGGTGCCGACGCCGACCCAGCAGCCGACCACGCGGCCGAGCCAGCGCTCGCAGGCCGGCGCCACGGCGTCCGCCAAGGGCTCCGCGCACCACGCATCCGGCGCGCCGACCACGAGCCCGTCGCCGACGTCGACCGACAGCTACATCCCCGGCGACGCCAACAAGGGCGGCACCCGCGCCTTCGCCTGCAGCAACCCGACGCCGACCACCAGCCCGGCCGGATGACCTACACGCTCGTCCTGCTCCGCCACGGCGAGAGCGAGTGGAACGCCGAGAACCTCTTCACCGGCTGGGTCGACGTACCCCTGACCGAGAAGGGCCGTTCCGAGGCCGTGTGCGGTGGCGAGCTGCTCAAGGACGCCGGCGTGCTGCCCGACGTCGTCCACACCTCGCTGCTGCGCCGCGCGATCAACACCTCGGCGATGGCGCTCGACGCCGCCGACCGCCACTGGATCCCGGTCCGCCGGTCCTGGCGCCTCAACGAGCGCCACTACGGCGCCCTGCAGGGCAAGGACAAGAAGCAGACCCTCGACGAGTACGGCGAGGAGCAGTTCATGCTCTGGCGCCGCTCGTTCGACGAGCCGCCGCCGGTGCTCGCCGACGACGACGAGTTCTCCCAGGTCGGCGACCCGCGCTACGCCGACCTCGGCGACGAGCTGCCGCGCACCGAGTGCCTGAAGGACGTCATCGCGCGGCTGCTCCCCTACTGGGAGGCCGGCATCGTGCCCGACCTCCGCGCCGGCCGCACCGTCCTGGTCGCAGCCCACGGCAACAGCCTCCGCGCGATCGTGAAGCACCTCGACAAGATCAGCGACGCCGACATCGCGGCGCTCAACATCCCGACCGGCATGCCGCTGGTCTACGAGCTGGACGAGGACACCCTCGAGCCGACCGTCGCCGGCGGCCGCTACCTCGACCCCGACGCGGCCGCGGCTGCGGCTGCGGCTGTGGCGAACCAGGGCCGCTGAGGCACCGGCCGACCCTACTGCTCCTCCAGCCGGTGCCCGGTGACGACGTACACCACCCGGCTCGCGATCGACACCGCGTGGTCGGCGATCCGCTCGTAGTAGCGGCCCAGCAGCGCGATGTCCACGGCAGGCTCGACGCCGTGGGTCCAGTTGTCGCTGAGCAGCTCGGCGAAGCTCTGCCGGCGGAGCTGGTCCATCTCCTCGTCGGCCCGACCGAGGGCGATGGCTGCCTCGACGTCCCTGCTGATGATGATCTGGCGCACCCGGGTGACCATGTCGACCGCGACCTCGGCCATGCGCTGCATGATCGAGAGCATCTCGGCGGGCACGGCCAGGTCCGGGACCCGCAGCCGCGCGATCTTCGCCACGTGGACGGACAGGTCGCCCATCCGCTCCACCTCGCTGACCATCCGCAGCGCGGCCACGAGGAGCCGGAGGTCTGAGGCGACCGGCGCCTGCAGGGACAGCAGCGTGAACGACTCCTCCTCGATGCGCTCGCGCATCTTGTCGATCTCGGCGTCGCCGCTGATGACCTTCTCCGCGGTCGAGGCATCACCCGTCATGAGCGCCTTGGTCGCGCCGTTGACCGCGGACTCGACCAGGGCACACATGTCGGCCAGGTCGTCGAAGGTGGCGTTGAGCTCGTCGGAGAAGGCTTTGCGCATGGGACCGAAGCCTAGGAGGCCGGTGTGTCCAATCGGCTGGTCCCGGTGAACGCGAGGTGAACATCGGATACGCCGGGTTCCCGGATTCGGAAGCCGGTCCTGGCGCCGCCGTACGATCCTTCCGTGGGTTCGACGACGCAGGCTGCCCTGGCCGCGCTCCTCGGCGCCCTCGTGGCCGGCAGCGCCATGCTGGCATGGCACCTGAGCGATCGCCAGCAGCGTCGCTACCTCCCTCCCGCCGACCCCAAGGTCCCCTCCGGCGTGGCCGACGTGCTGTCGGTCCTCCGCAGCAGCGCGGTCCTGGTCGACGAGTCGGACGCGGTGGTGAAGGCCTCCGCGCCGGCGTACGCCATGGGCCTGGTGACCGGCACCTCGCTGCGCCTCCAGGAGCTGGCCGCCCTCATCCGAGACGTACGCCGTGACGGCCTGATCCGTGAGACCGAGCTGGTCGTGCCCAGGGCGAGCGCGCCCGACCGCTACGTCACCGCCCGAGTCGCGCCGCTCGGCTCCCGCCTGGTCCTCGCCCTCGTCGAGGACCGCACCCGGGAGCGCCAGGTCGAGGCCGTTCGCCGCGACTTCGTGGCGAACGTCAGCCACGAGCTCAAGACGCCCGTCGGCGCGATCCGGCTGCTCGCCGAGGCGGTGCAGGACGCGGCCGGCGATCCCGCCGCCGTACAGAACTTCGCGACGCGGATGCTCGCCGAGAGCGACCGCCTGTCACGGTTGATCCAGCAGATCATCGAGCTGTCGCGGCTGCAGGGCGACGAGCCGCTCGACTCGCCGGTGCCGGTCGCCATCGACGAGGTGATCGCCTCGGCCGTGGACGCCAGCCACACCAACGCGAACGCCAAGCACATCGACATGATGACCGAGGGCGAGGAGGGCCTGAAGGTCCTCGGCAGCGAGAAGCAGGTCGTCGCCGCGGTGTCGAACCTCGTGGCGAACGCCGTCACCTACTCCGAGCCGAACTCGCGCGTCGTCGTCACCCGCAAGTCGACCGACGACGGCGTCGAGATCTCGGTCATCGACCAGGGCATCGGAATCCCCCAGGCCGAGGTCAACCGCATCTTCGAGCGCTTCTACCGGGTCGATCCGGCCCGGCACCGTTCGACCGGTGGCACCGGCCTCGGCCTGTCCATCGTCAAGCATGTCGCCGCCACCCATGGGGGCGACGTGCGTGTCTGGTCGGCGGAGGGTCACGGTTCCACGTTCACCCTCACGCTCCCCCAGCACGCGCATCCCGAAGACCAGGAGGAACGATCGTGACCCGGGTACTCGTCGTGGAGGACGAAGAGAGCTACAGCGAGGCGCTGTCCTACCTGCTGCGGAAGGAGGGCTTCGAGGTCGCGGTCGCCGCCGACGGCAACACCGCGCTGACCGAGTTCGACCGCAACGGCGCAGACATCGTCCTGCTCGACCTGATGCTGCCCGGGATCCCGGGCACCGAGGTCTGCCGCACCATCCGCCAGACCTCCACCGTCCCCGTCATCATGGTGTCGGCCAAGGACGACGAGGTCGACAAGGTGGTCGGCCTCGAGCTGGGCGCGGACGACTACGTCACCAAGCCCTACTCCCCCCGCGAGCTCGTCGCCCGCATCCGCGCCGTGCTCCGTCGCGGCCAGGACCCCGAGCTGCTCCCCGACACCCTCGAGGCCGGCCCGGTCCGCATGGACGTCGAGCGCCACGTCGTCACCGTCGACGGGACCGAGCAGCGGCTGCCGCTCAAGGAGTTCGAGCTGCTGGAGATGTTCCTCCGCAACCCCGGGCGGGTGCTCACCCGCGGCCAGCTCATCGACCGCGTCTGGGGCTCCGACTACGTCGGCGACACCAAGACCCTCGACGTACACGTCAAGCGCCTGCGCGCGAAGCTCGAGCCCGAGCCCTCCGAGCCCCGCTTCCTGATCACCGTCCGCGGGCTGGGCTACAAGCTGGACGTCTGAGCCTGCGGAGACGTCCCGCCCGCCGAGCGAGGCGGACCGCCCAGGAGCGAGGAGGTCGAGGCCGGCCGCGGCTGAGCCTGCGAAGCCGCGACGCCGTGTGTCGAGACCTACGTCTGATCACCGGACCAGGCCGGGAGGTCGGGTACGGCGGAGAGGCGAGCCTGCGTCCGGCGGCCGATCGACAGGATGTCGCGCAGCGATGGCCGGAACCCGCGCGACGTACGACGACCCCACGCCCTAGCGTGAGGTCGTGACCAGCAAGCCGTCCGTGCTCCCCCTCGTCGCGGTGTCGATCACGCTGGTGCTGTGGGCGTCGGCGTTCGTGGGGATCCGGCACCTCGGCGGGACGGTGGAGCCGGGCGCGCTGTCGCTCGCGCGGCTGACGATCATGGTCGTCGCGCTGGGGCTGCTCGTCGCCCGCAACCGACGGCTGCAGGTGCCGACCAGGGGCGAGTGGCCGCTGATCGTCGCGGGCGGCCTGGGCTGGTTCAGCATCTACAACCTGGCGCTCAACGCATCCGAGCAGCGCATCGACGCCGGCACGGCCGCGCTGATCGTGCAGGTCGGACCGATCGTGGTCGCGCTGCTGGCGACGACGCTCCTCGGTGAGCGGCTGACCCGCTGGACGATCGTCGGCACGCTGGTCGGGTTCGCCGGCGTCGCGGTGATCGCGCAGTCCTCGGGCACGAGCGCCGGTGACCTGGTCGGGGTCGGCCTCGCGCTGGTCGCTGCCCTCGGGTTCGCCGTCGGCGTGCTCACCCAGAAGCGGCTGCTCACCCGGCTGCGCGCCCTGGACCTGACCTTCTGGTTCACCGTCGTCGGCGCGATCGGGTGCCTGCCGTGGGCCGGGCAGCTCGCCCACACCACCGGGTCCGCGTCCGCCGGCGACCTTGCCTGGATCGTCTACCTCGGCATCTTCCCCTCGGCGGTCGGCTTCGTGCTGTGGGCCTACGCCCTGTCCCACGCCGACGCCGGACGGTTCGCGCAGTCGACGTTCCTGGTGCCCTTCCTCACCGCGCTCATGGCATGGGCGCTGCTCGACGAGGTGCCGCCGGCGCTGGCGTTCGTCGGCGGCGCGATGTGCATCGGCGGCGTCCTCGTCAGCCGTCGTACGCCGCCCCGGGCGACCACCCCGCTCGTCGACGGCGAGGCCGATGTCGAGAAGTCGGCGGCCGCTCCGTCCTAGGGTCGGAGGGCGACGAACGATCGCCCCGGAACCAGGAGACGACCATGGCCAAGTACCTGCTGCTCAAGCACTACCGCGGCGACCACGACATCGCGGCCGAGCCGCTCGCCCCGATGGACCAGTGGACCCCCGACGAGGTGAGGGCGCACATCGCGTTCATGGACGAGGTGACCGAGGACTTCAAGCAGCGCGGCGAGTTCGTCGACTGCCAGGGGCTGTCGCCGGAGGGCACCTTCGTGAGGTACGACGGCGAGGGCCGACCGCCGGTCACCGACGGGCCGTTCGCGGAGACCAAGGACCTCATCGCCGGCTGGTGGATCATCGACGTCGAGTCCGAGGCGCGGGCCCACGAGGCGGCGGCGTACGCCTCGTCGGCGCCCGGCCCCGGGGGACGGCCGATCCGGGAGTGGATCGAGGTGCGCCGCCTCATGTCGGCCGACGAGCTCCCGCTCGAGTGAACGACCTCCTGCGCGACCTGAGCCCCCAGGTCCTCGCCGTCCTCGTCCGCCGCGGAGCCGACTTCGCGTCGGCCGAGGACGCGGTCCAGGAGGCCCTCCTCGAGGCGGTACGACGATGGCCGGACGAGCCGCCCGCCGACCCCGGGGCGTGGCTGGTCACCGTGGCGGGTCGCAAGCTGATCGATGCCCAGCGCTCGGAGACCGCACGCCGCCGGCGCGAGCGGCGCGTCCAGGACGAGCCGCCGCAGGGGCCGACCGAGTGGCAGGACGACACGCTGCTCCTGCTCAGCCGCTGCTGCCATCCTGCGCTGACGCCTGCGTCGGCGATCGCCCTCACCCTGCGGGCGGTCGGCGGCCTGACCACGGCCCAGGTCGCGCGTGCGTTCCTGGTGCCGGAGGCCACGATGGGGCAGCGGATCTCGCGGGCCAAGCGCACGATCGCCGGTGAGCGGTTCGACCGGCCCGGCGACGTACGCGCCGTGCTCCGCGTCCTCTACCTGATCTTCAACGAGGGCTTCACCGGCGACGTCGACCTGGCGGCGGAGGCGATCCGGCTGACCCGCCAGCTCGCGGCGGCGACCGACGACCCCGAGGTCGACGGGCTGCTGGCGCTGATGCTGCTGCACCACGCGCGCGGCGCCGCCCGCGCGACCCCCGCCGGCACGCTGATCCCGCTCGGGCTCCAGGACCGGTCGCTCTGGGACACCGCGATGATCGCGGAGGGCGTCACGATCCTGCAGGCCGCGCTCGGCCGCGACCGGCTCGGGGAGTACCAGGCCCAGGCGGCCATCGCGGCCCTCCACGACGACGCGTCCTCCTACGCCGAGACCGACTGGCTCCAGATCCTCGAGTGGTACGACGAGCTCCGGCGCTTCGACGACGGCCCCATGGTCGCCCTCAACCGGCTGGTCCCGTTCGCCCAGGTCTTCGGCCCGGAGAACGCCCTGCGCCAGCTCGAGCGCCTCGATCCGGACCTGCCGCGACGAGACGCGGTGGCGGCGTACCTCCACGAGGTCGCGGGTGACCTCGGCGAGGCTGCCCGTCTGTACGCGGTCGCGGCGGGCAAGGCGACGAGCACCGCCGAGCGCGACCACCTGAGGACGGAGGCGGCGCGTCTGCGTCAGAACGACCTCTAGTCCGACCCGGGCGAGCCGGGCGAGCCGTCCTCGAGCCAGCCGCGGAACGCCTCGAGGTTCTTGGTCGACTCGCCACGCAGCTTGCGCCACTTCCACTCCTTGCGGATGGAGGTCTCGAAGCCGAGCTCGAGGATCGTGTTGAACGACTCGTCGGAGTAGGTGAGGACCGAGCCGAGCAGCCGGTCGAGGTCCTCCGGGTTCACCGCCGAGAGCGGCAGCCGGGCGTCGAGGTAGATGTCGCCCATCGCGTCGAGCGCGAAGGAGACCCCGAACATCTTCAGGTTGCGCTCGAGCAGCCAGCGGTAGACGCGCTCGAACTCCTCGTCGGGCTTGCGGCAGACGAACGCATGGATGCCGAGTGCGTGCGGACCGATGTCGATGCGCACCGGCGTCTGGAGCTTGCGCTCACCCGGCAGCGCGAACGAGAACAGGCCCTCCTCGGTCTCCTCGAACTCGATCTCAGCATCCTCGAGGTGCTTGCGGACGACCTCGGCCGCCTCCGTCACGCCACGCCCTCCTCACGCATCAGCTCTCCCGCCCGACGGTAGACCGCGAGCGTCTGGCGCGCCGTCTCCTCCCAGGTGAACTGCTCGGCCTGGACCAGCGCGCCGGTCGCCAGCTCGTCACGGTACGACGGGTCGCCGGTCACCCGCTCCAGCGCGTGCGACCAGGCGACGGGGTCGTGGGTGTCGAGCAACAGCCCGCTGTGCCCGTCGCGCACCACGGTGGTCAGCCCGCCGACGGCGGCGGCCACCACCGGGCAGCCGGACGCCTGCGCCTCGGCCGCGACCAGCCCGAACGACTCGTTGTACGACGGCACGGCCACCACCGAGGCGGCGGAGTACCAGCCCGCGAGGTCGGCCTGCGACACCGGCGGCACGAACCGCACCAGGTCGGTGATGCCGAGGCGGGAGGCGAGGTCGGCGAGGTCGGCGGGGCGATCGAGGCCGCTGCCGGACGGGCCGCCGACGATCGGCACGACGAGCCGCGAGCGGAGGTCCGCACGTCGCGCGACCAGCTCGGCGACCGCCTTGAGCAGCACGTCCGGTGCCTTGAGCGGCTGGATCCGCCCGGCGAACATCACCACGAGGGCGTCCTCGGCCAGGTCGCGGGCCGCCCGCGCCGCACGCCGCGGCTGCGGCCGGAAGACCATCGTGTCGACGCCGGGGTGCACGACCTCGACGCGGCCGGCCTCGGCGTCGTACAGGTTGATCAGCTGCTTGGCCTCGAGGTCGGTGTTGGCGAGCAGCACGTCGGCCGCCTCCACGACCTGCTCCTCCCCGATCACCCGCGCGGGGGGCTCGGGGGTGTCGCCGGCGGCGAGGGCGGCGTTCTTGACCTTGGCCATCGTGTGCATCGAGTGGACGAGCGGCACGCCCCACCGGTCGCGGGCGAGCGCGCCCACCTGCCCGGAGAGCCAGTAGTGGGAGTGCACTACGTCGTAGTGGCCCACCGGGTGGGCGGCCTCGGCGCGCAGGACCTCGCGCGCGAAGGTGCACAGCTGACCCGGCAGCTCGCTCTTGGTCAGTCCCTCGAACGGCCCCGCGTGGACGTGGTGGACGGTCACGCCCGGCTCCTCGACGCCGGTCACCGGGTCGGTCAGCGGGACGACCGGCACCAGCGACGAGCGGGTCGCGCGGGTGAAGATGTCGACCTCGATGCCGCTGCGCGCGAGGCGGCGCGCGACCTCGACGACGTAGACGTTCATCCCGCCCGCGTCACCGGTCCCCGGCTGGTCGAGCGGCGAGGTGTGCAGGCTGATCATGGCCACCCGGCCGACGCCGTCGTGTGCCGCCACCGCGCCTCCTCGCCTCGTGCTGCCGGGACCTGCCCGGGCAGGCTCGTCCGGAGCAGTCAACCACCGGCCTTCCCCGGACATTCCCGACCCGGGACAATGTGCGCATGGCCACCACCCAGCAGGTCCCCCGCGGCCGAGCCGTCGTCACCGGAGCATCGAGCGGAATCGGCGAGGCCACGGCCCGCCGCCTCGCGGCCGAGGGGTACGACGTGATCTGCGCGGCCCGTCGTACCGATCGGATCGAGGCGCTGGCCGGCGAGATCGGCGGCACCGCCGTGCAGTGCGACGTGACGTCCGACAGCGACGTCGCCGCGCTCGCCGAGGCGGTCGGGCCCACGCTGTCGGTTCTGGTCAACAACGCTGGCGGAGCGTTCGGGCTCGCGCCGGTCGCGAGCGCCGACACCGAGCAGTGGCGCCAGATGTACGACGTGAACGTGCTCGGCCTGATGCGGGTCACCCGCGCGCTCCTGCCGGCCCTCATCGCTTCCGGCGCCGGCGTGATCGTCAACGTCGGCTCGACCGCGGGCCGGATCGCCTACGAGGGCGGAGCGGGCTACACGGCCGCCAAGCACGGCACGAAGGTCGTCACCGAGACCCTGCGACTGGAGCTGTTCGACCAGCCGGTGCGGGTCAGCGAGGTCGCGCCCGGAATGGTCCACACCGAGGAGTTCTCGCTGGTCCGGTTCGGCGGCGACCAGGAGCGTGCCGACGCGGTCTACGCCGGTGTGGCCGAGCCGCTGGTGGCCGACGACGTCGCCGACGCCATCACCTGGATCGCCACCCGGCCGGCGCACGTCAACATCGACGAGCTCGTGATCAAGCCCCGGGCCCAGGCGGCCCAGCACAAGGTGCATCGCGTCTGACCCTGCCGGTCGCCTGGTCCGCTGACCGGGCGACCGACCGGGACCGCAGGCTGCGCCACAGCAGCGTGACCCGCAGCGCGAGCGCGAGAGGCACGCCGGTCCAGGCCGTCCGCGCCCGCACCGGCATCGCGGCGTGGGCCGGCAGCACCAGCGCGACCACGGTGTGCACGACGTCCTCGGCGCTCCGGCTCGCGGAGAGCCGGTAGCGGAGGCTCGCCGCGGTCCCGTGGCCGCCCGCGAAGCTCGTGGGGATCTCCAGGAGGTGCTGGTGCCGGGCGCGCTCCAGCATCGCGGCGGGCGCCCGGTCGAGCCGGTCGTGCACCCGGCCCGGGACCGAGTCGGGCAGGCCCACGGTCTCCCGAGCGAGCGCGAGCGAGACCGTCGCGGCGGTCGACAGCGGGCCGTCGAGCACCTCCGGGTCGCGGGCCAGGCGACGCAGGTCGACCAGCGTCCGGAGCCACGCCCAGCCCTCGCGGTGCGAGCCCGAGTGCCGCAGCGCGTCGTACGGCGACAGGGTCGGCAGCGTCGTCGTACCGACCGTGACGTCGACACGGCGCGACCACAGCGTCGGGAAGTCAGGATGGGCGCCGGGGATCGCCTCGAGCCGCCAGTGCAGGTCGGTGTCGGCGACCTGGCCGCGGTAGGTCAGCGCGTTGCCCCAGCGGTGGACGTGGCGCCACGCCCAGGTGCCGGGCTCGACCCGCGCCGCCTCGGACAGGGCCCAGCCGGCGTCGACCAGCAGACGGTGCGCCTCGGCCACGTCGCCGGGAGCGACGAGGAGGTCGACGTCGCCGGCGCCGCGCCCGTCCAGGCGACCCGTGGTGAGAACGGCGAGCGGCAGGCCCTTGAAGCCGAGCACCTCGATGCCGTGCCCGGCGAGCAGCGTGGCCGACCGCGCGGTCTCCAGCGCCTGCATCATCAGCGGCAGGCGCATGCGGTCGTGCTGGTCGTCGAGGGCGGCGCGGACGTCGGCGGGGAGGCCGAGCGCCTCCGCGTGGGTCCGGAGCAGGTCGGCCAGCCGGTGGCGGCGTACCGCGTCGAGGAGGTCGGTCGCGGCGACGCCGGCCAGCGGCACGGACCGGCGCGGACCGCCCTCCTCGGACTCCAGGGCGGCGCGCGCCATGCGGCACAGCAGCGCGAAGGCCTCGGGGTCCGGACTCACCGCCGGAGCGTGGCACAACGCGCGCGCCGCCACGCGGCACAGGCGAGATCGAGGAAGGTAAAGATTTGCCGGAGTGCCGCCATGCGCAGGCGTGATCCGCCATGATCGCGGTGCACGACCGGCGGATCGGGACGCCTCACACGACAACGAGGAGCTCCCCCTATGAAGTCGACGTATGTTCCGCCCGTCCTGGAGACCCTGAGCCTGAAGGCGACCCAGGACCTCGGCATCGGCATCCACATCGGGATCGGGCTCGGCAGCTGAGCCTGCGAGCCCGTACCGCCGTCGCGGTCGCGTGGGTGCTGCTCGCGCTCACGCGACTGCTGGTGGTCCTCGCGCCCTTCGGCGTCGTACGACGCCTGCTCGGGCCGGACCGCCCGCTCGACCCCTCCTCGGCGGAGGGTGCGGCACTCGGCCCCGCCGATGTCGCACGAGCCCGCTGGATCAGCCACGTCGTCCAGGTGGCCGCGTCGCGGACACCGTGGACCTCGAGCTGCTACCCGCAGGCGCTGACCGCCCGCATCCTGCTGCGGGCGGTCCGTCTGCCTCACCGCGTCTGCTTCGGCGTACGACGCGACGCCACCGGCGAGCTCCGCGCCCACGCCTGGGTCACCGCCGGCGAGGTCGCCGTGACCGGCGGCTCGCTGGAGACCTGGTCCGGCGTCGCGACGTACGGCTGGAGACCCTGACCGTGTACGCCGCCTACGGACTCGTCCTCGACAGCGCGCTGCCGCTGCCCGACCTCGCCGCCCCGTCCCGCCCCTGGACGACGCCCGACGTCGTCGTGCGGATCGGTGCGGTCGCGCCTCCCGCCGCCGACGCGGTGCTGCTGCCCCGCGGGCTGTGGTTCGAGGAGGGCCGGATCGGGCTCGACGTACCGGGCGTCGGGCGCTACGCCTGCACGGCCGAGGCGATCGTGGTGCAGCCCCAGCCGGGCGCCACCGACGACGCGCTCCGGCTCTTCCTGCTCGGCTCGGCCCTCGGCATCGTGCTCGCGCAGCGCGGACACCTCGTGCTGCACGGCAACGCGTTCCGCGTCGACGACGGCTGCGCGGTCGTCCTGGGCCACTCGGGCGCCGGCAAGTCCACGCTCGCCGCCGAGATGCACCGCCGCGGCCACGCCGTGCTCAGCGACGACGTGGTGCCCGTCGACGCCGCCGGCCGCGCGATCCCCGGGTGGCCGCGGATGAAGCTGTGGCAGGACGCGCTGGACCGCATCGGCATGGCGTCCGGTGGCCTGGCGCGGGTCGCTCCGGGCCACGACAAGTTCCACGTCCCGCTCGACCGGCCGGCGCTGGATCCGCTGCCCGTGCGCTGGATCTACCTGCTCGACCGCCACGACGGGCCGCTGCGGCTGACGCCGCTGTCGGGAGCGGCCGTCTTCGCGGTGCTCCACGAGCACGGCTACCGCAACGAGGTGCTGCTGGGCCGGATCCGGGGTACCCACCTGGCACGCAGCGCGAGCCTGGCCGGCCAGGCTCGCGTCGTACGCCTCGATCGTCCGCGCGACGTCGACTCAGTCCATGCGTCTGCCGACGCGATCCTCGCCGACATCGGCGTACGACAGGAAGAGCCCGCCCATGCCTGACCCGACCGAGCGCGCCGAGCGCTGGACCCGCCACCCCGACCTGAGCTCGGTCGAGATGGACGGCGAGATCGTGATGATGGGTGCCGACCAGGGCGAGTACTTCGCCCTCCGCGGGGTCGCCGCCTCGCTCTGGCGCCACCTCGACGAGCCGCACGACCTCGACGAGCTGTGCGTCCTCGTCGCCGACGAGTACGACGTCACCCCCGTCGACTGCCGCGCCGACGTCGCGGCCTTCCTCGCTCAGCTCCGCGCCAAGCGGATGCTGCTCGCGGCCTGACGACCCGCCGCAGTCAGGCCAGCGCGCGGTCGAGGGCCGTCTCGACGTGCAGCGTGGTGCAGGGGAACAGCGGCAGCTCGGAGTCGGCCTGCTTGACCAGCAGCTCCAGCTCGGAGCAGCCGAGGATGATGCCGCCGGCTCCCGCGTCCCACAGCTCCTCGATCAGCGAGACGACGGTGCGGCGGGACGAGTCGAGGACCTTCCCGTGCACGAGCTCGTCGTAGATGATCCGGTTGAGCTCGTCGAGGTGCTCCTCGCCCGGCACCAGCACCTTCAGGCCGTGGCTGGCGATCCGGTCGGTGAAGAACGTCCGCGACATCGCGAAGCGGGTGCCGATCAGCGCCACCGTCTCGGCGCCCTCGGCCTTCGCCGCGTCGGCCACCACGTCACCGAGGTGCAGCAGCGGGATCTGCACCGCGGCCTGCACCTGCTCGGCCACGCGGTGGAACGTCGTGGTGCAGAGCATCAGGAAGTCGGCGCCGGCGCGCTCCACGGACTGCGCCGCGGCCGCGAGGATCTCGGCCACCGCGTCCCAGTCCTCGCGCTCCTGGAGCTCGGTGACCTCCGCGAAGTCGACGGAGGCCATGACCGTGCGCGTCGAGTGGTAGCCACCCAGGCGCTTCTCGACTCCGCGGTTGAGCAGCTCGTAGTAGGCCGCGCTGCTCTCCCAGGACATCCCGCCGATGAGGCCGATGGTCTGCATCCCGACATCCTTCCACGACGGCGGCCACAGTGGTGGCCGCCGCCTCGAGCCGTCCGTCAGGCGGTCCCGGGCGGGTCTCAGGCAGGCGCGCGGTCCGGCGGGAAGCCGCCGTTGGCCACCGGACCCCAGTCCTGCACGGTGATCCGGATCAGCGACTTGCCCTGCTTGCGCATCGCCTCGCGGTAGTCGTCCCAGTCGGGGTGCTCGCCGGCGATCGAGCGGTAGTAGTCGACGAGGGCCTCCGCGGCCTCGGGCATGTCGACCACCTCGGCCGTGCCCTCGACCTGGACGTACGGGTCGTTCCAGTCGTCGGAGTGGACCAGCACGGTCGCGGCCGGGTCGCGGCGCAGGTTCGCCGCCTTGGCACGGTCGGGGTACGTCGAGACGACCAGCCGGCCCTCGGCGTCGACCCCGCCGGCGACCGGCGAGACCTGCAGACCGCCGTCCCGGCGACGGGTGATCAGGGTGAAGCGGTGGCGGGGCCGGACGAACTCCAGCAGCTCGTCGCGCTCGACCCGGTCCGCACGCGCGATGGTGACCATGCTCCGACCCTAGACTCCCGGCGGTCGTGATGGACGCGAGGATGCGCGCCCATCGCGCGTGCGCGGATAGGCTCGTACCTCGTGTCCAGCACTCGTCGTACCGATCTCCGCAACGTCGCCATCGTCGCCCACGTCGACCATGGCAAGACCACCCTCGTGGACGCCATGCTCCACCAGGCCGGCGCCTTCTCGGCGCACCAGGCCGAGGGCGTCGCCGAGCGCGTCATGGACTCCGGTGACCTGGAGCGCGAGAAGGGCATCACCATCCTCGCGAAGAACACCGCGGTGCACTACCGCGGCCCGTCCGCGCAGGACCTCGCCGACGGCGAGATGGTCATCAACATCATCGACACCCCCGGTCACGCCGACTTCGGCGGCGAGGTCGAGCGCGGCCTGTCGATGGTCGACGGCATCGTGCTGCTGGTCGACGCCTCCGAGGGCCCCCTCCCCCAGACCCGCTTCGTGCTGCGCAAGGCGCTCAACGCGGACCTTCCGGTGATCCTGGTCGTCAACAAGACCGACCGCGGCGACGCGCGCATCGACGAGGTCGTCGACGAGACGTACGAGCTGTTCATGGACCTGCTCGACGACTCGCACAGCCAGGACGCCCTCGACTTCCCGGTCGTCTACGCCTCCGGCAAGGCCGGCATCGCCTCGCTGACCAAGCCCGACAACGGCACCCTGCCCGAGGGCGAGGGCCTCGAGCCGCTCTTCCGCACCATCCTCGAGACCATCCCCGCCCCCGAGTACGACGACGGCGCGCCCCTGCAGGCCCACGTCACCAACCTCGACGCCTCGCCCTTCCTCGGCCGGCTCGCGCTGCTGCGCATCAAGCAGGGCACCCTCAAGAAGGGGCAGCAGGTCGCCTGGATGCAGCGCGACGGCGGGGTCAAGAACGTCAAGATCACCGAGCTGCTCATCACCGAGGGCCTCGAGCGCAAGCCCGGCGAGTCCGCTGGTCCCGGCGACATCGTCGCTGTCGCCGGCATCCCGGAGATCATGATCGGCGAGACACTGGCCGACCCCGAGAACCCGATCGCGCTGCCGCTGATCCACGTCGACGACCCGGCCATCTCGATGACCATCGGCACCAACACCAGCCCGCTGGTGGGCAAGGGCGGCAAGGGCCACAAGGTGACCGCCCGCCTGGTCAAGGACCGCCTCGACTCCGAGCTGATCGGCAACGTCTCGCTCCGCGTGCTGCCGACCGAGCGCCCCGACGCGTGGGAGGTCCAGGGCCGCGGCGAGCTCGCGCTGGCGATCCTGGTCGAGCAGATGCGTCGCGAGGGCTACGAGCTGACCGTCGGCAAGCCGCAGGTCGTCACCAAGGAGGTCGACGGCAAGCTGCACGAGCCGTTCGAGCGCCTGACCATCGACGCGCCCGAGGAGTTCCTCGGCACCATCACCGAGCTGCTCGCCAACCGCAAGGGCCGCATGGAGGGCATGACCAACCATGGCACCGGCTGGGTGCGCATGGAGTTCGTCGTCCCGGCCCGCGGCCTGATCGGCTTCCGCACCGACTTCCTCACCGAGACCCGAGGCACCGGCATCGCCCACTCGATCTCCGAGGGCTACTTCCCCTGGGCCGGCGAGATCCGGTCCCGCCAGTCCGGCTCGCTGGTCGCGGACCGCGCGGGTGCCGCCACGGCGTACGCCATGACGAGCCTGCAGGAGCGCGGCACGCTCTTCGTCGAGCCCACGACCGAGGTCTACGAGGGCATGGTCGTCGGCGAGAACTCGCGCGCCGACGACATGGACGTCAACATCACCAAGGAGAAGCAGCAGACCAACATCCGGTCCGCCACCTCCGACAACTTCGAGAAGCTGATCCCGCCGAAGAAGCTGTCGCTGGAGCAGTGCCTGGAGTTCTGCCGCGAGGACGAGTGCGTCGAGATCACCCCGGAGACCGTCCGCATCCGCAAGGTCGACCTCGACGCCAACACGCGCGCGAAGGCTGCGAGCCGAGCGCGTAAGGCGAACAAGTAGGCCTCGGAGCGAGGAACGAGCGGAGAGGTCTGCTTGTTCGCCTTCTGCGAGGCGAAGCAGCCGCCCGAGCGGAGCGAGGGCAGGCTGCGAGCCGAGCGCGTAAGGCGAAGCAGCCGCCCGAGCGGAGCGAGGGCAGGCGGCGAGTCGAGCCCGCAAGGCCAACAAGTAGCGATCCACACGTCAGCGGAGCGAAAAGCGCCTCATCTCATCGAGATGAGGCGCTTGCCACGCCGGGTCGGCGCCGCGGCTCAGTCGCCGAGGCGGAGGCCGGACTCGCCGTCGAAGACGTGCACACCCTTCGGGTCGACCACGAGGTCGATCTTCTGGCCGGGCTCGAGCCGCACCCGCCCGTCGACGCGTACGACGACCTGCGGGATCACGCCGCCGGACAGACCCGGGTCGACCGAGGCGGGGGTGGCGTACACGAACGCGTCGGCACCGAGGTCCTCGACTACCTGGACGGTGACCGGGTAGCCGGTCTCGCCCTCGGCGGCCGGACGCCAGCCCTCGGGGCGGATTCCCAGGGTCAGCGAGCCACCGGAGGCGGCGGCCGCGGCGCGCGGGATCGGGATGTCGTGGCCGTCGACCGAGGCGACGCCGTCGCCGCTGGTCTTGGCGGAGAGCAGGTTCATCGCCGGCGAGCCGATGAAGCCGGCGACGAAGGCGTTGGCGGGCCGGTCGTAGAGCGCCAGCGGGGTGTCGACCTGCTGCAGCACGCCATCCTTCATGACCGCGACGCGGTCGCCCATCGTCATCGCCTCGACCTGGTCGTGGGTGACGTAGACGGTGGTGACGCCGAGGCGGCGCTGGAGCGCGGCGATCTGGGTGCGGGTAGAGACGCGCAGCTTGGCGTCGAGGTTCGACAGCGGCTCGTCCATCAAGAAGACGCGCGGCTGGCGCACGATCGCGCGGCCCATCGCCACGCGCTGGCGCTGACCGCCGGAGAGCGCCTTGGGCTTGCGGTTGAGCATCTGCTCGAGGTCCAGCAGCCGGGCCGCCTCGGCGACGCGCTCACGACGCTCGGACTTGGACACCTTGGCGATCTTGAGCGCGAACTCCATGTTCTCCGCGACCGTGAGGTGCGGGTAGAGCGCGTAGTTCTGGAAGACCATCGCGATGTCGCGGTCCTTGGGGGCGACCTGGGTGACGTCGGTGTCATCGATCTTGATCGCGCCGGACGTCACCTCCTCCAGGCCGGCGAGCATCCGCAGCGACGTCGACTTGCCGCAGCCGGACGGCCCGACGAGCACCATGAACTCGCCGTCGCCGATCGTGAGGTCCAGGGAGTCGACTGCAGCCTGCTTGGCTCCCGGGTAGAGGTGCGAGGCCTTTTCGAAGCACACCTGGGCCATGAGGATCCTTCCTGAGGTCTGTGACGGCGCTCATAGTACGCCAGAATGGAAAACGTTCTCCATTGGAAGCGCTTCCACACCTGGCGACCGAGTCACTCCGCTTGTTCGCGGGTCGTCCACGGGAGTTGTTGACGAACAGTGTGACCCATGTCATGGTGTGCGCGTCAATAGTTGTGGAAGCGCTCTCACAATGGGGACGCATCCAGACACGAACCACCCGATGCACATGGCAGTCAGGAGTGTCCCCGTGCAACGCAATCCCATCAGGTCCCTCTCCGGATCCTCGGCCACCGGCCGAGGCCGGCGCCTCTCCCGCGCGCTCGCCCTGAGCGCCGCCGCTGCCCTCGTGCTGGGCATGACGGCGGCCTGCGGAAGCGGCGGCAGCACCTCGTCGAAGGGCATCACCATCACCACCTTCGGTGAGTTCGGCTACGACGCGCTGATCAAGGAGTGGAACAAGGACCACGCCAACGACCCGAGCCTCCAGGTCACCCAGAAGAAGGTCTCCCAGTGGGACGACTGGAAGGCCGAGATCAACACCGACCTGCAGGCCGGCTCCGGCCTGCCGGACGTCGTCGCCGTCGAGGGTGACTACGAGCCCGCGCTGCGGACGCACCCCCAGCCCTGGGTCAACCTCGACCAGCCCGCGGTCAAGGGCCGCTGGCTCAAGTACATGTCCGACGACGCCACGACCTCGAACGGTCAGCTGATCGGCTACGCGACCGACACCGGCCCCGAGGCGATCTGCTACAACGCCGCCCTCTTCAAGAAGGCCGGCCTCCCGACCGACCGCAACGCGGTCGCCAAGCTGATGACCACGTGGGACGCCTACTTCAAGCTCGGCGAGAAGTTCCACAAGAAGATCCCGAACGCCGCCTGGTACGACGCCTCCGGCTCGATCGCGCAGGCGATGCTGAACCAGGTCCGCTACCCGTTCGGCACCGAGAACAACAAGGTCGACGTCACCAACCCGCAGCTCAAGAACGTCTACAACACCGTCGTCTCCCACGAGGACCTCTCCACCAAGGTCCCCCAGTGGGGCGCGGACTGGACCAACGACTTCAAGAACGGCACCGTCGCGACCGTGCCGTGCCCGGGCTGGATGCGCGCCAACATCAAGACCAACACCGGTGACCCGGAGCCGTCCAACTCCAGCTGGGACATCGCCGACGCCTTCCCCGGCGGAGCCGGCAACTGGGGCGGTTCCTACCTGATGATCCCGAAGATGTCGCCGCACCAGAAGGCCGCCGAGCAGTTCATCACCTGGATCACCGACCCGGCCCAGACCGCTCGCGTCTTCGAGACCGTCGGCAACTTCCCGTCGCAGGTCGGCGCCTACACCAACCCGACCCTGCTGGCCAACAAGGACTCGTACTTCAACGACGCCCCGGCCGGCAAGATCTACTCCGACCGCGCCAAGGCCATCAAGATGCAGCCCTACCACGGCCCGCAGTACTCGGACATCCTCCAGGCCTTCCAGAACGCGCTCAACCGCGTCGACACCGGCACCAGCGCGTCGGCGTCGTGGAGCACCTTCCTGTCCGACGTCAAGGCACTCCAAGGGTGATCCCCTCCCCATGAGTGACCACACCAAGACGGCTGTCGGGGGCACCGCTACCGCGGTGCCCCCGGCGGCCGCCGACCCCGCCAGAGAGCGTGCTCGGCTCGTACGCCGCCAGCGCCGGTCCCGTTGGGACATCAAGCTGTCGCCGTACCTCTACGTCTCGCCGTTCTTCATCCTGTTCCTGATCGTCGGCCTCTACCCGCTGGTCTACACCGGCTTCCTGTCGCTCTTCGGCTGGGACCGCTGGGCCTACCACCGGGGCGGCTTCCTCGGCCTGGACAACTACAGGTTCGTCCTGACCGACCCGATCTTCCTCAAGTCGCTGGTGAACACCTTCACCATCTTCTTGATGTCCTCGGTCCCGCAGGTGGTCATCGCGGTCGCCGTCGCGGCCCTTCTCGACACCCGGCTGCGCTTCCGCACCTTCTGGCGGATGAGCGTCCTGCTGCCGTTCGTGGTCGCGCCGACCGCCGTCGTGCTGATCTTCGGCAGCCTGTTCGCCGACCAGTCCGGCCTGATCAACCAGTGCCTCGCCTCGCTGAACGCCCACGGCCTGCACTTCATCCATCCGGTGCCGTGGCACAGCAACCGCTGGGCCTCCCAGCTGGCGATCTCCGGCATGGTCAACTGGAGGTGGACCGGCTACAACACGCTGATCTTCCTGGCGGCCATGCAGGCGGTGCCTCGCGACCTCTACGAGTCGGCGGCCATCGACGGCGCCGGCCGCGTGCGGCAGTTCTTCTCGGTGACCCTGCCGATGATCCGCCCGACGATGATCTTCATCATCATCACCAGCACCATCGGTGGTCTGCAGATCTTCACCGAGCCGCGTCTCTTCGACGACACGGTCGCCCGTGAGGGTGGCGCGAACCACGAGTACATGACCACGACGCTCTACATCTACGTGCGCGGCATCAAGGAGCAGATGTACGGCCGGGCCTCGGCCGCCGCCTGGCTGCTGTTCATGATCATCGTGGCCATCGCGCTGCTCAACTTCGGCATCACCCGATTCCTGACCCGAAGGTCCGCCGCATGAACCGCCGCCCCGGATTCCTCGTCTACGGCCTGCTCGGCGCCTTCGTGATCGGCTCGGCCCTGCCGCTGTACTGGTCGTTCGTCATCGGATCGCACACCAAGGACCAGGCGGACAGCTACCCGCCGCCGTTCTGGCCGGGTGGGCACTTCCTCGAGAACGCCCGCAGGGTGCTGGACACGGTGCCGTTCTGGCACGCGCTGATCAACAGCATCATCGTCTCGACGGCCTGCGGCATCTCGGTCGTGTTCTTCTCCACGCTCGCCGGCTACGCCTTCGCGAAGCTGAAGTTCCGCGGCTCGAACGCCCTGATGGCCTTCGTGGTGATGACGATGACGGTGCCGACCCAGCTCGCGGTCGTGCCCCTGTTCGTGCTGATGCGCGACTACCACCTGCTCGACACGCTGGTCGCGGTGGCGCTGCCGACCCTGGTCACCGCGTTCGGGGTGTTCTTCATGAGGCAGTACCTCGTGGACGCCGTACCGGACGAGCTGATCGAGGCCGCGCGCATGGACGGCTGCACGATGCTGCGCACCTTCTGGATCGTCGCCGTCCCGGCCGCGCGACCCGCGATGTCCATCCTGTTCCTGTTCACCTTCATGCAGGTGTGGACCGACTACATGTGGCCCCTGGTCGCGCTGCAGAACAAGCAGACCGTGCAGATCGCGCTCGACCAGCTCAAGCTCACCGGCCAGGGCCAGGCCACCGACTACGCCCTCGTCCTGTGCGGAACGGCAATGGCGACCATCCCGCTGCTGCTGCTGTTCGTCGCCGCCGGACGCAACCTCGTCACCGGAATCATGCAAGGAGCCGTGAAGGGATGACCTCCCGCACCACCGACCACCTGCCCACCGACCGGGACTTCCCCGAGTCCTTTCTGTGGGGCGCCGCCACCGCGGCGTACCAGATCGAGGGCGCCACCGGGGAGGACGGCCGATCGCCGTCCATCTGGGACACCTTCAGCCGCGTGCCGGGGGCGATCCTCGGCGGCGACAACGGGGACGTCGCCTGCGACCATTACCACCGCATGCCCGAGGACGTGGCGCTGATGAAGCAGCTCGGCTTCGGCGCCTACCGCTTCTCCATCGCGTGGCCGCGGGTGCGGCCGGACGCCCGCAACCCCAACCGGGCCGGGATCGCGTTCTACGACCGGCTCGTCGACGAGCTGCTCGGCGCGGGGATCCTGCCGTGGGTCACGCTCTACCACTGGGACCTCCCGCAGAGGCTGGAGGACGCCGGCGGCTGGCTCAACCGCGACACGACCGACCGGTTCGTCGAGTACGCCCTCACGACGTACGACGCACTGGGCGACCGCGTGCGCAGCTGGACCACGATGAACGAGCCGTGGTGCTCGGCCTTCCTCGGGTACACCGGCGGGCAGCACGCCCCCGGCCGTCAGGAGGGTGCGGCAGGCCTGGTCGCGGCCCACCACCTGATGCTCGCGCACGGTCGCACCATCGACGAGCTGCGTCGCCGCGGCAACGCCGACGACCGGCTCGGCATCACGCTGAACCTGACCGTCGCCGAGCCGTTCGACGCGAGCGAGCCCGCCGACGTCGACGCCGCCGAGCGGGTCGACCTGGGCTTCAACCGGGTCTTCCTCGACCCCATCTTCCGCGGCAAGTACGACGAGGCGCTGCTCACCGACCGCGACCACCACCAGTGGAACGGCCGCCCGTGGCACGAGGTCGTGCGGGACGGCGACCTCGGGGTGATCAGCACCCCGATCGACGTGCTGGGCGTGAACTACTACCACGGCGACGGCGCCTCCGGGCGACCCCACCCGGCCGACCAGCTGCTCGGCTCGGCGACGCCGCAGCCCGAGCGGCCGACCGTCTCGCCGTACCCGGGCGGGCAGGACATCACCTTCCCGCGCCGCGGCCTGCCGACCACCGGTCAGGACTGGGAGATCGAGCCCGACGGCCTGACCCGGCTGCTGCTGCGGCTGCGCGACGACTACGGGGTGCCGCCGATCTACATCACCGAGAACGGTGCGGCCTACCCCGACACCGTCGTGGACGGCACCGTCGACGACCCGGAGCGGGCCTCGTTCTTCGCCGAGCACCTGCGGGCGACCCGCGACGCGATGGCCCAGGGCGTGGACGTCCGCGGCTACTTCGCGTGGTCGCTGATGGACAACTACGAGTGGGCCTACGGCTACAGCCAGCGGTTCGGCATCGTCCACGTCGACTACGAGACCCAGGAGCGCATCCCGAAGTCCAGCGCGCAGCTGTTCAGCCGCGTCGCGGCCACCGGCGTCTTGTCGGAGCGCTAACGTGCGACACGTGAGCCAGCCGCACCCCGACCGCGACGCGTCCGGACCCGGGCAGGCCCCGACGCTCGACGAGGTGGCGCGGCTGGCCGGAGTGTCGCGGGCGACGGCATCACGGGCGATCAACGGCGCCGACCGCGTCTCCGCGACCGCACGCAAGGCGGTCGAGTCGGCCGTCGAGTCGCTCGGATACACGCCCAACCCGGCGGCGCGCAGCCTGGTGACCCGGCGTACCGACTCGATCGCGCTGGTCGTCCCCGAGCCCGACGAGCGGGTCTTCACCGACCCGTTCTTCGTGCACACGCTGCGCAGCGTCAACCGCGTGCTGGCCGCGCGCGACCTCCAGCTCGTGCTGCTGCTGGCGCGGCCCGGCGACGAGGAGCGGCGGATGCTGCGCTACCTGCGCCGGCGGCACATCGACGGCGCGATCGTGGTGTCCCACCACCGCAACGACCGGCTGGCCGACCACCTGGCGGCGCTGAACCTGCCGAGCTCGTTCATCGGCCGGCCCTGGAGCAGCGCCGACCGCGTGGCGTACGTCGACACCGACAACCTCGCCGGCGGACGGGCGGCCACCGAGCTGCTGATCAGCCGTGGCTGCCGACGCATCGGCACCATCGCCGGACCCAGCGACATGGCCGCCGGTCTCGACCGGCTGTCCGGCTGGCACGACGCCATGCGCGACACCGGCCTGCGCGACGACATCGTCGAGCAGGCCGACTTCACCGAG
>Ga0123353_10001082_pt1 | contig 33137 bp, 28 predicted proteins | sample TergutLab28metaG_3_FD_92763 | JGI IMG/M metagenome (GOLD analysis project Ga0123353, IMG submission 92763) | Labiotermes labralis P3 segment gut microbial communities from Petit-Saut dam, French Guiana - Lab288 P3 | ecosystem: Host-associated > Arthropoda: Insects > Digestive system > Gut ... | reverse complement strand
CCCCACATTACCAACTCCCATTACCAATGTCAATACCTTTCTTAACCTTTTTTTATATTTATCATAAAAAATATTCCCTCCCGCCAGTATTTTACTCCAAAACATAGCGCTTTCCTTATATAACCATACACCCAAATTATAACGCTCGTACCTCCCTATAGCTACTACACACATATTTTTTTCTATTATTTAGTTACTTACAATTTTAGATATTTTTTATATTTAAGTTTTATGTTTGTTAGTTACCTAAAGTTAAGTAAAGTTTTATTTAATTTTTGTTACTTATTATTTTTGCTTCTTTTCTTTTTTTTAGCTTGTTTATTTACTAGTGTAGTATTTATTCGGTTATTTTTATTTTGTTAGTATTAATTAATTTATCATTGATGAAGTTATCTACGGTTGATTTAAGCCAGAAGAGTTTGCCGCCTATTTTAGTAGGTTTAGGGAATTTATTATTATTTATCCATGAGTGTAGAGTTGGGTAGGTTACGTCGAATTTTTGTATTATATCTGCTCTAGAGTAGAAGTCTTTCATGTGATATCTCGTTAGTGTAGTGGAGTAAGTGTTAGGTAATAACAGGTAAGATTATTACCTAACGCTGATTTGTGGGCCTCAACGGCTTGCAAAGGCATTGTAGGCATAGATGTTCTCAAGTACTCACTGTATCAAGGTGTATTTAGTTACATACCAAAGGTATATATATTTAAGATCATCTATGTAGTATGATATAGTGTGGTATTGAGGTTGTCAACTATTTTTTATATAATTTTATTATCTTGATGGTATCTTGTTAGCGAATGGCGTTAGCCATGAGGTGGTGTATTGTGGGGGTGTTATTATGATAGATGCGGTTAGTTTATTGGTGATATTGGGTATGGTGTTGGTGGCGTTGAAAGCGAAGGGACTATGGTAATGGATAAGGATGTATTAAGGTACGTGATAATGTTTATAGTTGGTGTAGTGACGTTATTAGTAGTTGGTGTATCGATAGTTATGTCGTTATGATAGTACATTAGTATAGTAGCGCATTAGCTTGCTTAAAGTAGTAGCAGCTAATGCGCTATGCGTCTATGATTGACGTACAGCTATTTTCTTTTTTTCTAGCCTGTTATTATGTATGTATGGTAAATTAGCGTTGTACGTTGATTGTAGGAGGATATTATTATGTTTAGATTAGTTTTAATATTATTTTTATATGTTTCTACTGTTTTTGGGATAAGATCAGATATATCTGCAGATGAAGTAATCAAAAAATATCGCGCTTTCCTAGACTCAGACCCATCTAATATCCCAGAATTCCCTATATTTAGAAAAATGATACCTGATAAAACTATACAAATGGCTCAAGCTTTTTCAGATGGAGATTTTACAAAAGCAGCTAATTTACGGCTTCGTTATGGCGAATCAATTAACTCACTAATTAATATTATATCGCATGAATATCACTGTTTGAATAACCGTTATTATAGTGATCTTCCTATAACTAGATTAATAAAAATTCCTGGTTCTATAGAAACATATACGCCAACTTTCATAAATTCATCAACCATGACACCATCCTATATACCATATTTTCCAAAAACGGATTTTCTATTTTATATGGGACTAAAGCACTTGGCTGGAGCAGACGTTGATATAATTAATAAGGATTATTTAATTCTAAAAGCTCAAATGATCGCAAATATTTGCTCTGGAGTCTATAAAAAAGCGCAAGGTAAGAGCATAGAAAGGTGTTTCGATATTTATACTAGCCCATTAGGATCCATCAAAGACGACGGCTTTATATATAATGTTAGCAGTTATGAGTTCGGATTGGAAAATTATTTATACGATATACGGATATCGTATAATAATAATTTATCTTTTAATATCGATAGAGAGTTTCTTACGATAAGAACTCATCAGAATCTTGAATCAAGACATTCGCAAACACATCAAAAAATATATCGCAATACTCGCTTCTATAGCTATTACAATTATGAATCTTGTAGTGACATATTAGAGTATATATAATTATTAAATTATCTTAAATGATACAGCCATTATGCGTCACTCACTTCTATCTCCCGTGTCACATTCAATACTGCGAAAGGTATTATGGCGAATGGCGCTAGCCATGAGGTATCTTGTTAGCGAATGCGCAGCATGAGGATATGCCTTAGAAATTTAACATTGCCTATCTTGAGCGGTGCGTTTATGCATCACTAACCTCTATTTCGCGGGTAACATTAAGCACCGCGAAAGGGCAAGGATCGTTATGTTCTATATAGAAAGTCATATCGTAATAACTAGAGTCTGACTTTAGACCTGACATAGGCATCTTGATTATTTGGGATACTGGCTCTATTTTCTCCGTAGTATTAATATTTGGTAATCTATAAGGTATAGGCATAACTTTATCTTTACATGCTCCGTACATACCGCCTAGAGATCTATATACACGTATTGTAGCTGATTTCTGGCTATGGATGGCTCCCTCTGAACTTCCTAGAGGACTACCTCCAAAGAAAGGGGTGGTCTGAAAAGAAGCTTTGATAGGATAGCCTACGCTTACAGCAAAACAGGGAAATTCAGTCTCAAAATTTACAACATATTTAACACCGTCGGTTTCTATAACTGGTAATTTTGCAGACATATGAGAACCATCTAACCAAGCATCGACATACTGATATCTAAAAACAGAAGGGAGATCTAAACTACGAACAGTCTTAAAAACGAAAGCCTTATTGCCTTGCTCAAAAGTTCCATATAATTCTAGCGGATTTTCGTATAAATACTCTGCACCTTGATAATTAACTTTTTTCTCTATAACAATAGAGTTACTTATATTCGCTAGATACCATATAGTTTTTCTATTAACTTCCGCACCATCAACAACCGTATAATACTTATTGTTAATACCTTCCATACCTTGTCCTTTAACGCCATCTATATAAATTAGTTCCCCGTACCTATTATTTTTTCTCGACTTTCTGGAGGACTCTAGAACGGAACCACTATCCAAGCAACATATGCCTCCATAATAAGGTCGATTTATAATAACAGGGCCAACACACACATATACCCTATTACCGTTAAGCGGAATAAAATTTTCATTATCAAATATTATTTGAGTAACGACCTCGTTAACGATTCGAGATACACTATACACATCAGCCATATCAGGATGACGATCGATTATACAATAATAATCATCAATATATTTATTAAGGGGAGTTTTACCACTCATATCATAGTCGATATTTTTTAAACCGCTCCCAACAAATATACAATTACAAGGAAATTTTTCAGATACGCTTATATTTGGAATCTTCAAATAATGCTTGTCATCAACATCAACAAATATACTGTCTACACTAACCCCTACCAACTCTCGACAAAATACAGCACAACCATCCCCAAAAACAGAAGAAACGCAATCATTGCTAAAAAGAGTATTAATATTTTTATCATTAATATTATAAGTATTATCTGATATACTAGGCATGCTATACCTATTTGGATGATCTACTTCTACAATAGGATTAAACCCATACCAATCACTATACCACTCACCCATCCATTTTTCAGCGCCATACAGACCGTCAAAAGCTTTAAATACTACCGTAAATGGACGCACATTATTATCAAACCAAAGATTCTTCCTGTCATTAACAATGCCAAAAAAATCACAAACAATAGGCGCTAAAAACCCACTATAATCCCCAGCAGGAATAGTAATCTTATCGTCAGAAAACTTCCACATCGCAGGGATAGGATTTACATAATCAGTTATCTCGTAATTTTCATACCAATGATATCCGCCGTCAGTAGCATGATGCTCCCAAGGAGAAGACCCGCCTTCAGTATCAGGAGCTATATACTCTATAGTTTTAATTTCAACATCATTGCCATTTTTGTCGTAACCACTACGGCTAACTACCATCCACACATAATCATTTTCCTTATATTGAGATGCAGCTATACTGCAAGCTTTAGAAGATAATCCACCTATCTTATGATTACTCCATGCAATGATATTATTATTCTTTAAATACGTTAAACTAGCTAACCTCCCGTCTCCCAACACACACCAGTACATCTTCATCGGATACTGCTGCCAAGCGTGATCCAATATACCGCTAGCAGTAACATCCTTACTCAACTCACTTAAATTATGAACCTGAAATAAACTACTCTCGTTCAATACGATCTCATGAACTCCAGTACCAGAACTATCAACAAAAAATACAGCGTCTAACGCCTGTATCGGCTGTAACGGACTTACGCCAATATTACTAAATAACCTAGGTGCCGAAAAATTTCTAGGACTAAGAGGTTCGTCGTTCAATGATATACTCCCGCATACCCATATACCACCACTCGTACCAACAAATAACTTGCTATGCGCAACTAGCCAACACACGCTATCCGCCGATTGACTGTTAACGCGTACCTGAATAGCGTCTCCGTCCTCACCCTGACCTAACGAAAAATTAAACCAATCCTCGTAAAATGTACTAGAACCCCATAAAGCTAACGGCTCACTCTTAGTATTAGCTAAAAATAACCTGCCATCAAATACACAACATGCTTGAGGATACCCCCTATCTTTGTTAAAAGCACTTATACGCCAAAACAAAATATCGCAATAATGGCCTTGATTCTTCTCGGACATTCTCGTATCGCTCCATGAAGGTATAAAACATTCGTTGTTAGATTTGCCGGTCTTTGGGCTTAACCCCTTATCCAATACACCAGTAGCCTTGTTAAATAACGAATTCTTAGCATCTCCTTCTATCTTTGTAATCTTTAAAAAAAACATTGGAGATAAATTATCAAACTTAACGCCCTCTGTAGGCTCACTAGTAGATAATTGAAGCTGTAAACTTATATACCGATCACCGTCAATACTACTAGCACTAGAGTCACCAAACTGAAACCCAGGCTTATAATCATATGGAGAACCAGGGTCCTTAGACGGATACCAGTTGTCATGCTTCTCAGAGGCATCTATAAACCTTACCTCAACGTTAGTCCCATACCAGCCTATCTTTTTTAAAATCTCCTTAGAGACAGTCTTATCAGTGTCACCATCCTGTACATTAACTGTAGTATCAGCCCCCTCATTAGGAAGATAAAACCTTAACATCGTAGCCGGGTTCTTGTTCAAAAAACTAAACGGCATTACACTATATTTTATCTGCTTTTCCCACTTAAAAGTTAATGGCTTTTCACTAGTCCTACTTAAACAACAAAAACCGTCCTTCCTTAAAAAATATATAGTAGTACCAAATTGGAAATATTTTAAATCTACTAAATCCTCAGCAACCATATTAGTTATAGCTATACCACCATCATAACTCTGAATATACATAATACCATTAGTAGTAAAAACTCTAAGATACCCAGTCTTGCGCTTAATAGGATCCTCATCAGGGTTATACTCATTATGAGTTGCAGACAATAATCCGAATTCTAATATACATGACTCCGTATCGCTATACTTATACGGTACCAATACCGGGACACCCTTGCCGTAAGCAAACGTCTCAGATACAAATATCGTGCCACTACGCTTAAACATACCTCCAGTAGCCTTAACACAGAAATTCTCCGCCTCACTTAAAGCATTATTATACCCCTCAAAACCAACGTTACCCTGTATGTCCTTGCTTATTACACCAGTGTTAAAACTATTATGTGTGTGCTTAATACGTGCCATTAGAAAACCATTAATTAAAAGTCACGAAAAGATCCCAACGAAGTAATAGGACAAAAATCACTCAACGTCTGCTGCGAACTCATAGCCTTAGCCTTCTTCCTCAACATCTCCGCTAATGCGCTCCTAGACTCAAACCGACTACTACTGTCCTCAAACGCATAACTTAACTTCGCCGTTAACTCAACTAAAAATAAATCCTTGAATAATGCGCTGTAATTGTTAAAATTTTCCCCTAACACTGCGCTAACATACCTCACACGAACTTCCTGCTCGTTCGTAAATACTAAATTACGCTCGTACCTATACGCTGGAAAAGACGTAACCTCCGGAAAAGCTAACGGAGCGTTGCTGCCGTCGTACGCCCTAACTAACCTCAAATTATCAGGGGGCATACTATACGCGTAATTATACCCTATTAAATTATAGCTAGATACTCTCGCACTGTGCTGAGACTCAGTCTCCGCCCAAGAACCGTCTGGGTTCTTCCGACGATCGCTGTCAATACCCCTGACTAACTTTTCAGAAGATATAGCAAAATCCCAATTATACTCAGACAATAAACTATCTAATACTCGATAGTAATTTAAACGACACCCCTCCGCAGATAAACTACCGTCCACATCAATATCTAAACTAGTTATCCTCGGCTGCTTTAAATCAAATAACGCAGCGTTGCATAACTCCACAGAATTACTTATACGCTCACGCAAAATAGGCATATCATAACCACCACTATCTAATATAAGCGTAGGGCCTTAATAACCCTACGCTTATATATTACCTTACTTACGTAAACTACCCAACGCAACAGACGTAAAATTACTGTACGTAGGCATGGCGTCAACGTAATCTATTGTTATTTTCGTATTAGCAACACAATTGTCAGCACTACTAACCAAAACCATCATCAAATGTGCGTCATCTATATGCTTGTCAAACGATTTCGGTGGCACAACATTACCTGCAACATTAGCAGGAGATAATAACTCATATACCGTCTTACCAACACTTCCAGCTTTTACCAAATTTATAGACCTAGCTCCAGCAGCAACTGCAATACCAGCACCAGAATAATCACAAAATAAAGTTTCGCCAAGAACCGCGCCACCATCAGTTTGCAACACATCCAATGACGCTGCAGTAAAGTTAACGCCATCAAATCCAGTAGCCTTGTTTATACCCCTTACCCCTATTACAAAACGAAACGTATTAGCAATCGCTCCACCAGCCGCAGTAATAACTATATTCTTGACTATAGAACCAGCCTTGATAGGCATTAATGCTACAACATCATTCGCCGCACCATCTATAGCTGGCAATAACATCTCAGTACTCAATATAGGCGCACGATGACTCTGAGATCTAGCCATCTGATTGTTAAAATATATCGCCCCTATATCACTCGTTATATTAGCCATTTTCTATGTCTCCTTCTAATTAAGCATGAGCAACCGTCAGATCTCTCTGAACTTCAATACGAATAACAGCTTTTTCCTCTAAACGAGTACAGTCATAACTGCCCTTTACATACAACGCGTCAGAGTTGTCTATCTCTCCCAACTTGCCCCATTCCATGTATACTTGATAATGATAACCAATCATCAATCTACTAATGTCAACTACATACGCGTAACTTACAGTATGATTAGCTGGATTATCAGGCTGCCCTTGAACTCGCTTATCACTAAGCCCCGTTGGCAAGCCCTTCACCGTAACAAAATCCTGTATACCAGCAAACGGCATCATCTGACCCGTAGATAATACAGGACCAGCATAGTTGGTCAACATACTCGCAGCACGAGGATCTTGCTTCAATGTCCGGTAATCATAGTCACTACATATACATATCTTCATACCGTACGAATCGTTAGTATCCAACAACTCAGAAGCTTTCGTAATCTTAGATACGTTCAACCCTCTATACGATTCTATAGCTATAGGATCATAATCTCCTGGATTACCAAGAAATTCACCACCCTTGTTGCCGCCATTATCGTACCACCGAATAGTGTTACTAGCGTCTAACTCCACATTACCAGTGTCAGTTCTGTTAGGGCCAGATACTCCCTTAATAATAATCTCGTCGATCTTATTACTACACTTAGCAACAGCTTCCATCGCTAATACCTCAGCGTCAGACGTACCCTGCTTATACGAAATATCCTGATCGAAATTCAAATTGCATCTAAACGCTCTCGGAAATAATAACCTGTTCCCGTACGTAGCGTTCGCAAATTGCGACTTGCCGCCAAACTCGTCCTTGTAATACGCGTCGCTTAACTTAACTTGACGAACCCTGCCAACCTCTCCTAAAGTAATAGATTGGTTAGGTAAATACCTCAATAACTTAGTCCCTCTCTGCCCCATCAGTAAATCAAATTGATCGTACACCATCTCCTTAAATGATGCACTAATCGGCTGATTAGTTGTACTCATAATAACTCCTACAAAAAATAATAAAATCCATCATATACACCACGTATATAACCTAAACTCTACTACCTCCCACGGCATTATTACTAAAGCATCAAGGACTCCTATAAGGCGTATCCCTTGCGTCTAAACCTCGCGCCTAAACGCAGCTAACTAATAACGGTACCCATTATCGATAATATATATCAAGTCTAATATTAAATTATCTAAAAAGCAATGCTATAAGATATTAAACCTCTCCGTGCTTTATCTTATATAACGACTCCAACTCGCTCATAACACTCTTGTGATTAGGATGTAACGGATTCGTCATTACCTCCCTCATACCAACGTCGTTCTTAATATGAGATATCCTAACCGAAGCATCGTGCGGAGATACACTAGCGTTAGTACCATACCCCCTAGACGAACCGCTACTAGCCAATTCCCCCATCGCAGCAAATTGCTTCAATAACCAAGCGTTAGAACTACCTCCAGAAGAATGCAGTATACCTATACCCTCCTCAGCACTAATCCCAGTAATCTTCGGAGCTACGTTAGATAAATAATACCTAGCGGAATTCATCTTATCGTCGTAAGTGTTCCCCCATGCCTGCCTCAAATCCTCGAAATTATGCATCTCGTAATTTTGACTCACACTAGCCATCTGCTCCGCCATACCACGATTATACGAAGCAAACTCCTCGTATAAACCGTTCGCCTGAGCACGACTTAAATTATGACGCTTGCACATATCCTGAAATTGCGACTTCGCAGGATACGATACGTTGCCAGACTCGTCCTGTACCCCCTGAAACTCCCATAACGGATTGTCGTAACCGCCAGCGTCAGCCGGTATGTCAGCGTACTTAGACCTTATCTCAGCGTACTTGTCCCACGCCTCGTCACTGAAATCCTCTACCTTCCGACTAACTAACTTCTCTAAATTACTATACCTGTTCCCTAACTCGCCGTGACTCTTCTCTAAATTAACTAAATGATCCAATATAGCCCTCGGATCCTCCCCAAACCTATCTAATATCTCCCCGTGCTCTTCCGTAATCTCAATACTTCCAGAATCTACTCCCGCAGATCCCTCAACGCCACTGTCAACTACTCCGCTGTCTTCCGTCATAATAACTCCTCAACCTCATTCTCAAAAACGTCCCTGTCGACCTTGTTCTCCATATGCTTAGATATAAAATACTTCCTTATATCCTTCCCAGCTAACTCAGCTATATGCAGTAAAACACTATGACGACCAGAAAAATAACTTAACGCATTAATATGATCAGGACAACAACCAAACGAATTCATGCAAAAATCATATAAATTACTTAATACCTTCCTACCTTCCCTAGTACTAAAAAAACTCTTGTACGCACCTAATAAAATCGCGTCCGACTTATCACTTTCACTAACTATCTCAATCGCTCTCATCAATCCCCGCTTTCCTAGTCTTAACCATCGTATCCATTATCATGTTCTCCTTCTGTATCTCCATCATCTCCCGCTTTTCCATAGCTTCCGCCTGCTGAGCGTCGCTCCTGCTCTTCCTAACTTGCATAACACCAGCAGCCGTCCTCTTCGAATCTAAAGGTATACCCAATATGTCCGCCGAAATATTCATACTACCGTCGCAATCAATCCAGTCCAAAGCCTCAGGACTTACCTGCGCTAACTGACCAGCCCTCTGTAACCACATGTCCATGTTCTGCAAATCCTGCATACGCTGCATCCTGGCCATAACTCCAGAAAACTTAATGTCGATCTGCTTCAAGGGATACGGTAATTGCTGCATCAAAAAACCCTCCGGAACGTCCATCCCCCAAGTCTGCCTCATAAATTCCTCTACCTCCCCGTACGGAAAAGGATCTACCCTACTACTCTCCATCAATAACGATAACGACCTAGTAACAGTCCTACTCAAGTCCTCCCTCTCAAACCTTACTAACATAGGCCTCAGCTTGTTCATCGCCTGCAACTTCCTAATGTTAGCCTCCGTAGCCGTCATATTAGTGTTCTCCGCAGGAAACATGTCCCTCGATACTAACGACTCGTCCATCTCCCCAACTTTGTACTTAATGAAATCCATCAAAGACGGGAAATTCTGAGTAGTAAACATTGGCTTTACCGTAGCGTTACCATGAACGTCCAAACCCTGCATAATACCACCAGGTACGTACTGAGAATAATTCAACGTTCCTATGTCCTGACCCAAAATCACCGGCTCTACAGCGAACGCCGCGCTCTTAACAGCTAAATAATTTAACTTGTTTATTAACCTAACCTCAGGCATCGCCTGCCAAACGTAAGACCTACCGTATACCTCGTTTGGAGATATATCAAACCTACTTATAATATACGGACTGTAATTATGCATATCTAAATCAATTATTCTATTAGTAGCTAAATCAACCACGTACGTAATTAACTCAGGTAACATCACCGGAACAGCCCCATATAACGGATTAGCTTGCGTAACTTCCAAATACTCGTCCGTATTAAACGTATCGTTCGCACCTCCCTTATGCAAACTGCTCATTACCTTAGGAGATACCTTGTCTCCCCATAAAGCAACAGCCTGTATAGGCGTCTTCTTCAATAACCTGTATATAACGTTTATATCTCCGTAAGGACCAGTCTCAGCAAATATCTCCTGCATCGATACTACGTTAAATAATATCTGCCCGTTGTCCTTACGACGTATGACTTCCCGACACGCAGTACCCAACGAATACCAATCAAAACATATATTGTAATTAGATGGATAAAAATTACTCTCAGGGTTGGCAAATAACCCGTATAACGCGTTCTTACATCTGTCCAGCCACCTAACCGCAGGCTCGATCCTACCCAAAAATAAAGGGAAACCTCCCATCAAATAACAAGGATCGTAAAATACTAAATCTAACCACTTAACAGAAGGATCTGACGTATGCGCGTTCAATAACGAAGCTACATGATGTACACGACTAGATGCAGAACTGGTATAACTCCTGTAACCCTTAGTAGAACCAGTACTGCGATTATTACTCATACTGTAACTACCGAAATCACTAGCGTTAGGGTTCAACGACTCCTGTATCACCTGCCACTTGCGCTCCCAGTTGGTAGCCCTATACCTCTTAACGCTGTTAAACCGGTTCTTAATGTCGTTAACGTCTAACCTCTCTAAAATAGCCTGGTTAACCTCTTGTATAAAATCAGCAGGGTTAGAAGACTTCTTCTTACTATTAGTAGTATCGGTATCTGTATTCTTCGCCATTATCCAACCCTTCTCTTAGTACGCTTCCCCATAACTATAGGAGCACGGCCTCCTAAATCAATAGATCTCTCCCCAGGACGATTAGAACTATGCCTACTAGCATTCGCACGTCTAATCTGCTCTGCTAACGTATTCCCCATTAAACTACTAGCCTCATATCTCTCTAACACCTCTAACGCGTCTAACTTGCTAGTCTCAAGCATAGAAGTCGAAAACCCAACAGGTAAAGCCGCTATAGAGTATTGGTTGGCATCTATAACCATCGGACCAGATCTATCATCTCCACGAGTAGCATAATGAGTTAAAGCCCCAGCACCAATGCCATGGAATAGCGGAGCAAACGCCACCTTACCTAAATTACCTAAATGTCCCGCAAAACTAGATTGAAAGGCTCCTCCAATAGCTGCGCCAGCACCTCCCAATAATCCTCCAGTAGCAAAATTCTTAATAAAATTATCTCTTTTAGTAATTGCGCTATATAATCCCCCACCAAAAGCCGCTCCCAACGGGCCTCCCAAAAAACCACCAATAGCAGGAGCTATCCAATCAGTTACCGCCTTAAAAGGATTCCATCCCATAATAACCTCCTATCTAATAATCCAAATACTTAACTGGTAAATTCTTTAACTTATGAGCAAAAAAGTCCCTACTAATTATAGGCAGTGGAGCACTATTACTACGCTTGCGCTTCCCATACTTACGAAACATATCATTTATCTGATCAGATAAACGCTTATTCATTACACGAATATCGTTCTCAATCCTATCATAACGAGCGTTATAAATTTTACCTGCATAGTTAAGAGACCCACTAACCACATCAGCAAGTTCCTTAGCACTTTCTATTTTATCAGGAAAAACATACGGCTTAATACCAGCCGCCGGATCCTTAGTAACTATAGCTCCAGCATTTGGATCAGGATCAGGAGCATGCTCCTTCATAAACTTCTGCCCCTCAGGACGCCACTTATTAATATGAACACCAAACTCTCTAGCTCTTATCTTTCCTCCCTCTACAGTATATATATGCTGCTTAGGATCACTAATATATGAACTTCTAAGAGTCGGCAATAACTCCGTATTTCTACCAACTTCTTGCTTCAGAATATTGTAATCTAACGAAGGATAGTCCTGGCCTCTATTAAGATAGTCATCTACTAAATGAAGATACGGAGTACTTGCCCCCTTAAGATCAGGAAAGGTTATTTCATCAATCCTCCAACAAAACATTCCATCACGAATAGGAGCATAATACTCAGATTTAATAGCTCCTCTTTCATTAAGATAATTTTCTACTCCTATAGCGACAGGACGAAGCTTAACATATTCGCCAAGCTTCTGCCTATTCATTCCAAGATAAATATCCTCAACTTTCCTATTCTGATTAGCATGAAGCGGAATCCCATTATCATCTCTAACAACATCATTCCATTCATGCGGAGATCTAAATGAATAATTCCTTTTCCCAAAAAAATGTCTAAACAATATTGTGTCTTTAGAATTTTCATGAGTCACTGGACCTTTAGTAAGATCTATATGCGGACTATCTAATACTGTACTATTGCCATTTTCATCATAAACAGTAATAGTGTGCGCGCTTTTCTCAAAACTATATATACTCTTTACAGGAATATGAGCTACTTTTTTACTTGTCATATTCCAAGATTGCAAGTCCTTTATCCTCATAACTGCTGATGGATTTTGATATTTTAAAGGAACATCAACATTCACAGATGGAGAAACATCGCCCATCCCTGTCTTTTTTAAGACTCTCTGATTTACTCCTAAAAACCAAAGAACCTTTTCATCAAATCTAATTTTTTTTTCTAAAACTCTTACAACTTCAGGCAATAAATCATCAAGTTGTATTTTCCTTTCTTCTATATATTCTTTAAACCTTTTATTATCCTCTAAACCTTTTATATCCCCAAGACTTTGATCTCCAATCTCCTTTTCTATAGCCGAATATGCCTTCTCATAAGTAACGCCACGAACATTCTCAGTATAGAATCTCTCGTCTATTAAATGCATATATAAATCTCTTACAGACCTTTTTTTATTTTTCTTTAAAACATCAGCAAATTCATCTTCATATTGGCTCTTCTGTAAAAACGGTAACCTATAATAAGCAATCTCACCTTCCCAATCTGTAACAGGAATATATCCTTCATTACCTTTAGATACATTAACTTTAATAGAATAAGCAGGTTTACCAGAACTAGCAATAACATCAGGAACATCAGGAACATCAGGTTTTACTTCAACATGCTTAACGTTCCTAAAAAAATTACCGTACTCCTTTGGACTCAATCGATGATTCTTCCCCAAAACAGATCGCCTATTACTTTCTATCTTTCTAAACACATGAGAATTAACATCCTCAACAACGGCTTTCCCAGTACGGAATAAACCATATGCCTCAGCGTCTTTTTCAAATTGTTTAATATAATCATTGGCATACCCAAGCCCTGAAAACCATCTACCTTTAAATTCCTTTAATCTCGCATATATCCTATTAAGATCAGGAGTAATATCTGTAACAAATTTATGATGATCACGATACGAACCATCCTTACTCTTCTTAGCTGCAGCAATCAACGCGTTAGCTTCATACTGAATGACACGAAAATTCGGACCATTAATAGACGTTGTAGTCATCTATCGCCTCATTGCTTTACAACAGAAATAGACACACGAACAGCATTAACTAAAAAATCTGTCTTAAAGGCGTAAAATCTAACTTTCCCATTTAAAACCTCCCAGTCAACTATCTTATCCCAATCTGCTTTCTGAGACCTAGACGCATCTAAATTATAATACCCATCAATCCTACTTATCCACGTCGGATGAACAACAACAGTATCTCCATATAACAATCTAGGAATAGCTATATCGTAATATAACCACGTATTCACAGGATAATCCGGGACAGGAATCCAACTACTTGCCGCTCCAGGCAAGGCCCCAAACTCAGCAAAACATGAATTACTATTAACAATATCTTTTAATTCGTTAAACTCCAAATACCCCATTGTACTAGAATTACCAGCAACAGCAGCAAATCTTCCATTGCCATATGCGACAGACCACCACCCATCTTTACGAGGCATAACAACTCTAAACCACTTAATACCATCCACACTAATAGCGGCATCACTAGACGCAATAGCTACAGCAACAAAATAGCCACCGCCATACGTAACAGAAATCCATTCCACAGAAGAAGGCAACGCCTCTTCAACAACACTCCACGTAATACCATCAGTACTAATCCCAACAGATCTAGAAATTCCGCCAACTACAACAAATTTACCAGCGCCATAACAAACTGACTTCCACCAGTGCCAATTATTATTCTCTAAAGCTCCAGTAATAATATTCCAACTAACTCCAGCATCATTGCTATATAATACATTAGAAGAGCCATTAGCTACAGCTATAAACTTTCCAGCACCATATGTTATAGAACTCCAATCATAATTCTGTATATTCTGACTATCCCAGCTAACACCACCATCAACGCTACGCGCTATCGTACCAGCAGGAACATTCACATAAGGAGGAGATATAGCCACAAACACATTATCACCACAAGATATAGAATACCAATTAGCTGCATCTGGAAGCCGATTGTTTATCACAGTCCAAACAACTCCATCACTACTAACAGCAATATTCCTAGTCATACTAGCAACCGCTATAAAACCATAAACAGAACTATATGCTACAGATTTCCACCAATTTGCAGGATCTGTCGGATAAACCAATTGACTAGAAACATCCCAAGTAATACCATCACTACTATAGATAATAACATCAGAACCATTGCCTACAGCCACAAATTTATTATTAGCATAAATAACGCAACGCCACTCCTTATAAGGAACTAAAGACAAATGCCCCTTCAATATCTTAGCACCATAAACATCAGATGAAATAATATCTCCCTTAATACTAATATTCTCTCCAGGAACATAAACCGCACCCCCGCCACTATCAGTAACAGTAATAACATTCCCAGTAATATTCACATTAGACGATCCAGACTTGTAATTCCCTCTAAGCTTACCAGATTCAATTTTTAACGTACTAGCGTCAGTAGTATTACTATCAAGACTAACACTAAATACATTCCCACTTAACGATAATCCAGCGCCATTTGAATAAGTAGTATTCGTCCCATGAATAGTCCTTCCAGAAACTAATACACTCCCACTGCCAACATAATTCCCCTCTATTTCGCCATCTACATTAAATTTTATAGTAAAGTCATCAACTTTAGCACTAAAAATACAGTCGTTTAACTCTATGCCTTCTCCAGCATCATAAGGAGTCTCAACTACAGAAATCACCCCAGTATTATTATCTATAGCAACGTTTACTCCTCCTCCAGTATATTTCCCCTTAATAACTCCGCCGTTAATCTCTAACGTTTTATTATCGACATTAACGCTAAATTTATTATTATCGCCTTTGTCTAAACTTAATCCATCGCCAGCATTATAAGTTAATCCTTCGCCAGATATAATGTTACCACTTATATCTATACCATATGCTCCAATATACTTTCCTTTAATAACTCCACCGTCAATCTCTAACGTTTCATCATCCACTAAAGCACTAAATGTATAATTATTATTAATATCCTTATTACTACGAGCCAAACCAGGACCTGCATTATAACCAGCCGCAAATACAATATTCCCATCTATTACTAGATTATCGTCACCAGGCTTATAGTTTCCTACAAGAACATTATCATCACCAACCTTTAACGTTCTATTATTTCCAGCATTATCACCAACATTAACGCTAAATTTATTAGTTTCAGTATCTAAATATATTCCACTCCCAGCGTTATACGTCGTATCAGTTATTTCAGGCTTATTCTTAACATTATCCCATTCAGGTGAGCTAATCATATCTCCCAATGGAATAAACTCTAAATATGCTGCAGAATTAGAATTAAAAGCTACAGCTACAAATTTATTACCACCATAAATAATAGATCTCCACTCTCCATTAAATGGCATATCAATACTAGACCAATGAACCCCATCAATACTTATAACTGCATGCATAGTATTATACGCGACAGCAATAAACTTCCCATACCCATACGTTACCGAAGACCACACTAAATTATCAGGCAACACATTCTCATAAATTTCCCACACAATACCATTATCACTTATAGCTACACACCTACTACTATTAGCAATAGCTACAAACTTATTATTCCCATAACATACTGATGACCACAACATTTCAGACAACGCATACTTATTAACCGTCCAAATAACTCCATCATCACTATATGCAACACATGAAGACCCACCAGCTATAGCAACAAATCTACCACCACCAAACGTTACACACGTCCATTCTGGTACAGGATACACATCAATACTACTAGAAGACATCCACGATCTACCATTATCACTATATGCGGCATACTCAAGATCAGAAGATATAGCTACAAATATATTATTTCCATAAGCAACAGAAACCCATTTTGATGGCCCGGGTAATCCATCCTCATAAATATCCCAACTAATACCATCACTGCTTACAGCAACACCTCTAGAACCATCAGCTATAGCAACAAAAACACCAGTAGACACTCCCCATACAGCAGATTTCCACTGCCTATATACAACATCATCCTCAGCATTTACCAACATAACAAAATGCCAATCAACTCCATTATCACTATACGATAGTTTATCAGAACCATCAGCAACAACCACAAATCTACTAAACTCGCCATCTCCAGATTTACTACCATAAGTCACAGAACACCAATTCCCAATAGAGATATTAGAACGAGCGCTATTTAATACTTCAGCTTCAAAAACGTTGCAAGATATAACGTTATTAATAACATCTATACCATTACTTCCAATATAATTACCTTTAACACCATCCTTAGATACTAACAATGTATCACCATCAACCTTCATACTAAAAGTATTATTATTCTCATCCAAACCTAATCCATCCCCAGCAACCAATTTATCCTCTAAGTCATTATAACTACCACTAGTCGCAACTTCAGCAAAAACAGGCTTCCCATTAATATCATCCCAATTAAGAACAATAAGCCGTAACTCCAACCTCCCATTTTCGAAATATATATATCCGTTTCTCTCTAAACCCTTAGGCAATAATAACTCATCAGAATCAATTATTTCATCATCAGGAATCCGCAACGTACGACTTCTAAAATCCATGTCCTGAATAAGCATAGTAAGTTTATCAATACTTTTCTCAATACTAGAATTAACTACTGTCTGAGAACTAAAAAGCGTAGATTGATCATTCTTTAAAGTTCTCTCTATTAAAATACATTGACAAAATGAAAACACACGCTTTACTACAACCCGCCCCCAAATACCATTCGACCCATTCGATGGCTCTACACTATAATCAGTATCTAAAACTAACTTACTTAAAACGCCATCATTATAACGAATATAAACAGACAAATTATCATCCAACCCAAAATATTGAAACATAATCATAAATGGGCCACTAGTTGACGAAATAATGCCACCATCACTAGGATACACACACACCGCCTGCCCTTTACTTGAATTTACTGTCATTAGATATTTCCTCCCTTAAAATGCCCCTTCTTTTTAGCCTTTCTCTGACCCACAATGTAATTCCTCGTTAAGCGACTAGTTAAAAACCAATTATTTAACGGTATCATACCACGTATAGCCATCCTCTGTCGAGTTGACACACTCTCTCCCTGTAAATAATTCTTAATACCTACACACGAATAAAAAGTATCAAAAGCAAGCCCTAACATAGGAGAAGCTCTAGCAATCAGACGCTCCATACGACCTAACTCCGCTCCCTCTACCGCATCCTCAAATAACTCCGCAGCGTCATGAAAAGGACCCAACACAGTCGAAATACCTATCGAATCCTTAATAAATTCCTTCCCACCAATCTCCTTATTACTGCCATGAACCAAGTACTTCAAACACGTCACAGCAGGAGCAACCCCCAACGTCGTTAATAAATAATCTACTGTATAATCCCGACTCTCCTTCTGTAACAATTGCGGCACAACAACGTTGTTAAAATAAGCAAATTGAAAACTCTTATACTGTAAAAAAGCCTTACCTTTATGACTACTCAAGAACTTAGGAACATCCCCAGCACTAACCGTTATCACCGTCTCGTGCGCTAACGTGTTAATACTATTAAATACCTTCTTAAACGTCTCCGTACCAACAAGATTATCCAACCCTAAAACATAATTGCCGTCTTCCTTATAACCATACTTGCTAAAAGCGTCTCGTATCGCCTTAATATCAAAATTATCTAACCTCTGCTGCCTTAAAAAAAGATTACCCTTTTCAGTAGACTCCATAACAGCTTCCAGTATATCGCCATAATGCAACCTTCCAGCTACGCTCTTTAAATAATCGTTCCAATAAGGAAGAAGAGTTGCCTTATTGAATTTCTTCGCTAACTTACTCATAGCCTTCTCTTCATGCATCTGAAACGTATTCCCAAATAATCTAGAAGAACCCATCTCTACTTCAGTAGCATGTAATACCCTACTCCACCCCTGCTTATCAGCTATACCTCCAGGGAAAAACTCCTCCGCTAATCCCTTTATAGTCTTACCAAAACCAAACTTGCCAACTAACGCCGTTACGTCACATAAAGAAGATACAACCACACTTCCTAAATGACGCATACAGTTAAACGTCCTCATACTATTCATCATCTTATGCATATTAGGATTAGAAAATTTGCCGTACTGCCCAGCAATAATCTTTAACGTATCCTCTATATCTTTAACGTTCTTACCTGTATCTTCGTCATAAACCTTCTTCTTATCGAAAGACCAATCCTTAGGCATATCTCCTTGCCTCTTGACTTTATATTGCTCTATTAACTCCCCCCAATTATCGTGCCCCAAATCCTTAAGTACTCTCCTACTATTATCGTAATAAGATAACTTCCTATAAAAATTCCCCCATACCTCGATAGGATTCTGAGCTAAAAACGGCCTCAATATCTCGTCATGAATACCCACCGTCCTATGCTTCAACATATCCTGAAAATTAGGAAGAACAACCTCACCTGTAGTATTATCAAACGAAGCCCTGCAATGAGTAACAATCTCGTCAATACGCTTTTTTATTTCAGTTTCAGACAGCGCAGGATTATCAGCTAATAAAGACTTCCTAGCTAACGATTCAAACTCCGCCTGATTCTCTAAAATCTTGTCCGACAAATAAACCCTAGGAACGTACTGATTAGCAACAATCTTAGTGTCAGATAATAACTCTTTCTTAGCTAATTTAATAATCTGCTCCTCAGAATACTGAGCTTCCTTAGCTGTTAAAACCTTCGTCTCTATACTAACAGGATTAGTTAACTTGAAATCCTTCTCTATAAAACGAGACGCCTCGTCTAATCGCTTCTGAACGCAATCAGTAATAAGTTTCCCAGCAGTTTTGGCGTACCCGCTGGATACCTCATACCCGCCAGTAGCGTCCATAACTTCCTGCATAAACTTATCTTCCGAAACACCCGTTTCCTTAAACACAGTCCTGTATATACTATGAATCTCCTTCTCCACGCCCTTAAACGTATTATCGTCAAACGCCATACCAGACTGCAAAGATTGACGCTGTACCTTCCCCGCACGTACTTCAGGAGTAATTATCTGATTGCTCCTCAATATGGAAGTCATAATATCCCTAAAATCAGCACAATCACTTAAAACGCCCTTCAAATAAGGAGAACACTTAACATAATCAGCTAAAAATCCGCCTACCTTAGATACTTTTCCATTAACGCTTTGATATATATCCGAATCTTTAATAACCAACTTAGCATCGTCACAATACCCCTTTAAATAATTACTAATATTCTCCGTAGCTTCCTGAGTTACCTTCCTCGAACCGACAAATTTAACTCCCTTAGCTATGCCGCCTATAGCCCCAGTAACAACTCCAGAAGCTACCGTCTCTACAGCGACATCCTCCTGCGTCATGCCGGCCTGCGTAGCATAACGAACCTCAGCACTAATGCCTGCCGTAACTACAGCGTCTGTAATAGCTCCAGTCCACTTCCCTGCCTTATATGCCACACCAACCTGTAACCAATTAATTGGATCACTAATCCCAGCAACTAACCCAGGCACTACCTTCTTATACCACTCAGCGCTATCAAGTAACTTTATATCAGCTACTCTCTGCTTCTCCGCCTCGTAAGACATAGGAGTCTTGCAATTAGCGTACAAAACCTGCTCAGAGTCCGGTATATCGTCTACCTTCATACTCTCCTTCAAATCAAACGGCTGCTCCGGATATACATCCTCAATAATCTCGTCAAGAATAGCACCGCCGTACGCCCTAACTACAGAATATGGAGTATTATATAACCTCATAGAAGCCGCAGTTAACGACTCCGCCTTTAAAATAGGCTCCACATACAGTTGATGGCTCTCCTCTGCCCCTTGCGACGGAGAGCCATCTCCAGATACCTCAGATAAAGAATTTGCCCAAGATAAATCTTCCACCCTACTTGCCTACCTTCAAAACAGCCCGCATATTCATAGACCCAGGATCCCTCAAATACTCCTTAACAATATGATTATTCTCGTCAGGCAATATATAACAATTAAATAAATGTCTATCAACGTTACTAGCTGACTCTAATCTAACCTTTCTATCTACCCACTCGTTATTAACAAACGCCTTTACGTTTATCCCCTTCCACTCTCCAGTCTTCTTATCAAATAAATCTTTAGGCGAACTCTTAATAGGAATAAACCCGCCATACTCGTCACCAGAACTCTTTATCCTAGAAAGCAAATCATTAACCTCAGTAGCAACCGACTTCCTTATATCGTTTACACTAGCACCTATACTATCTACCGTCGGAGCGTTAAGCATATATTCCGGCTCTCCGCTAATATCAGTCAACGTATACCTGTTCTTACAATAAGCCGCTGCCGCCCTTCTCCCCATAGCTAAACTGCCAGTCTTATCGTTCACTAACTTAACAATACCAACCATCTTGTCCCTAAGATCCTGCCTAACAGTCCCAGGTATGCGACTAAAAAACCAATAATCGTCCAAAGCTACTCCCGACTCCTTCAGCATCCCCTTAAACGCCTTATCGACATCCATATTCTCCGGAGATTCCTTAAATTCCCTTCTCCTTTGCTCCAATATACCCTTCTCCTTAGGAGCAAACCAATCGTTCCTAAACTCCATCAACTGAGAAGCTACCTTCTTATTAGAAGACGCAATCTCCGTAAATAACACGCCAAACGATCTATGCTCCTGAGATAACCCTTTCAACGCCTTCGTATTATCCGCGTCGCTAGCTATAACACAAGCGCTCAAACACGTGTCAGGATCGTTCGACATCATCTCCTGCTCTATCCTCGTCTGATACCTACTCATAGAATACTTATAAACGTTAGGATTAGCCTTTATACGCTGATGCATATCTATCGACTTTAATACAGGCTTTCCGCTTCCCTCAAGCTCCATATTCTCGTCTTCTATATCTCTAAAAAACTTATCCTCAATTACATCTTTCGAAATATTGTCAGGAACAACCGCTCCAGATTCCTTGCAACTATCTATCACTCTCTCCTGCACATCGATACTAGCGCGCTTAGCGTTCGCTTCTAACGCAGAAAGCTTCAGCCTCTTAGCCTCTATCGGCGTCAGCTTATAATCAGTAACAGCTTCCTCTATCAACCGATCTGGATTTTCCCCGCCAAATCTAATAGCACTCTCAATCTCTACCTTTAAATCGCTTATAAGCCTCTTCCTACGACTCTCCTGCATTCTCTCGTTCTGCATAAAAGCCGCGTTTCTATAATAAATCTGCTTGTCAGCCTCTAACATCAACCCATGAACTTCGTTAGCAGATAATATCTCGTTCGGCTTCGATAAATACTTCTTCGCTCTAACTGGATCCTTATCAATCGCCCCCCTAACAAAGCCCTTCTCGAAAATTACTAACTTGTCCTGCTGATAAGCTCCGAACTTCTCCCCTAAAATAGGGTGCATAGTATTTACAGTATCTGAATACATAGAATATAAACTAGACTTCTGATTCGGATCTAACTGAACCCTATTTACTATAACGCCTAAACTTTTCTCAGTCCTCAATAACGAATCCTGAGACCGCATGTTATACTCGTCATTCACAGCAGAAGCGGCCACGTCCTGCAAACTAGAAGAAAAATACCTTCCCATTATCTCAGATGATCTTGGATTTGAAGCAGATCCTACAGCTTCCTGATATAACTCTCTATACCTATTTACTCTAAACTCAGCGTACCCTTCTCCGTCAGGACGACTACTCTTATAATTCCTGCATTCTTCGTCAAGCGTCAACCTAACGTTATTAACTACTTCGTTACTCTCGTTCATACATTGATTATCAGCATAAGCCGATAATAAACGCATACCGTCTTCGCTTAACGATTTATAAATATTTATCTCGCCTCTACTAGCGTCCTCAGATACGCCATATCCTCTTTGCTTTAACGAAAAATACTTTAATGGAGCTTCTGGCAATACACTCCCCCTCTGGAAAGCAGCAGGATTTGTATCGTCTAAATTAGATCTATTAAAAACGTCTCCTTTAGGCACCTTTTCCTCCTCCAACAGCTTTTACTACTCCTACAGCCTCGTTACCAGATCTTAAGCTAGCTAAAGATTTACTGCCTTCAGATGACGCTCTAAAAGCCGCTGATTCAGCAGACACACCCTCTAACCCCTTTAAAAACGATTTAAATATATCTATATCCGCCTGCTTAGATATAGCTTGAGCGTCCGCCTGTTTAGCTAAAGCATGGGCAGACGCTCTCTCAGAAGCAAATAACGTATTAGCAATATCAACGCGGGTATTAAAAGCTATCTCCGTAGCTTCCTGCCATCCCTTATCGATAGTATTCTGAATAACAAAAGCGGCAGATCCGTCTAACGTCACACCCCTTTTCGCAAACTCGTTCTTCTGAGCACTAACTATAGCCCTAGTCTTCTGAGCAGAAATATCTAGATTCTTTTTACCAGCTAACGCAAGAACTTCAGCATTAAACTCTCCAGCCTGCTTGTTTAAAGCAGCCTCCTTGTAATAATGCATCTCCATCTTCTGAGCAGCGCTCTTAGTCTTTGTATATCCCAAAAGACTTAATCCCATACCGCCAAGCTGAACTAAACTATCCCATATTCCTGCCATTATATTACCAACCAATACTTCTCTTACTAGCATTGCCAAAATACATACCGGAATTACTAAAGTAATTACCTCCAGAATACATATCATTTGTAGGCCGCATTAAAGAATCTACAAACCCTCTCTGATTTTTAGGATCTCTAATCGCATCATGCTGCGACATTATCATCCCAGGATCTGATGCAAATCCTTCAGTATCTCTTCCAAGAACGTCATTATTCCACATAGAATTTAAATCATCTACCGTACTACCTTTCACATGAGTAGCACCTTTTTTCCAATCATCTAAACTAACATGAGTTTTATTCTCTTCAGACATCAGTGGGTTTAAAAGAGATGCAGTCGTTTTTCTCATAAGATTAGTAACATTCCCCATCCAAGTAAACGCTTGATTAAGGCCATGCCCTACTTTCTCCATTCCCATCTTTTTACCAAGTTCCTCAACACCAGCCCCCGCATACGACCAACCAAGCTGAGTCAAATTCCCTGATGTTCTACCAGCTCTAGCCAAAAGAGGCATAGCTTGCATTAAAGCACCTATTTCTCCCATAATTTCCTCCTATTTATTTAAAGATGTAAAAAAATTCCACGCATTTTTAGGATTACGAGCCACATCGCCAAGAACACCAGCTACGTCCGAACCTGAAGTTCCAATAGCTATCCTCATAGGATTAGCACTCTCTCCTAAATCAAAATTTTTACTCACACTCATAAAAGATCCCTTTTTCCCTACACGTACTTTCAATACGTTCCTGCCTTTTTTAAAAGTCTTCCCACCTTGCTTAGCGGCCTTCCCAACCACAGTAACATCGTTCAATGTAAAATCATTTCTCCCTTCCGCTCCAAGACTAAGTTTACCAGCTACTCCACTAAAATTTAATAACCCGTTCTTATCTCTAGAATAATTAATATTAGGATTCTCAGAATCGATAACAAGATTATTCATATGTAATCCTAAGTTTTTAGCATTTATATTCCCCTCAAGATTCCCATCTCTCATCTTGCCAGAAATACCAACCCCAGAAATATCAAATCCACCTTCCACAGGAATCATCCCAGGAGCGACAGACCCTTTCAAACCCCCGGCCGATATATCGAAATTAATATCTCCGTTATTATATTTATCAAAATTTATTATAGGCGTAGACAAAATAGCGTTTATTGAATCTACCTGAAGAGATAAATCATTAGCAGAAACAACCCCGCCAAGACCTTTTTCATCCATATTAACATTTGCATACGCACCGTTAATAGAAACATCTTTAATCATATTAAGGCCGTTCCTAGCCGATTCAGATCCCATTGCCTTAATCGAATCTATCGATCCAGATAAATTTCCTTTTCCTTTATCTATCACTAAATTTGCGCCTTTTATATGCCCAAACCCAAACTCATCATTATGTGCGAATATATCAGAAGCCTTAATAGAACCAGATCCTCTACCGTCAGAAAACAAGGCTCCACTAGAATCCATATTTTTAACAGTAATATCGTTTCCTAATATACTTGTCTTTACTGTCTCCGCTTTTAAATCAGCAGTAACGTTTCTCCCATATAATGAACCCTTTCCATCTAGATTTTTAAACTTAACACCAACATCCCCAAGTAAACTAGATTTATAGCCAAGCTCAAGCTCCGGAGACTTTATTGTTCCACTATGCCTAATCGATTTTTTCGCATCATTATATGACGGAACAGCCGGTCCTATTATAGCTTTATGCTCTGCCTCAGAATTCCCAGGTCCTATCATTAATAAATTATTCTTAGGAACATCATTTTTTTTAGAAGCGTCACCCAATAACTTAATATCAGGAGGATCCTCTACTTTCACTATGCTTTCATTATCTAATTCAAGTAACTCAGAACCAGAAGTATCAGACGCCGCATTAAGCATTGAAAGAGACCCGCCACCAGGCATCAAACTCTTTAACGCTCCAACAGCCGCCCCCATATCTAAATTATCAATTCTCTTATGCGATATTTCTCTAGGCTTTATCTCAGGCAACTTCCACTGTAAATGTCCTCCTCCAGCACCACCTACCATGTTCCCAGGACCAAAGATAAAATTCATTAAATTAGACATCTAATACCCACCATCTAACATGTTATAATCATACTTCTGAACTTCTTTATTCTGCACAGGTCTCTTCAACCAAACAAACTCCCCCATAGCCGCGTACCTAAAAGCATCAGCAGCGTCGCTATGCACATCGTGCAGCGGCTGCTGATGCTGAACCCCAGTCTTGTAATCTATCTCGTATCTGTACATCTCTAAATGCTCCAACCCAACAGTGCACTTAGTCCTATTAAACTTACACGTCTTCAATAACTGCTTAACTTTATCTACACCCTCAGCTAACCCGCTCCTAGGAAGTACTACGTTCTTTATCCCGTACTTATCTAACGTCTCAGATATAGTATACATACTCCTAACGTTATCATGACCAGCATCATGAGGTAATATCGCCGTCCTATAATTATACGAATAAGGCATACTAAGTACCTGATTAGCCCAATACGATATATCCTTCCCACTACCCTCTATAAAATCTATAAAAGTAACTACGTTTCCCTTACTTACTTGGAAAAACCAAATTGAGGTATTATTGGTTTTTCCAAGATCCCACGCCGTATATACCGGGAAACTAGGATCGTAACTATACTCATCAGAAATATTATCCATAGGCTTGGTGAACTTGTTTATATGCTCTCCAAACACAGCCCCAACCAATACGTTAGCATTAAAGTCACATTCGAACTCCTGAGCGTACTCAGCTTCCGTCATGTTCTTCTTCATCTTACCTAAATAAATATCGTCGAATATTGACGTATTAGAAGCCTTCAGCATATACGAAGCCCATTCTGGAGACCTAGAGTCAGTCCCATTTTTATATAGCTCGTAGAACTTGTTTTTGCCCTGTACGGTACCTATAGCTAAAATCCTACCATCCGGCCTCAAAGAAGGTAATATAATCTTTCCAAACATCGAATGAGGAAGAGACGCACACTCATCCAAAACAATAACAGACGGATGAAGACCTCTCTTAAACTCAGCGTTCTCATAAGATAAAAGATATATATACCTCTTGTCCTTCTTCTCCTCAGGAATATCCTTCCTATTAAACTGAGCGCAAAACGTATACTTATGCTCAGAAGCGTTATACGACCACATACCGTCCGGATAATCAGCAAATATATTCGTCATCACAGGCTCTACCGTCTTCTTAACCTGCCCCAACGTAGCCGAATAAAATACAGCAAAACACCCCTGCTCCCCACTTATGATAGAATTCACCATAAACTGAACAGCAGCTACCGTCTTTCCCATACCTCTAGAAGCAACTACCGTAATATACGGAGTTTTATCCTCAAACAAAAACTTGAATTCTTTTCTAACATTTAACATAGTTAAATTTTATCACATTAAAGAGGAATTTAATATGAATACAAAACAAATAAGAGAAGAATTTTTATTACATCTAAAAACAATCGGAGGAACTCTAGATAACTTCAGAGACGTTAAACTAATAGAAGATATCTTTAACGATCATCCAGAAGTTTTTGCTAAAGATTTCCCCGAAGGAATAGAGGAAGTACGTAACATAGGAAAAACTAAAGCTAGAGAATTTTGGGAGAACCTATACTCCTGCGTTCTAAACAACGAAAAAGTAAATAACCCACCTAGTATCATTACACTAGCTATTAGTTATCTAAAAGGTCTACAAGATGAATCTACAAAATTAATCGAACAACAGTTCGTATATATACCTACACACGGTCCTATCGAAGAAGGAGAAACTATTTCTCCTGAACCTAAGTTTTAGGTATTTACTTTTGCTTAAAAATATGCTATACTAAGCTACGTTGCGTTAGTAGCGATACGCTGTTACAACTGCGAGCGCAGCGAGAGCCGAGCGTAAGCGCAGCGAGCAGTTGTCGTAACAACGAGCGGCTTAGTTCTAGCTAGACGTTGCTAACGCAGCGATAGCATAATATGCTTTGATGTCAGAAGTCTTTGCGTTAAAAAAACTATAACTATAACTATATAACGTTATCTAGTCTAGTATCTAGTCTAGGTATTTGTTTTAACGAAAAAAACGAAAAAAAAGATGAATGCTCCTTAAATAAATTATTCAAAAACAAAAACAATAGTTCAAATGCTACGCATTTCCCTCGCTAAAGCTCGGGCTATTGTTTTTATTTTTTAGAATAATTTAACCAGGAGACCTTCTTCTTTTTTTTTCTCGTTTTTTTTCTTCTTCAAAAAAAATGATATTTTCGCGCGCCTAGTTTTTCTTACTAGTCTTACGTTTCTTAACCTAGTCTTAAGACTAGATCTAGACTAGTCTAGACTAGGTACTAGACTAGTCTAGGTAGTGTTTTTTAGTTGTTTAAATATTTTATTGATTTTATAATTAAATTTCGTAAATACGTTGTGGAAGATAGATAATTAATGATAGAGCAAGATAAGTTTAGTATTTATAATTTTAAAGAGTTAATGTCGCTAGATTTACTTCCCAACGATTTTGTTATTAGGCCGATTTTACCCATAGGAGGGATAGCGTTAATCTACGCGTCGCCTGGGGCTGGGAAATCGATGTTAACGTTGAGTTTAGCGTTAAGTGCTGCGTCTGGTAAGAATCTAATGGTATGGAGGATTAAATCTCCGAAGAGGGTATTATATATCGATGGCGAGATGTTACCTGACGATGCGAGGGAGCGTATAAGGAACATCGTTAGAGGCCACGAATTATTTTTCGACATTAATAATTTTAGATATTTAAGCTTGCCTATGCAGAAAACATCGAAGCTTCAGAGCGCAGATTTTTCTGCAGTAGACGTTCAAGATCTGATTAGTAACGAACTAGAGGGTATTGATTTATTAGTTTTAGACAATTTATCAACTTTAACTAAGATACAAGAGAACGAATCTTGCGAGTGGCTTAAGATGCAGGATTGGTTATTGAAGTTAAGGGGGCGAGGAATATCTGTTATTGTTGTTCACCATTCTGGCAAATCTGGTGATCAGAGGGGAACTTCTCGTAGAGAAGACATTATGAACACGATTATTTCGTTAAAGAAGGTTAGTGACGAGGAGGTTAGTAACGATTTAACGATTAAGGTTGAGTATGTCAAGTGCCGAGGTTTTTATGGGGAGGATTCTAAATCCTTTATGGCAAAGTTTATAAATACTGATGCTGGAAATCGTTGGGAATATATACTTGAAAAGAGGACAAACGCTGAGATAGTGAAGGATTTATTAGGCTTAGGGATGGGGGTTAACGATATTATGTTAGAGACTGGGTTATCGAGGGCATCTGTATATAGATTAAAGAAATTATGTTAGACGAATCTAGTGAAGTACCGAATTTAGACAAAGAGATACAGAGGATTTTAGAAGAGTACGACAAAAAGTACATAAAGAAGCATCCTTGGGCAGTAAAAAAAGACAAAGGGATTAAGGTTTTCAGGTTATATTGTGATATTGTGACTGTTGAGGTTCCGGTTTATAGGGGTAGGGGTATAAATAGGAAATTTCATCATTACAATGTTCATACTAAGAAGGTTTATTTAGGCGAGGATATGATGACTTGTTCTCGTGACGGTGGTATTGAAGTTAAGAAGAGGGATAATCCTATTGTTTCCGCGTATTCTGCGTATATAGTGTATGATTTTAGTATTGGGGAGTTTATTTTTCCTAAGACGGCTGGCGAGTGTTTGAAGTTAGTTAACGTTGAGTATTTTAAACCTTTAGAAGACGGGATAGAAGCGTTTAATTTTTTTTGTTGATTTTTATTTTGATTAGTGTATTCTAAGAGTAATTTTCATGGTTAATCTCTATTAATTGAAAATAGCTATCGTATGCAGTTCTGTTTTGCCATGGGGTTGCATACGCCTTATAAGACAAAGAAAAACGAAAGGAAGAACGATGACAAACAATTCATTATGGTCAATACCGTTAAAGAAGCTTGACGATGATAGGAAGGACGCTGGCTCTAGCAATAAGTTTATAATTAAGGCGAAGAATCCTAGATTATTGGAGAAGAACACGAAGTTTGGTAATTTACGTAGTATATTGGCTGGGATATACGATGTATGTGACGATTCTTCGAAGAAGGAAGACGTTGAATTGACTGTATATGAGAAGAACAGCAGGGCGTACGAGTTGATAGCGTATTGGCCGAACGATGTATTTGTGACGGTAGAGGGTACGTATACGGTTAACAACAACAGTAAGTACAAGAATCGTTTAACGATAAAGAGAATAATAGAGGATGGTAACGACATCCCTTTCTAATTTAAGTTTAGTTAAGTTATTTCGAGGTATAGGGTATCTTAGTGGGGCAAGGTGCGAGGATGCATTATCGAACGAGGTAGCGATAATGCTTAGGAATTTGAGTTTAGATGGGAAGTTAGTAGGAGTATGGTTTCATATACCTAACGAGAGTGTATCTAGGAGTAAGTTAGATATATTTCGATTAATTAAGAAGCAGAAGATGGGGATGATATCTGGGATACCTGACTTCGCCTTTATGTCAAATGATAAAAGTTTATTTATAGAATTGAAGTATGGGGATAATTCTTTAAGTGAGTCGCAGAGATTAGTTAAGGAGTGGTCGGAGTGTATGTGTATACCGCACGAGGTATGTCGTACTAGTGATGAGGTTATGGATGTATTGTGTAAGTATAATTGGGTTATTGAATGATAAGTAATAAGAAGGTATTAGTGGAGAGTGAGCGTATAATTAAGGGTACGTTAGACGAGTTATACGAGGTATCTAGTGGTGTTGATCGGATGGGCGTTGTTCAGCCTGTGATGGGTTGGGTAGAGGATTGGATTAACGAGGGATTAGTGGACGAAGAGGTTAAGTTTGAGATTAGGGGGTTACATGGATAGGGATACTTTTAATAAGTTACGGGACAGTATAGATAGTTTATATAAGTTTAGCATGGAAGGTATTGCTGATAGTGGTAATGCGTCATTGACGTTAGGTAGTTTATATATACTTCAGTTACGAGCTAAGGATGTAGTATCTATTGCGTCATCTATTATGAAGGATGTGTATGGAGAGGTAACTAGTATGGACAGTATGGGTGAATGATGTCTGAATGTTTGGATAATCAGTATTATGATGAATATAGGGAGCATTTAGAGGATTCGTTAGAGAGGCTTAAATATTTATATGATGATGTAGATAGTAATACTGATGTTGATGAATTGAAGTTATATGAAGTAGAGGTTATGTTATTAGAGGCTATATCCAGGACGTATGACAAGTTGATATGGATTAGGGATATAGAAGGGAGTTAGTGATTGTTGCGGGGACAGTGCGCAGCAATTATAACTAGCGCAGGGCGATGTGGTTTTGTGTTAAACAAGTCGTTCAGTCATTGCTCTGCGTTTATTAATACGAATAAGTGTGTTATTATCTGATATATGTAGATATTAGAGGAATAATATGTCAGGCGGCCCAGATGAAGATAGTGGTTATAATAATTTCAACAAAAACGAAGCACAAAAGAAATTTACTATAATAACGTCACGGTCCCAGCAACCACAGAATACTCAAACTAAAAAAGCAAATACAAAAATTGTTAGTAATCCTATTCAGACGAAGCAATCTACTCAATTTCAACAAATTGGAGGTTTACTTAATGCCGGGACAAGTGTTAATCAACAACAGGTACAAAATTCTCTTGTATCTACTAATCCTAAGTCTACGGCTCAACAGCAACAAGTGCAGGTACAGAATTCTTCTAAACTTAAGTTTGATGTAGAAGCATATTATAGAGTGAATAGAAAAAATAAGACAAACGATTCTATACCATCTACAGAGCCAAAATTTAAAGATGACAATGATATGAAAATTATAGAATCAAAAAAACGAGAACATATGAATGAAGTCAATTATTTAACTAAGCCAAGCGATATTATCTTGCTGCAGGCTACAAATAATGTCCAATCTACTACTCCTCAACAAATACAAATAGGGGCTTCACTGCCCAAAAATATTATCAGGAATCCCCAAATAATAATACATTCACCTAAAAATATTGGTTATGTAGACTCGCAAGCACAGGAAGAAAAAGCGAGAAGGCAAGCGTCTAAAGACTATATAAGTAAATTAGGAGATGTTTCACATACAAATAAATTATGTGATAATTTAGATAATAAAGCTAATATTAATTCTTCTTTTTTTAAAAATGTATCAAAAAGTTCAGAAAATCTTTCAGATTGGAATAATCTTGGCACTCCTGTTTCTTATGACTTCAAAAAAGATTTTAAACAGAATGAATATCCGGAAAAAGGAAGTGCATATGAATTTAATATTAATAATTTAATTTCTCCTATCGGAGGAGAAGGCGCAAGTAATAGTAGTATATCATTCAAAATTGTTGGTATATCCCCTAATCATAAAGCTAATGGGAAAGAAGATAAGCATAAGGAGATGTTATCTTCATATGAAGGGGGTAATCGTATTTATAAATCTGGTTATGGCGGTGTGCATGGCGATGATGTAAGAGATTTATTTTGGAATAATCCTAGGAAAGACGCAGAGATTGCGGCTTTAGCAGGGATCAGCAATTCAAAATATATTGCAGAAAGAGATAAGATCGATAAAGATATTAGTGAAGGTAACAATAGTAATGACAATTCTAGTAAGGAAAAATTTTCTCCAGCGACAAATTTTGAGGGATCTCTTTTAGATAAAAGTTTAAAAGAAGCTCAAGGAAAAATAAAAAAAGGCGATCATCTTAGAGTAAAGATTTATATTAAAAACGATAAATATCCTCCATGTAATGATTTTAGGTCAGGCACAAAAGCATCAAAATGCGATGATTATTTGTTGGATTTTACAAAAGCGTTTAGAGATAGGGGAATAGACGTTAGAATAAAAGTATTAAATCCAGACGCTTATAATCCGAAGCTTGAGAAGAACAACGAAGTAGTAAGATCAACGAGTAGGTATGGATATGTTGAAGAAACTAGTGATAATAAATTAATAATAAAAGATGGGAAATCTCCAAGAAATGAGTTAGGTAGTTGGGAGATTTTAGACAAGGATGCTAAATTTAATAATAAATATGATAGATATTTCGGGTTTAATTAGTTTCAGAGGAATGATTGTATATAAGTATAGTAGTAATATTCCCACCAAAAATATCTTATAAATTGATTATATATGAAATCTTTTTTGGCTATACTTTCATGTAAGAATTGTTGGTCTTCAGCATATTCTTTTTCTGATTTTTTATAAAATCTCTCAAATTCCAAATAAAATTCTTTTTCCTTACCTTTATTCTCTTTATTTAAGTTGCTAAAATATTTTTCTGCATATATAGATGCTTCATCAAATTTTTGTTCTGAAGCAAGCTCAGTAATTTTTATATATTCTATAGGCAAGATTTTAGTAACGTTAGGAGGCATATCGCCATTTATATTTTCTAAAGTCATAGCCTCTCCAGGATTTGTGTACAAGCATAATAACAAAGCTAGTATAAACATTTAT
>Ga0123353_10001081_pt1 | contig 33150 bp, 37 predicted proteins | sample TergutLab28metaG_3_FD_92763 | JGI IMG/M metagenome (GOLD analysis project Ga0123353, IMG submission 92763) | Labiotermes labralis P3 segment gut microbial communities from Petit-Saut dam, French Guiana - Lab288 P3 | ecosystem: Host-associated > Arthropoda: Insects > Digestive system > Gut ... | reverse complement strand
ACCTCGCTTACGGTAAAATAGATATTAGGCGGAACTTTTCATTGGCAAAAAGAACTCGATACTAGGAACTTTTCACGCGAGAACAGACCTGCCTGCTAGGAACTTTTCAAAAGTTATTGACACCAAAAAACGAAAAAACTCTGGGCCCGCAGGTTGCCAGAGTTTGATCAACTTATATTATGCCATAGTCAAGCAAATAAATACATTTAGCCCAGATTTTACAAGCCTTTTGTTGCAGTTGTTAAACGATTGTGATATAACATCCCATGTTCATCGTCATCGAAGTCGGCAGCACGAATACCAAAAGTTATCTTTACGATAATGGCAAAGTGCACGAGTTTGTGCAGAAGACCATTCCTCTCAAGTGGAACTTTAAAGGCGGGAAACTTTCAAAAGTTGATATTGACGAGTTGTGCAATTTTGTAAATGGCTTTAAAGAAAAAACCGACCACAAGCCCAATTTACGCGCAGCCGATATCGATGCTTTTTGTGCTGAACGGACTGCGGAAATAAAAAACAAAGCAGACATTTTGGTAATCACTGGAACGGATTTTATTTATTCTTGTGAAAGTTTGGCAAAAGATTATTTAGAACCCAACACAACTTACAAAGACGAAAACCAACCTTATCAATTACAGTTCAGCAATTTTGACAAAATCATTGACCGTTTTGTATTCACACAAGATATAAAAGACTATCACAAAAAATACGACCGCTACACGACCCACTGGTGGAATGGCGGCAGGTCAAGCAAATTTTGCATAAAAGCGGTTGCCAAGAAATGCGGCGCAAAAATTATCATACCCACCAAAATCAATATGTGCCTTGGGATAATTAATGAATTAAAGGCGGCGCATCAGACACACAATCTACAGCTGAAACTAAGTCGCGGCGAAACGGTTGCTTTTGAAAGCCCTGTGATTATCTTGGCGAGTGCCTCTCCGCGCCGTGCCCGAAAACTTACTGAATACGGCATAGACTTTATCCAAATAAAAAGCCCTGTCGATGATTCCGATATAAACGAGCAATTCCCGCACGAGGGGGTTAGCAAAAGACAAGAACTTAAATACGCAAAGAAAATGGCGCTTGCTAAACTACAGCCCTTTATTGGGAAAATCAAAAACGGTGCAGTGATTACTTGCGACACGACGGCGCTGTGTGACGGGCGGATTCTTGAAAAGCCCATAACGAAAGAAAAATGCCGCGAGCAGCATGAATTCATAAGCGGCAAAACCGCATACACGTATAATGCCATGGCGGTTTATTTCAATGGCAAAACACGATGTGCGGTTGAAATTATCAAAATAAAATTCAAGCCCATACCCGCAGATGTTATCGAAACAATTTGCGACGAACCCGAAGCGCTGGACCACGCGGGATATAGGCGCGCGGGCGCACTGGGCGCTTACGTAGCAAACAATGCCCCGCTCTCAAACGGCATAAGCGTACCCTTAATTTTAAAAATGCTGAAAAAGTTGGGGTTTAAATTTCTGTAAAGTTACCAAAGTAACAACTTGGAAATGATATACAAATCCGTGGTCTTCTCGCGCCCTGTCAGCGCCACGCGAATTTCTTGCGTGTAGTCACGCATTTTGACGTTGTTGGCGGTGCAGTGCGCTTTTACTTTTTCAAGCCATGCCTCTTTTGTGTCCGCGTCTTTTATAAGGTGCGCGTACTTTTCAAGTAGCGGTGTCATCTTTACTGGCTTAAATAGATAGTCAAACTCTGTTAAAATTTCGGAATACTTTGCGATGTCTTTTCGTGGTCTTTCTGTGCCGCGGTCTACTGCTAAAACCGCGTATACGCTTTGCAATTGTTTATCGGTCAATTTGTCGCCGAAGAACTTTTTAACTTCCGCGTTAATTTGCTCGCAGGTCATATTCGCGATAATGTTTTTCGAGATATCGTTCAACTTGTCCCAATCGAACAGCGGGCTGTTAGAGCCGATTTTTTCAAACCTAAACGGAAAGTCGCGCCATGAGGTATTGGGGTTAGCGGTGCGCCAAAGTTCATAGTCGGTGTTGTAAATTGTTAACAGGTATTCGATAATCGCGTCGGCAGGATAGCCGTCATCAAGGAAACTTTGCGCATTGGCTTCGCGGTCTTTGCGTTTGGACATTTTGCGTTTGTTGCCTGTTTCGCCGTCGATAATGCAGATAACAGGCAGGTGGGCAAAATTCCTTTGCGTAAAACCAAGCGCGTCGTCAAGTTGAATGTGCTCAGCAGTAGACGGCAACCACTCTTCGCCGCGAATAACATGGGTCACGCCCATAAGGTAATCGTCAACTCCACAAGCCAAATTATAAGGCGGGAATCCGTCTGATTTTAATATCACAGGGTCACGTTCAAGGCTTGGCAAGGTCATATCGCCTTTTACAAGGTCTTTCCATGATATAAGTGTTTTCGGCGGGGCTTTGAAACGTACTGCCCCATCGGCACGGTATGCTTTGCCCTGGTCGATAAGTTTCTGTGCGTACTCTTGGTATATTTTAATACGCTTGGATTGAAATGGGATGTCGTCCGCATTGTCGATTGACAAGCCGAAATTTTTCAAGGTTTCAATAATAAGTTCCGCCGCGCCATCAACTTCGCGCTTTTGGTCGGTGTCTTCGATACGCAAAAGAAATTTGCCGTCCATATTCTTGGCAAGCATATAATCGCAAAGCGCCATGCCTATTTGTCCGATGTGTAAAAAGCCCGTAGGCGACGGAGCGAAACGGAATGAGGGTACGTTTTTTGTGTTCATGTGTGTAGTATATCAAAAGATTTATTAGAATGCTATGGGAAAAAGATGTCTTTCTTTACTTTTGTCGGAATCTAGTGTATAGTGTTCTGATGAATATGGACAAACTAAGAAACCTGGAGGATTTATTTAATGAGCCAAGCAAGAAATTGTTGCACGGCACACGATTGAGCGCCGTTAATTCAATAATGTCTGATGGTCTATGGGTTTATCATCCTAGACTAGAACTCACTACACGTGAAGTAAAAACGACAGACAAACCCACGATTTTCGCAGAATACTGGTATGGCGAGGCATTTGAAAGTTTTCATCCAAATGTACATAGATGTATTATTATTGCTATTCCAAATGAAATGGGAAACGTTAAAAAGGATAGTATCGTCGAGTATTCTGGCGAAGTTCCAGAAGATCAACATGTTCACTATTACGACGGCGGCAAGCGGCGTTGTATCGCACCTGAATTTGTAAGAGGTGTATGTTCGCCAAGTAGGGACTTTACTTCCAACCGCAAATGGATAATGGACTTGGCTAATTCGGAAGAAATGATCGAGTGGCACATGAAAAGAATAGGTTCGGGAAACCCTCTTAATTATGATTATAAAAAACCTGAATTACAATTAAGGTAAAATGCTTCCCATGATTGTACCTTTAATAATACACCGCAACCAGAATTTGTCAACTTGTTTGAAAAGTTGGTTGCGTTGTGCTAGAATGCCATATGGAAAAAATTGTTTTTGACACGCCGACGATTGTGTTGGGTTCGGGGTCGCCAAACCGCGCTAAGATTTTGACGGAAAACGGTATCCCTTTTGTAAAAAAGTTAATCCCTATTGACGAGGAGCACTTGAACGCAACTATAAAACATCACGGTGTCAGTAAAGCATTTGCAAAGCGCTATGTAAAAATGCTTGCGATTGAAAAACAAAAGCCCTTTGTCGGCAACGTCGAAAATGGCGCAGTAATTACCGCAGATACTGTTGCTTGGCTTGACGGCGTGATTTTGGAAAAGCCCCTTACAAAAGAGCGTTGCAAAACTCAGCACGAGTTTATAAGCGGCAAAAAAGCCCATGCCATGACCGCGCACGCAGTTTATTTCAACGGCAAAGCGGCAAGTTGCGTAAAAGTTTCTGTGATTGGTTTTGAAAAGTTGCCCCCGCCGCTTATCGAGGAAATTTGCAACGAGCCCGCCACCTTGCAATGTGCGGGGTATTGCGCAGGCGGGGCTATAAAAAACTATATGTGGTGGAAAAAGAACCACGCAAACAACAACCGCGGACTTGACGTGCGCGTGGTGCGCAAACTCCTTAAAAAAGTTGGGTTCAATGTATCTAGCACATATCCTTACCCATCTTAGTCAAGTTCACATTGCCGTTCTCTTTTATTACTATCATGTCCTCGATTCTTACGCCGCCTAGTCCCTCTATGTATAACCCGGGCTCTACTGTTACAACCATGTTGGGTTTTAAAACTTCTTCGCAGGTGGCGGCGAGGCGTGGGTTTTCGTGGACCGCTATCCCTATGCTGTGCCCCAAGGAATGTCCGAACTCTTTTTCGTATCCTGTTGCCTTGAAAAAGTCGCGGACTATTGCGTCTGCCTGCTTGCACGTCATGCCTGCCCTGATTTTGCTAAGCGCCAAATTTTGCGCCTCTAAAACAAGCGCGTGCAAGTTCTTTAATTTCTGGCAAGGGTTGCCTATGTTGAAAGTGCGCGTCATGTCCGAGCAAAAGCCATCAAGTTTCGCGCCCATATCAACAAGGATTATATCGTCTTTCGCCAAAGCCCTCTGTCCCGTCTTGTGGTGAGGAAAGGCAGTGTTCTCGCCAAAAGCGACTATTATATCGAACGCAGCGCCGCTTGCTCCCAGTTTTTGCATTTCATATAAAAGTTCTGCGGCAAAATCTCGTTCGGTGATTCCGGGTTTTATTACAGACTTTGCTTTAAGGAACGCCTTTTCGGCAAGTTGCTGCGCGGCGGCGATTTTAGAAATTTCTTCCTCGGTCTTTATGGCTCGCAACTGCGCAATTTCCGAAGATATCGGCACAAGAGATATACCACCCAAGCACTGCTCAAGTTTTTTAAAAGCCGCCACGCTTAAAGTGTCATCCTCAAATCCCACCGACTTGAGCCCCAATCTATTCAACTCGGCGGCGATAAGGGTTTCAATTTTATCGGTGGCTTTTATTATAGTCCATCCAGCCAACGCCTTTTTTGCCGCCTCTATGTATCTGGAATCAGTTATAAAAATTTTCTCCTCAGGCGTTAAAATAACACACCCCGAAGACGATTCAAAGCGCGTAAAATAAAATCGGTTCGCGGCATTAAAAAGTACGTAACTTTTACATTTTTCAAACATTGTCATAAAAGTCTTTTCTCCTTTGCAGGTTCAGTATTAAACAATACGCGGGAAAAGTCAACTTGATACCTTTCGCCTGCAACTTTTTATAATTTTGGGGGTGGTAAATCCATCAAGACTCTGTTATAATTGCTTCTATGATAAAAACGTTCGATAAAAACAAATTAAGACACTTGACTCTTGATGAGTTCGTCAAAGAATATAGTCTTAAAATGGAAAAACATGGCAAAGCGGTTTTTGAGAGTGTAAAACTTGGTGAGCAGTTAAAGGCGTTACCGTCGTTGAAGAGTATTATATTCAAAAGAAGTTTTCTGGCATATCAGAAATTTGGGAACAAATATTACTCGACAGGCAACGGTTTTGATCCAAGAAAAAACGGACTCAGCCCTGGTGAGATTAATGCGCTTTATGGTATACACTGCGACAAGATTCCAAATAATTTTTACACTGATGAATTACGCAAGGAGCAAGAAGGCAAAATATATGAGGGTATCGTTTTCGAGGATTGCGGTTTCGGGTGCACAGGGTTCTTCGATGCGCTCTTTAAGGACATAATATTTGACGATTGTCAATTATTGAGCAATTGCAAGATGGTAGATTGCACATTTGAGAACTTACAAATTATTAACTCACCGGAGTTTGCAGAGTTTTCGCAAGGATGGCCTCCTCTTCTTCGCTGTAAATTTAAAAACAGTAAAATTTCAGGACCTTCTATGTGTAATTCGGATGTTTATGGCGATTGCAGGTTGGAGGGTATAACTTTTTCCTAGAACATCATGCTCCGGTGGGATTGCTTCGTCGCTCCGCCCCTCGCAATGACGGGCTGCACGCTTTTTGAAAATTTTGGTTTTGTTCTTCTTCGGTTATGTAGCGAATCTCGTCAAATCCTTCCTCTTTGGTTGGCATTACGAACATTTTGAAACGGTCGTCCATTGTCTTTCTCTGTGGGACTTGGAATGGATAAAAATTATCCTCGCCCATATCTCTTTTCTTGTAACGTCTCTCGCATTCGGCTTTGTCTGTCATCATCACGTGTGCAATAAAATAACAATCGAATTCTTTAAGCGCGTTAAAGATTCCTTGCCTATCGCTTAGTCTTATCTGTTGAGCGTCGAGCAATATATCATTGCCTTTTCGGACAAGTTGTTTCGCTTGGAGATAATACATGATACGGAAAACTACTGCGTGCCCATCGGGAGTAAATGCGCTTTCCTTATCGAGCACTCCCTTATTAATAAGGTCAAGTCGTATCTCGTCACTTGATAACCTGATTGCTTTTTCTTTCTTCGCAATAGTTTTTGAAATTGTGGTTTTGCCACTTGCCGAAACGCCAACCATGATATGGACTTTAATCATTCCGCTTTCCCTTTGCAACCCAGTTTCAGTCTCTCCACTATGCTCGGTCTTTCAAGTGCGGCGACCAGCGGGTGGTTGAAAATCTTTTCAGGGTTGTCTTTGTTCGCCTATATAAATCAAGAATTTCATCAAGCGAGAGATAACGGACTTCTTTTACTTCAAATGTATCAAACCATTCGATGTTTTTATCTATCTTGCCAAGGTACACAAAGATTTCGTAGTTGCCGCTGGCACGAGGATACTCGAGCCGGTCTAATAATTCAAGTTTAGTTTTGACTCTGATTTCCTCATATAATTCACGGACGGCTGCATCTACCGGAGTTTCGCCCTCGTCTATTTTTCCGCCGGCGGAGAAGTCTATACAGCCGGGACCCACCTCCTTGTCATCTGACCGAATCTGTACGGCGACCTTGCCGTCGCTTTCACGAATCAATAAAACCTTTGCAAGTCTTTTATAGCCCTTCATTCCCTGAATTTCGTATTCGCCGAAGTTTTCCACTTTTATAATATACATCAACGCAACACAAATCGCAACTTTTTAAAAAAGCGTGAACTCAACCACGGTCTATTTGCTGTTCGTCATAAGCAACGTTTTTACTGGCGATACAATCAGCGGTTTGTTGTTTAAATTTTATATGATAATCAGAAACCCTATGCTTTTGATAATCTTCGCTTGAAGTAAATATTTCGGTCATTATTATTGCGTTATTGTTTCGAGAATATGTATGTGAAATGCAACCAGGTTGTTGTGAACACGTTTTTGAAAATGCTGCGAGCAAAGATAAAAACCGTTCCAAACATTCGGGTATGATTTCAAATCTGACTGTAACGTTTATCATCGCGTATCTCTCACAACGGCAATTTCTCCGCACGCAGCGCACTGACTTGGCTCAGCGCCTCGTTGGTCGCCGCGATTATTAAATCCTCCAACATTTCCACGTCGTCGGGGTCTACGGCCTCGGGTTTGATTTTCAAATTGATAAGTTCATACGCGCCCGTCATTTCCACCGTCACCATGCCGCCGCCGGCGCTTGCTTCAACTGCGGTCTCTGCAAGTTCCGCTTTTGCACGCTCCATTTGTTTCTGGGCTTCTTGTGCCTGCTTCATGAGCTGTTGCATATTGCCGCCCATGTTTCCGAAGTTTTTCATGTTTAATTATATTATGGTTTTGCAGATTTAGTCAAGTTGCGTGAGTAAAATTTCGTTAAACATACCATAGCGACAGCCATCTCTCATTTCCAAACAAGATTAATTGTTTTTTTGTTCATTGCGCAATCAGATAAATACAAATTTATTAGATTCTGATATGAAATACTTGTGGCTTTCGCTTGGTCCTTAAAATACTCGATAGTGTCATTATCGATTCTGATTGTTATTTGTTTCCGCAATCCCTTGATGTACGGATTCTTGGTTGCTTTTGAAAAATCGTATTCGTTTCTCATATTATTGTCCTCCATATTGATTACGCTCTTTTGGCGTTGCCTTTCTTGCTGATATTATTCGTATAGTATTCCCATCTTCCCTGTAACAATGACATACAACCAGCACGCGTAACAAATTACTAAAACCCAGAATAATAAATCTATCCTCATCTCTAGAATGGTCTGGGTCATATATTACTTTTGCACTCGGGTCATAAAACACCGTCTTCGCCTCTTCAAACGAAACCCTGTGCTTCTCAACGTTTTCCTTGTGCTTGTTGGTGTCCCACACAAATTCGATGCTGTCCATGCATTATATTATAAGTATAAAATAATTATTTTGTCAATGCTTTTTTTGTGGGAAAAAACTCTTCTCGCCTGTCATTAAAAAAGTTATAAAAATACCGAACATTGCCAAGTTGCGTCCATTGCTTTATTTCAAAATGCATTGTATCCAAATCATAAATTTTTGCGTTTAATGTGCCTAGCATAAAGGGTGAATGCGTAGAGATTATGAATTGATTACCAAGAAGTCGTGCGGATTGATTTATCATCTCGGCAAGTTTAACTTGGTTTTGTGGAGAAAGCGAGACTTCGGGCTCGTCTAATAAATAGAGGGCGTTTGCGTGCAAATTGTTTTCCAAAAATCGCATCGTGGTTTCACCGTTTGAAAACTTGTCTTGACCGAATTGAATTATATCAAAACGCTTTTGGGGATCTTCATAAGATGGAAGAACACGCCGCTTTATGTCAACTTCTATGCTTTCGCTAAGCACTGCGTCTTGTTGAATCTTCCGAACTTCATACAGAATTTCTTCGCTTTTGAAATACCTGCTGGCTTGCGGAACAGCGTAAAGCGGTCTGCCATTTTCGTTTTCGCCAAGCGTGAATCCGCACTCGTCCACGAATTCTTTAAAGTATTGCCGATGCCCCAAAACCGGTGGGTTGTCACGCTCTTTGCCTTCAAGATTAAGTTTGTTCGCGATAATATTCAGCATGGTGGACTTACCGCAGCCGTTGCTGCCGTACAACACAGTTACCTTGTCAAAAACAAATACATCAGGCGATTTACCTCGCAGAACATTATACGGATAAATATTCGGATTACCGATTTTTCGCTCGGATAGTTTGAATGCTTTTAAGAAAATCATATCTTCCCCGCTAATTCCTCAATTTTGTCATTCGCCTGTTGCCAAACCCACTCTTTCGGAGACAGCGCGCGGTTCTTGAATTTTCTTTAAGAAATTTGTTTAGTAGTAGCATAGCCCTAATCCGTCTCCTTCAGCAAGAAATCGTTGTTTATTGCTTTTACCTTTTGTATTGTTACTAATTGACGCATGTTACCCTCCCCTTGATCTTCTTGATCGCACCACTGTAACACAGCCACTGCGACAATGCAACTACTTTTTACAAAAACATGTAAAAGAACATTGACAGGCCGATGACGCCAAACTGGCCATTTTGTATTGAGTTTTCTTAGTTGTGGGTGCTATAATGCTATGCGATGTGCGGGAGGATTTTGGAATGGATGTTTTGAAAATACTGCGTGAGCGCGATGGCTATTCACAAGAAGAACTTGCAAAGCATTTGCGTATTTCGCGGCCAACAATTATTAAGTACGAGCGGGATTGCGCGTGCATCCCTGTAGACACCATAAAGCAGCTTGCGGAAATGTTTGATGTTCCGGCGTCGGCTTTTATTGATGGTAAAATTCCTGCGGCGCTTTCATATAACATCTTGCCCGCAAAAGCCACACAAGACATAAAAACCGATTTGCGAATAGACATACCTCAGGAAAGTGTCAGCAAGTTCAAAGAGGTGCTGCTGTATATCCTTGGAAAAGTCGGAGCCAAGCCCAACGTGGGCCAGACTGTTATTTACAAGCTGCTGTACTTTATCGATTTCGATTATTACGAGGCGTACGGCAAGCACCTTGTCGGAGCAAATTATATTAAAAACACATACGGCCCCACTCCGGTAGATTTTGCGAAAATCGTGAAGCAAATGATTGAAGACAACGAGCTGGAAGAAATCAGCACAAAGCATTTCAAATACGACCAAAAAAAGTACTTACCGCTGCGCACTGCAAACACAAATATTTTGTCCGACAACGAACTAACACACATCGACATGGTGCTGCGAAAACACTCCGACAAAAGCGCCGCGGACCTTTCGGCCTTTTCGCACAAAGATGTTCCCTGGATCACGACAGAAGAAGGACAAAGCATCCCTTACGAGGCGGTTTTTCATAGGACGGCAGAGACGAAGGTGACGTGAAAAGTCATTTAAGTAAATCTCTAATACCAAAAGGGGCGCGCCATCCTATTAAAAAGCCGGCATACCGTGTCATCGCGAGGAGGGCCTAAGCCCGACGTGGCGATCCAACGGATAGAACGGTAAAGTATTGATGAGCAACCGCCATGTTGGTCAAATTACTAGCACAGGCCGTGATTTTTCAAAATCTGCTGTTTCATGAGTTCAAACATCTCTTCCATAGTGACCGTCTTCGCGTTTGGGTCAACTACGCGTTCTGGCTTTTTGCCGCCGTACTCTTTGAACTCTTGAGCAATAAAGTTATACAGTTTAACCGGCGTTGATATATCGAATTCTTTGCCACCAACGCCGACACTTTTGCCATCTTCGTACAGCCAATACGAATAAGTCTCGCCGAAATCGAATGTATTCGCAATTAATATCATAAGCGCCTCGTGGTATGAATCGGATGGTATGGCATATTGGCAGTCAATATAGTTCTCAATCGCGCGAACTAGTTTCCAACTAGCTTCGTCTTGCTCTTTTTGCAGTTTTAAGATTTCAAGGAAAGTTGCTTTTTTAATCATTTTGGGTACATGTGTATATTCGCTAGTTAAAAACTCGTACAGCTTTTCGTGTGTGTCAACAATTATTTGCTCGTCGCCATTGATAATTTCGTGATTGCTGTTATCAAAGAAAAACCAGTTTATCCATTCGTCTGGATCAATGGTTTCCTTGGCTAGCAATAACAGCGCGTCTAAACTTTTATTCCATTCAAGATTCACGATATTATCACAACACTCTGACAATGCTTTGCTAAACGCCATGTCTCGTTTGTGCTGCTTTTCGATGCGATTCATAATTTTTAGAAATTCTTCTCTTTCGATCATGTGTTCCCCCCTGACAAATAATAACACAGAGCTTTCACTTGCGCAACTGTTTTTTACAGAAATATGTAAAAGATTGTTGACAGCAAAGAAATACTGGAGCCCACAATAAAAGGACTTCTTGAACTGTTTCAACAGCCACATATGCAAGACTCGTTACATAAGCTTGAAGCGCGCAAAAAGCCTTGATGACTAATTCTCGCACCGCTGATGCGAGTTTTTAAAAAATTTGTGTCAAGTTAATTGAATTAGTGGTATATTGTTGCATGGTCGAAATGAAATCAATCTATGTTTTAGACGAACTTGTGTACGGCAAGGGGCAAAAAGAAAGATTGCTTGCGCTTGGCGATGTCAAGATTTTTGAAAAGCCAACAGAGAGCGAAATAGACGAAGCAATCGGAAAAGCCGACATAATGGTTTTAGATTATATACTCGACACACGAGATGACATTTTGACGAGCATGCGAAAAGGTCAATTTGTCGTGTTGCCGTTCACGGGATACAATTCCGTCAAGACGGTTAAGCAAGCGGTAGACAATGGGGTGCTTGTTTCTTATGTGCCGCACTATTCCACGCAAGCGGTGGCAGAACATCATTTGGCGTTAATGTTGTCCGCGTGTAAAAATGTTGTGCAACTTGATAATGTTGTAAGGGCTGGCGGGAAACCTGCGCCGAAAGATAGTATCGAATTAAAAGGAAAAACTGTTGGCATTGTGGGATACGGAGATATCGGCAAACGCCTTGCCGAATTAGTAAAACCTTTTGGGGTAAAGATTATTCTGTGCAATAGCACCTCAAACAACCTTGATGAATTACTTAAAGAAAGCGATTTTGTTTGCGTAACTTGTTCGTTAAATAAGCAAACTGCAAACATGATAAGTGACAAACAATTCGCACTAATGAAGCAAGACGCAATCTTGACCCAAACAACCGGCGGGATTGTTGACATGAGCGCATTATATAAGACCTTGCAAAGCGGCAAATTATACGCCGTGGGTATTGACGATATTGACAAGCAAGTAAACGAGTTGCCAAAAGGACTGCTGCAACACGATAAAGTAATTTGTACATGGCACAGAGCATACCGCACAATCGAAAGCGAATACAACCGCACCGAAACTTGCATTGAAAATATCAAAGCATTTATCGACGGCAAGCCGATAAATTTAGTGCAACTTTGAAAATTATTGAAACCATGATAACGGTAGCGAATTTTTGAGAAAAAGGCATGACTGGTTTTTGACAAATTTTGAAAACCTACAAAAAGCAATGGGCGACAGAATTATTACAATTAACGCAAACAAAACCCCCGAAGAAGTCTGGGCGCAGGTATTGAACTATACCGTGGTGGATTAATACCACCCATGCTCAAGTGAATTCAGCAAGGGTCTATGCTTGCACATTTCTCGGAATCGCTTTACCATTGGCTCGGTTTCTATTGCAAATCCTTGGCTCTCTCTTGCGCCGTCAACAATTGTGTCTATGTCGAATTGTTTGCACCGAATAATCGCGTCTATGTACATACTCATTCTGCAAGTCAAACATTGGAACTGCGAATATGTCACTTCCCCGTATTTTTCTAAAATTTCGCTTGGTTTCATATTTTTAAACGGCAAGACAAAGTCACGCCACTGTCCGATTATATGAACGATTCCCAGAAACTCTGCATTATTTTTGCCAAAGCGTTTAATAACCCTATCCGCCCCATGCTTTACATTTTCAGGTTGAAGTGAACAACTGTTGTCATAAGTAACCATTGAAACACGACCACCTTCTACGATTGTTTTACAAGTCGACAAAAGCGAGTCGTGCCCACCCGAAAACAGTACAAGGTTTTTCTTTTTGTCCATCATAGGATAATAGTATATTAAGTTCAGAACTTCAAGACCTCTTTTTTTGTTCCCGAAATATTTCGGACATGAAGAGTTTCGGGAGGGGCAATGGGCTATTGTGGTAGAAGCCACCCCATTAAGTCACCCCATTAATTTAGTACAAAACTTGAAACTGCCTCTTGAAAAATTAATTCTTTTGAGGTATAATACCGCAAATGATTAATCCTGTGTCATCGTTTATTCATGAAATGGGCTATCTGCAAAACGAAAAAGTTTTGGGGGCTGTTTTATGCGGAAGTTATTCGACACGTTTCCAGCAACAGGATTCCGATATTGATTTGCACGTCATTCTGGATGATAGTTGCCGCCAACTTATCCGAGGAACAAAACAAGCCAATGGCCATAGAATCGAATACTTTGAAAAGCCAATCTCGGATTTATACACACAAGCGGATACTGATTTCAAAAAACAAGCGAATCATCTTTTGGCAATCATCGGCAAAGGTAAAATCTTGTTTGACCGAGATGGCAGCATAAAGAATTTGCAAGATTATGTTTTGCAAAAATACAGTCAACCACTACCTCCACTGTCCACCGAGGATGCGCGGGAAGAAGTTGCGACTATTACCAACCGAATAAAAGATGTCAAAAACGCATTACGAAATGGGAAACCCGAATTCGAGCACATTTATCATTTAACCGTGGATAAAATCCGAGATTTCTATCATCGCATGAAAGGTTTACCCGCAATCCCATATGCAAAAGTCCATCGACTATATACCGAGAAAGAGTATCGCGAGTTCCATGCCAAGGAACCAATGCCGGAAGAAGAATTCATCGCTAAATATCTGGCCGCCATTTTCCACAAAGGGACAAGCATCGATAAAATAGCAGCACTCGGCGACCTGTTTGAATATTCGACGCAAGGAGTATCTTTGGACCCCCTTGGACATCGGATTATGATTAAAACAAGAAACACGCAAATAATCGAAAATGAACCCGTAAAAAGGAAAACATTGATTTTGCCCGGGCAACACCAAAGGCTTGATCCGAGTTTAATTATTTTAGATACAGTCTAATTAATGATTCCGCATGCACCAGCCCCTGTTGGCGTCACCCCCCTTGCATTAAAACAAGTTCTACGCTATCTTACCCGCATGGACAAAAAAATTGATTTGCTCAAGAAGTATTTTGGGCATGAAGAGTTTCGGGAGGGGCAAGGGGTTCTTGTTGATTGTGTTTTGTCGGGGCGTGACTGTTTGGGTATTATGCCAACGGGTGCGGGGAAGTCGGTTTGTTATCAGTTGCCGGGCGTGATGGCGGATGGGATTACTTTGGTTGTGTCGCCGTTGATATCGCTTATGAAGGATCAAGTTGACGCTTTGTGTGAAAATGGGATTTCGGCGGCGTATATTAATTCAAGTTTGACATTTAAGCAGATTGACCGCGTTTTGGATTTGGCGAAGGGCGGGAAGTATAAAATTATCTACATAGCGCCCGAGCGATTGGATATGGATAGTTTTATCAGTTTCGCGCAAGCGGTTGATATCTACATGGTAACAGTAGACGAAGCCCATTGCGTGTCGCAGTGGGGGCAAGACTTTCGCCCAAGTTACCGCAAAATTGCCGAGTTCATTGCTAAGTTGCCGCGCAGGCCTATTGTGTCCGCGTTTACGGCGACGGCGACTGATAAAGTTCGTGATGATATTGTTGGTTTACTGGGGTTGCAAAAACCCGAAATTGTATTGACGGGCTTTAATCGTCCCAACCTCCATTTCGCAGTTGAAAAACCAAAAGACAAATATTCGGCTTTGGAAAAGTTCGCGGGCGCCAATCGCGACAAGAGCGGCATTGTTTATTGCGCCACCCGTGACACCGTGGAGCAAGTTTGTGAAAAACTGTGTGCAAGCGGTCACACGGCGACACGTTATCACGCGGGTTTAAGTGATGCAGAGCGCGTCCAAAACCAAAACGACTTTTTATATGACAAAAAAACCATTATGGTCGCGACAAATGCATTCGGAATGGGGATTGATAAAAGTAATGTGTCCTACGTTGTGCACTTTAACATGCCCAAGAATCTCGAAAGTTACTATCAAGAAGCGGGCCGCGCAGGTCGTGACGGAACACAGGCCCAATGTATCCTGATGTTCGGTGCTAAGGACGTTGTAACTAACCAATACTTCATAGAAAACAACGCAAGCGATTTACCGCCCGAAATTGTCCAAGAAATCAAGCACCGCGACCGAGAGCGCTTAAAGCAAATGACCAACTATTGCCATACCACCGCTTGCCTGCGCGAGTATATCTTGAAGTATTTCGGCGACAAATCACAACCAACTTGTGACAATTGCGGCAATTGCACTAAAGAGCATCAAATCGTAGACATAACGGAACACGCGCAAAAAGTGCTGTCCTGTATTGCACGTATGAACGAAAAATTTGGTGTGAAGCTTGTTATCGATACACTGCGCGGCTCGCACTCGCAAAAGGTAATCAGTTTTGGACTTGACAAGATAAAGACATACGGCGCCTTGCATGATTTGTCTGAAAAGCGTGTGCGTGACATCATAAACTTTTTGGTGGTGGAAAATTATATCGCAACAACCGCTTCAGAATTCCCCGTCGCCCGCCTTGGAGAACAGGCACGCGGCGTATTATATGAAGGCAAACGCGTTGAAATGCCTGTCGCAAAAGACTATGAAACGCAAGTAAAAGAATTCGAGGCCACCGCAGGGGCGCGTCAATCAAGAAGAAGCGACAAATCCTACGATGTCGATCCGCGAATATTTGCAAAACTAAAAGACCTGCGAGCCAAACTGGCCGCCCGGCAACGAATGCCCGCATATATTATCTTCTCGGACGCCACACTTGTAGACATGTGCAAAAAGCTACCCACCACCCAATCGCAACTGCTTGACGTCAGCGGCGTAGGACAACACAAGCTTGAAAAATACGGTCACGCCTTCTTGGAATTAATTATCGCCTTTATTGCGGAACACGGCATTCCCGTAAACGAAAACAATTCTGCTCGTTCTGCACAAACTACTTTCACCTTAATTGATAATCCCGAATTGTTAAACTACGTCACAGACAAATATCATGCCACCGACGAAAACTCCACCCTTTCCATGATGGCGGACAGATTACTTGCCCTTATAGCCGAAAAATACTCCACCCCACTAAAACAAAAACACCTACGCGACAAAATCAAAAGTTTCCTGATAAGCAAAGACCTGATAGAAGTAAAATCAATAGACAACAAAAGCAACATAGTGCCAACGCAACACGGCCGTGAAAACGGCGTAATATCCGAATCAAGAATCGGCCAACAAGGAACAGGGTACGAGATAACGTTGTACACACCGCAGGTTCAGAAGCTTGTGGCTGAGAATATTCTGGCTGTTTTGGCTGGGTGAAGCGATTTCGTGCCGAAAAACATTCTTTCAAAGCGTTAAAAATATGATATAGTTTTGTTATGCAAATTAATCCAGCAGCATCGCCGTATAATCTCGGAGGCAAAGGTTATTCGTAATCAAGTGAAATACGGCGTTTTATTTTTGAAAACCAAATTTTCAGTCAGTGTCTGAAAAATTAAGTTTACTGCGAAATGAAGCCGAAATATTTTCCGCCACTATAGTAGCAATTAGTTGACAAGGTAGTGCAAATGTGCTACTATAATAGCATGGATAAAAAGCGCTTTGACATAAAAGAGTTCGTTGATGTGGATACGGAAGCCGCAGTGATGTTGGGTCTAGTAGCGCGCGCAAGGCTTAGACGCAAAGAGTTAGGGTTGACGCAGCAGGGACTAGCTAATAAATCGGATGTTAGCTATGCATCAATCAGAAAATTTGAAAAGACTGGCGAGATATCCTTGACCTCATTGATGAAAATAGCGGCGGCATTGGACTGTCTGTCAGACTTTAATGCGCTACTTGCTAGCAAAAAAATAACGAACTTAAAGGAGTGGAAGCCGTGAACGACAGAGTTCGGAAATTAGTCGTGAAATATAATGGCAATATTGTCGGCTACCTTGCGGAGCTAAACGATGGCGAAATAGCTTTTCAATATGATGATGAGTGGTTGCGCAGCGGCTTTTCAATATCTCCATTTTCGTTGCCGCTTGAGAACAAGGTATATATCACTAACAAGACTACTTTCGATGGAGTGTATGGCGTGTTTAATGATTCTATGCCCGATGGGTGGGGCGAGTTACTTGTAAAAAGAATGCTAGCTAAAAAGGGTATTAATTATGACAGATTATCACCACTGACAAAGTTAACGCTAATCAGTGGAAGTGGGCTGGGTGCGCTAGAATATGAGCCCAGGCAAGCGCAGGACGAAAAGATCCCAGACTATACCTTTGATGAGTTGGCGATGGAAGCGGAAAAAGTGTTAGATGACGAAAAGGAAGATGTTGATTTCGACAAAGTATACCAGTTGGGTGGGGCCAGTGGTGGAGCAAGACCCAAGGTTCACATCAAGGATGCTAATGATTTTTGGATTGTAAAATTTCCCTGTAAAGCAGACCCAAAGAACGCCGGCATGCAAGAGTTCACGGCAAATGCTTTGGCCCAAAAATGCGGGATAGATGTTAATGAGTTTCGGCTTTTTGAGTCAAAGCAATGTAGTGGATACTTTGGTGCAAAAAGGTTCGATAGATCTGGCGACAAAAAGGTGCATATGATTTCGCTTGCCGCTCTTTTAGAAACGACCCACCGCATTCCAAACTTGGACTATATACATTTGTTTCAAGTTATCAAACGAATTTGCGTCAATAAAAATGATTTGTATGAAGCTTACAAAAGAATGTGTTTTAATGTGCTATATGGTAACAAGGATGACCATGGCAAGAATTTTTCATTTTTATATGACGAATCGCTCGGTGGATACAAGTTATCGCCAGCCTATGATACAACAAGACTGCCGCTAAAACCTGAACACGAAATGACCCTAAACGGAGAAGGCAAGCCGACAATCCAAAACCTATTGGAAGTAGCCGCAGAAATAAAGCTCTCAATGGATAAGTGCAAAAGCATTATTGAAGAAGTTAGAAAAAACCTCCCGACTCAAAACTCGTAAACCCTTATTCTTTGAAGACCACTTGACCGTATGTCATTACGTGTCCGCGAGAGATTGTAACATTTTTTTAGATAATTTGTAACTTTTCGCCGAAGAGTTCTCTTAACTTTTCAATCGTTTGCTGTTTCGAGTTTTCTTGTTTGCCGCGTTGTAAATCGATATATTGCCCGCCGGCGTATTTGTTTAGCGTGCTGAGGTGCTTTTTTAAGATGCCATAAACGCTTTCGTTGTGTGCGTGGATTATTATTTCGTTGCCGGTAAATTCAATATCGCGTAGGTCACTGCATGCGCCGAACAGTACGCTTTCGTTGTTTTCGCGTAAACCCTTCAAAACTTTAGCCCAGACTTCGGATGTGTCAAACATACATTACCCCGCTTGTTGCGGAAGTGCCAAGAAACACGCGCTTTCAAATATTCCTTTAACGTCGACGGCAGTTTTTATATTCATTTCAAGTTCGGCGAAAACTTTATAAATTTTTAACAGCTCTGTGTTTTTTGTTTCGATGAATGCGGTGCGGATTACTTCCAGAAAATCTTTTACAAGGGTGCTGGCATTAAGACCTTTGCCGAAAATAAAATCGCAAGTGGTTTTAATCATTGTAAAGTCACTAGCAAGAATAAAATTCAATAATTCGCGCAGTGTTTTTTTGTCTATAATTCCGATTACTTCGCAAACGTCGATTAACGTTATTTTTTTGTCGCTACAGTAGCTCATCACCGTTTCCGTAAAAGATTGGGCGTCACGGAAACTTCCGTGCCCCGCACTTGCAAGTAACTTTATTGCGTCGGCGTCTGCTTGTATATTTTCTTTTTTTAATATGGCTGTAAGACTTTTTTCAAGGTCTGACGTTGTTGCCGTCCTGAAATCAAAACGCAGACATCGGCTTTGTACGGTTGGAAGAAGTTTGTGCGGCTCGGTTGTGCAAAGGATAAAAATTACATGTGATGGTGGTTCCTCCAGCGTCTTTAAAAACGCATTGAATGCCGCGCCACTAAACATGTGGACTTCGTCAATTATGTATACTTTGTATTTTGCAAATACCGGTGGATATTTTACTTTTTCAATTATTTCGCGTACATCTTGCACGCTGTTGTTTGACGCTGCGTCTATTTCAAATATATCAAGTTCCGATTGCGGCTGAGTGCCCTGCGTTTCCCACTTGCTGACTTCGCGGGCGAAGATTTTGGCAACGCTTGTTTTACCCGTTCCGCGTGTTCCGCAAAACAAGTACGCGTGGGCTATTTTGCCACTTGTAATTTGGTTTTGCAGTGTGCGCGTGATGTGCTGTTGACCGATGACTTCGCCGAAATTCTTTGGGCGATAGACGCGGTATAAGGACTTAATTTCTTTGTTCATGGTATGAGTTTACTAAAAATTGACTCTGAACGCAAGTAGGTAACTGAATACCACAAGGCATAATAATATCTCGAAAAGCGGTGTTGCTTTTTTGAACGGCAATTGTGTAAAAACACGCGCTGCAAAATAGCTTAAAACTAAAAAGAACAAAAGCGACAGTGTCCATGCGATTTGTTGAATTACAAAATTTTCCAATTCCGCTCCGCTACTTAAACATGTTCTTAAGGCTGAAACTTTTTGATACTTGATTTGTGTATTTTATGTTGTTTACTGTTCCTGTAATTTCCAAAATGCCGTCTTTGATATCTAGGCGTTGGACGGACAATCCTGAACCGCTTATTATTATTGCTCCGTTGTCCAGGTCGGCAATTACTGTTTGGGCTTCGGTTGATTTGACTTTTTTGATACCTGTTAAATTAAGTTGATTCCGATTATTTAAAACCAGATTGGATTTTGTCGTTGTTTCCATTAGTTATATTTATTTTAATTTATTAAATATTATTCTTTATATTAAGACACTTATACACGTGGATATGTGGAAAACTTTTTAGCGAATTAAGTCTTTAGAAAGTCTTTCTCCGCGGATGCAATGCTTAATAAAGTCTTTAGTAGTAAAATTAACGGTTGCCTTTGGGTAACGATATAATTCAATCTCTTTCATTTGTATGTTATGGCACTGTTTATGATAGGATATATGCTTTTTGCAAATATCCACAAGAGCTTCTTGTTTTGTAGGGAATTCATGTATTCCACGCTCGTCTTCCCAAGAATACTCAAACCAATTCCATTTGTTATCTTCAATGAAAAGTGAAAATGTATGTGTGCTTTTACCACCCATAAAAACTTTCGTGTTTAATTTTTCGCCTTTCAAAAAAGGCTCGCTGTAATTCAACAAAATCCCAACAGACGCCATACCCTATTTTTATTAGTTCTTCGTTGATACAAAGCCTGTATAACTCGTCCATTTTCTCCTGAAAGAGAGGCATATCCCATGTGTAAAGTTTTTCACTTGATATAAAACCATATCGCAGATTCTTTTCCATGTAGGCCATAAGTTGCACAGGTGTTTTCAATTCGTTGAAATCCATTAAAAAGCACCTGCAAGAAATAGACCAACACCAACAGCAGCGACGGCAATTATGCTGCCGAAAACGATAGCAGCAATTTTGAGTTTGCTTTTTGGGTATTTTCCTACTACGATGCCGCTTGCGCCGTTGACATAAAAATTGAAAGTCTTTTTGTTGTATTGATAATTTGCAATATAAACCGGCAAAAGAATGTAATTGAATTTGCGGTCTTGCCACGTTGTTTTTATGTTAAGAGTACGGACAGTATCGGCATTGTGTTTTTTCATAATTCTACGGCGGATATCGGCGCGGACATAGGATGAAAAGTCATTAAAACAAATATCAAGATTGCGTGAGTAATGCTCTGCTATAATCCCGGACAGAAATTCTTGGCGGTAAACCTTTATAAGTTTTAAGTCAAACGGTTTGATTTTAGCGAACATTGCGGGCGAGATTCGATCCCCGCTTTGGACAAGATAATCAAGGTATGTTTCATTTATGTTTCCATTGACGCGGAAATATTTGGTCTGCGTACGTGTTATCATTTGACCATTCGCGCCTTTCACATGATAAGTGACACGCTTACCCAGAGTTCCGCTGTAAGAGTTTTCAGCTTTCGCGGAAAATGACCAGCAAGAACAGTACAAGCCGTTGATCCTCGCACGGATGTCCGCGGTTTTAAACATTCGCGGTGCAAACCATTTTTTATTCATCCAGCTTTCAAAACGCTGGACTGCGTTGTCTTTTGTGATTTGGAAAGGAATAACTGAATCCGGCTTAACCCCGGCAAGTTCGCTGGTTGCAATCAAAGTATTACATCCGCAAAAGCAACATTCGCGAGAAAGATCTTTTTTATCCACAACATGGCTTGCGCCGCAGCCGCTGCATTTCGCAACGGAACTTTCGTTCCAGTCCGCGTGTGTTTTCAAAATCGCGTCGGTCATTTCGCGGCGCAGGACTTTATCGTCCTTTTCGATTTCTTGGACACTACCGCAATGGGCGCATTTTAAATTTCCCGTTTCAATATCAAAATCCATTTCAGCACCGCAGCCGGTGCATCGCGGCGTGGTGATTTGGACCTCTTTTTCGTCTAGGTATTCTTCAGACATATTCCCTCCCTTTCTAGGATATCATGAACTTTTTGTACGGCTTCGTCAAGCGTCCCGTTGTTGGTCACGACATAGTCATACTCAGCGATTGTTTTGTGTTTAACATCGTAATGAATAAGACGCTGCTCAATGTTGTCCGAAGCATTACGCTCCAAAAGACGCTTGATAACAACCTCTTTGTCCGCCGTCAAAAAGATTGTAAGGACTTGATTAGGATATGCTTTTTTAAGAGCACGTTGTCCGACAATGTCGGGTTCCTTGAGTCCGATTTTGCCGCTGTTAATTATGCTGTCGATGATTTGTTTACTCATCCCTCGGTAAGTGCCGTATATGGTTATATGTTCAAAGATGTCGCCGTTTTTAATTTTTTCTTTAAAGGTTTTTTCATCTGTGAAAATATACGATTGTCCGTCGATTTCATTTGGGCGGCGTGCCCTTGTACAATAACTGGGGATTTTTTTATACCTATTTGGATCGCGGCGAATAAGTTCGGCCATGATAGCATCTTTTCCGACACCGCTGGGCCCTTCAATTACGATGATTTGCTTTGCCATGTTTGCTTATTACTCCAAGGGATTATGTGAAAATGCAAATGAAGAACTTCTTGCAGAGGCTTATCGTTGTTTTGAACAATTTTTACACACTTGTGTTTCTTGGCAATTTTTTGTACTGTTGCCATAACATGATTTAATACTTCCGGCGGACAATCTTTAATATTGCGTACATGAGTCTTTGGAACGACAAGAGTATGCTCCGGATGCTCGGGGCGATTGGGGTAAAATGCCAGAGTGTGGTCGTCCTCATATACTTTCGCGCAGGGCAACTCACCACGAAGGATTTTGCAAAAGATGCAGTCTTTTTCACCTGATACGCTCATTTATATAGCCCTCCAGTTTTGAAATTTCAATGCGTTGTTGGCGCATGGTGTCGCGGTCACGTACGGTTACGCAGTTGTCGTTTAGCGTGTCATAATCCACGGTGACGCAAAAAGGCGTGCCAATTTCGTCTTGGCGGCGATAGCGTTTCCCGATGCTTGCTGTTTCGTCGTAGGTGGTCATGTAGCGCTCAGATAGCAGACGGTAGACGGCAGAGGCTTTTTCGGTTAGGTCTTTTTTTTGTAGTGGCAGGACGGCTACTTTATAAGGGGCAAGGCGCGGGGCGATTTTCAATACAATGCGGACGTCCCCGTCCGGAAGGGTTTCTTCGTGATATGCGTCAGCGAGCACGGCAAGAAAGATTCGGTCGCAGCCGTGTGAGCTTTCAATAACGGTGGGAAGAAACTTTTCGTTTGTATTTGGGTCGGTATAGTCTTGCGACTTACCGCTTTCTCTTGCATGGCTGCCAAGGTCGTGTGTCCCACGGTGATGCGTTCCGCCAATTTCGACAAAGCCAAGCGAGGGGAAATTATATTCCATGTCGCATGCAGCTCTGGCATAATGGCACAGTGTTTCGTGGTCTTTAAAGCGTAGACGGGTATTTGTAAGACCTAGGCGCGTTGTATAAAAGTCCATGGCTTTATTTTTGTAATTTTCATAGATACCAAGGCTGTCGCTTGCTCTACAAAAAAGTTGATGTTCCATTTGTTCGAATTCTACGGTGCGGATAATAAAGTTACCCGGAGTGACCTCGTTACGAAAGGCTTTCCCGATTTGGCCGATGCCGAAGGGGATTTTTAGACGCATAGTGCGTTGAACGTTTAAGAAGTTTACAAATTGATTTTGTGCAGATTCGGGTCGAAGATATATAACGTCGGTGTTGTCTTTTTCTACTACACCGCGCTGGGTTTTAAACATAAGATTAAATTGACGTATGTTTGTCCAATCTATTTTGCCGCAGTTTGGACAAACAACCTTGTTATTCGTAATCCATTGTTCAAGCCATTCGTTGGGTTTGAAATCCGCGTTTACCGTGCCTTTGGATTTTGCCTCGATTAATTTGTCGGCGCGGTGACGGGTCTTGCAACCTTTGCAGTCCATAAGCGGGTCGGAAAAGCCTGCGACGTGACCGCTTGCAACCCATACTTTTGGGTTCATCAAAATCCCGCCGTCAAGACCGACGCTGTTTTCGTTTTGTTGCACGAAATATTTCCACCATTCGCGTTTGATGTTGTTTTTAAGTTCCACTCCAAGTGGTCCATAATCCCACGTGTTAGCAAGACCTCCGTAAATTTCCGAGCCCGGGAAAACAAAGCCGCGGTTTTTGCATAGCGCAATAATGGCGGACATGTCCACCGTTGATGCTGTTACTTTTTGCCGTTCCATGTTCTTATTTTAAGCTCAAAATCGGAATTTGTAAAGCAGGTAAAGTAAATTGATTGCAGATTGCTTCCTTCGCCAATAATAAAAGTACAAGATATTTTAAAGAAGTAACTTATATACTCGGCTGGTACGGAAATAAAATCGGCGTCTATGCAAGTACAGATAAAATCGCAGCAGAAACAGGGTTCTATTTTCGTACAATCACAGCGCTTCGGAGAAGTGTTATGCGGCTCCTCGTTATTCCCAAGCAATTTAATCCCAGAAAAAGTCGCGTCTGTATCGTCGAGACCCGCAGAAACTTCGGTCGCCTTAAATGATGCATTATAGAGACCGGGGCCGATGAACCCAAGCCCATCTTCCAGCGTGGCAACAGGCTCGCCAAAAATTTTTAGTGTTGTATTAATCCTATAATTGCGATAGCCCTTTTCCGGCTCATATTTGGGATTTGATTGATAATCACCCATATCAAGGTATTGTACGTGATTACCCCAGCCGCCATATTCATCTTGTTTATCCAATGTTGCGACAAGCTCTACATGTTCGGGGGTTAAAAGAACACGGACAAAAATTTTCGCCGTCCTAATACCGCAGTTTACATCGATGACAATTTTATCAAGGTCTCGAAACGGAACATTAGGGTCGTGAAAACTATAAGCGCCGTTCACTTTTTTTAGTTCCAATATAGCGGTTCCGTTACTTGGGACTTTTTCTGTAATAGAGACATATTGGGGTCCGGCGGTTACCTTAAATGTTGCCGATGCGGTTGTATTGGACGGGGTTTTTACTGTGATAGAAGTTTGCTTTTCGGTAACCGTCAAGTGATAACCGCTGAGATTATTTCCGCCTGCAAAAAAATTATTTTCATATTTCATATTTGAGGCGATCAATTTAATTTCGCTTGGATTTACCACAGCCGCACCCAAGGCGGCCATGAGAATGCCGACAAAAAAGAAAATCGTGCCGAACCCTATAAGCGCAAAGGTAATGACTTTACCACGCTTATTTTTTCCAAAGCCAATAATAGTATCAAAAAGCCCCATTTCAGTACAGACTTAGTATATACAAAGTGTTTGAAATTACCAAACGAATTTTGACATATCTATTAGAGTGAAGGGCAGAGTCGGGCACGGAACCAAATTTTTGTATGGTATTGGCGCGTTTGGATACGGTAGCGTAGGCCAAACTCTGAATTCCTTTCTTATGTTTTTTGGTACGGGTGTTCTTGGGATTCCGGGGACACTTATGGGACTTGCAATAGGTATAAGCACAATTTGGGATGCAATGACGGATCCGTTTGTTGGACATTGGTCGGATAAAACAAAAAGCCGAACATTTGGGAAGCGTCACGGTTGGATACTTTTTGGCTGTGTCGCGGTTGCAGTAGTAAACCTTATGGTGTGGTCGATTTCACCTGATTGGCCGGTTATGGCGAAGTTTGCGACTCTTACCGGATTACTTTTGATAATGGAAACAGTTAATACATGTTATTCAACGCCATACGGGGCGCTTGGCCTTGATCTATCACAAAACTACGCTTGCGCAAGCTCCGCTTACAATGACCGCACTGCGGTACAGAATTATAAAACGGCGTTTAGTTTTTTAAGTTTACTTGTGCCTTCATTATTAATGACGGTGTTTTTGGCAAATTATCACAGCAATCACGGATATGTTGCCATTGCTGTAATCACAAGCGCGTTGTGCGTGGTATGTGGGTTGGTATGTTTTGCGGGGACGTATAGATACAGGGAAGTAACTAGCAACGAGCAACTAGCAACGAGTAGTGAAGGAATGATTAAGATATTTGATGACTTTTTTTCTATAATTAAGCAGAAGAATGTTGGGCGGTTGATTGCTGGGTATGCGGTGTCGTTGTCGGCGGGGGCGTTTCTTACCAGTCTTGGATTGCATGTGTTTACATATACATTTGGCTTTAGCACAATGCAAATTCCTATTATTATGACATGCTTAATTGGGGGTATAATACTTGGGCAGCCGCTTTGGTTTTTTATAAGCCGCCGCACAGATAAAATAACTGCGCTTGTTTCGGCGCTTGGGGTCCTGCTTATCTGTATGTCGGTGTTTTCGGCGGTCTTGATATTCCGCGGATCCATCCCTCCGCCGGTGTCGTTGACGTTGGTGTGCCTTGCAATTTTTGCCAGCGGTGTTGGAACAGGTTGTCTTTACAGTTTACCGATAAGCATGTATGCGGATTGTATTGCTATGCATCAGCAGAAAACCGGGGTTGATAAGACCGGTAAAAGTGCGGGATTTCTTACCTTTTGTACCAAGATTTCAAATGCTGTAATTATGTTTGTAATAGGATTAAGTTTGGATTTAATCGGATTTCGCGGAACGGAAAATATACAAAGTTTAAGTGTCCAAAACTGGCTTGGATGGATGCTGATTACAGGTGTGGTTGTTGCAAGTGTTCTTGCTATGTTTATATACAGTAAGTATAGTTACACGAAGAGGGATTTCTTAATTAACAATGAACAATGGACAGTGAACAATGTAGGAAATGATTAGATCCAGCGGAGTGAGAAGAACCATGCAACTTTGTCCCAGAACCATTTGGGAGCGGTTTTATCATGGATTACTTCCGTTACCGTGCCAACAAGGTTTGCAATCGGCTGCGGACCGAACCAGGTGCAGTCAAGGCTGAGATTAAGGAAATCAGGAGATTTGCCGTGGTAATGGCCTGTATGGTCAGGATAATAGCCGTCACCGCCGCGGTTGTCGCCCATATAAAAGATATACTCCGCAGGCAGTTTAAATTCATATCGTTCGCGCTCTTTGTCCCATTGCCGGAACTCTACCCCTTTGCTGTCCGTTGTACGGAATTGGGGTTTCAGTATTCCCCAGTTAGGGATAAATTCTTTATTCCCATCCAAATAAGCCTCTTTGGTTATCAGTCCTTGCTGATATTGATAGAGAAGGTCGTAACGTCCGTTTCGCATATTTTGTCCCAAGACGCCGTCAAGTTTATATAAGGCATTATCGTAAACTATCCCGTTCACTTCAAAAGCATATCGGACACCATGCTGTTTAAACTCGGTTGGCGTTTTTGGAGATATCTTTTTTCCATCTTTGTCAAGAAGTTGCATATGTATACTTTCTCCGCCCAAGGCGATAAGCCGTTTAATATGTAAATTACCATCAGAATGTTTCACAACGATTATATCGCCGCGTGCGGGCTTTTTGTATCGATTGACTATAACAGAGTCGGTATCGATACATCCGCCTGTTGGATTATCGGTGGCGTTTATTGCCCGCATCATGCTTGGTCCTTTTACTTCCGAGAAAAAGAAAACAATTGTGAAGGAAATCAAAGATAAACCGATAATTATAGTAAGCGTGAAAAAAGCCGTTGTTAAATACGTAACTGTACGAGATTTGCGGGTTCCTTCTTTCAGGTTTTTCCCGCCGGTTTCCGCACTGTATTCTTGCGATATAAAGTTTTTTTGCTGCCGCTTCACTTACGCTCCCCCATACTAATTATAGTTATGTCTTGTAAACATGTCAAATAATCTGGTATGCTTTAGCATGGATTATTTAGCGGTACACAACAAGTGGAGACACTACTGGGAGAGTAACGGGACAAATAAGTTTAATCCCGATAGCCAAAAGCCCAAATACTATTGCCTTGAAATGTTGCCATACCCAAGTGGTGCAACGTTGCATATGGGGCATTTTTACATGTATGGGTTACCCGATGTTCATGCGCGATTCAAGCGCATGTGTGGGTTTGAAGTATTCCAGCCTATGGGTTATGACGCCTTTGGATTGCCGGCGGAGAATCATGCCCTGAAAACAGGTACACATCCGCATGATAATACTTTGGAAAATATGGAAATCATGACGCGTCAATATCAAGAAATGGGCGCTATGTATGATTGGGCATACTCATATGCGACTTGCTTTCCCGATTATTATAAATGGACCCAGTGGTTGTTTCTGCAACTTTACAATGCGGGGCTTGCGTATCAAAAAGAAGCACCAGTGAATTGGTGCGACAAGTGCAAAACGGTGCTTGCCAACGAACAAGTTTTGGGCGGAAATTGTGAACGTTGCGACACGGAAGTAATCCGCCGCAACATGAAACAGTGGTTTTTCAAAATTACTGATTACGCGGAACAATTGCTTGCGGGGCTGGATTCCCTTGATTGGCCCAACAAGACAAAAGTCATGCAACGCAATTGGATCGGGAAAAGTGTAGGGTCAAATGTTTTATTCAGAGTCGACAATACCGCACGAACATTGCCAGACATTCCGCACTCTCCATTGGAAATAAAGATAGCGCCCTGCATCAATGTTTTTACTACACGAATTGATACGTTGTTTGGTGTTACGTATTTAGCCATTGCACCAGAGCATCCTTTGACAGACTCCTTGATTACGAAAACGCATAAAAAGGCTTGCATGGATTATATTGATTCAGCTTCAAAGAAAAGTGATATTGAGCGCCTGGGCGGTGATAGTGAAAAGACCGGTGTGTTTACCGGCAGTTTTGCGATTAATCCCATTAACGATAAGCGCATTCCCATATGTATCGCGGATTATGTGTTGGCGTCGTATGGCACGGGCGCAGTCATGGGTGTTCCAGCACACGACGAGCGTGACTGGGTGTTTGCAAAGAAATACAATCTGCCGATAGAGGCTGTTATTTTCAACAATGAAAAGATTAAAGATTCCGGGAAGTGGAAAGTAAATAAACCAAAAGAAGCCTTTACAGGCGACGGGATTTTAATAAATAGCGGTAAGTTTAATAAATTAACAAGTGAAGAAGCCAGAGTCAAAATTACTGCAGCCCTTGCCAAACATGGCGAAGCGGAGTTTCAAACGACTTATCGCTTGCGCGATTGGGGAATTGGGCGTCAGCGATATTGGGGTGCGCCGATTCCGATTATTTATTGTGACAAGTGCGGCATAGTTCCAGTTCCTGAAAAAGATTTGCCGGTGGTGCTTCCATATATACAAGATTTCAAACCTAAAGGCGCTGCTCCGCTTGCCAATCAACCCGACTTTATGAACTGTAAATGCCCTAAGTGCGGCATACCGGCAAAGCGCGAATGTGACACGATGGATACATTTGTGTGTAGCAGTTGGTATTTTTTGCGCTATCAGTATGCAAAACGCGACGACATTCCCTTTGACAAAAACGTTATGCGCGCGGACAAATACATAGGGGGCCCCGAGCATGCGTGCGGACATCTTATCTATTCGCGGTTTATAAATAGGTTTCTTCATGACAAGGGTCTCGTTCCCTTTGCCGAGCCATTCCCGTCGCTTATACATCAAGGTCTTATTTTGGCAAGTGACGGACAAAAAATGTCTAAATCCAAAAACAACTTTATTGTACCCGATGATTATGTCAGCAAATACGGAAGCGACATTTTACGGTTATTTTTGCAATTTAGTTTTAACTTTATTGACGGTGGCCCGTGGAATGAAGATACGTTAAAAACAGTTACCCGCTTTACCGAACGCGTCGAAGCTACAATAGGAAAAGCCGTTGCGTCACAGGAACAAGATAAGGAAGTGTTGCACGTCCAAGCCAGAACAATTAAATCTGTACGCGCCGACCTTGAAGGTTTTTCGTTCAACACCGCTGTTGCAAGGTGCATGGAGTTTTTGAATGCCATTATATCCGCGAACACCATTACAAAAGAAACCGTTAAAACTTTGGTGCTTTTACTTGCGCCGATGGTTCCGCATATCGCGGAAGAGTATTGGGACATACTTGGCGAGCGTAAAGGCAAACCTGCGGGATATTCGATTTTTAACGAAGACTACCCTGTTGCCGACGAAAAATATTTACAACGCGATGAAATTGAAATCGCGGTACAAATTAACAGCAAAATCGTGGCACGTATAATAACCACAAACAATGCGCCGCAAGCCGACGTTGAAAAGGCCTGCGCGGATATTCTTGCCGGGAAGACAGTAAAAAAGGTTGTCTATATTGCCAATCGTTTGGTAAACTTTATTGTATGAAAGAAGATTTTTTTAAACAACTGGAGGCCTATATAGAGGTTGCCACAGACCCAGAGCTTATGGAGTGGCTGGCAAGGATAACGTGCCAAGTGCGAGCAAACAAAAGGGCTCAACTTGAACAACTAAGAGTCGAGCAACAAGAAAAACGCCGCGACGATATCCGCAAAGCCCAACGTGCTGCCGAGCGTGAAGCCAGCGCAAAATCATGAGGATTAAATTGATTGATCTTCTGTTTTCGGTCGAATATATCTAAGACACTTGCTGTATTTGTCTTGTGTAAAGTCTTTCGGAGTTTCGGCGCGCAGATGAACAATTTGGCTGGTATCCAGTTTGGCTTTGAATCCGAAGCCTGGGATATCGTCTGTGTCAATCCGTGTAATAAAGTTTCTGTTTTGGTTATCTCCAATCCATGCGTTACCGTGAACGACAGTTGTTAATTTGGTCGCAGGGAAAGGGGTGCCGTCGGAGGCAACGCCGGCTTTAAAGTTAGCATGAATGCGGGCAAAGTTCTCTTTCTTCTTTTCGACAATACGAACTTTATCGGCGTGATTTTTGATAAAATCCACAAAGGTATCATCAATTTCGATTAGTTTACCCTTATGGTTTTGGTAATATTCCGCAAGCCAATCGATCGGACACGCACTTTGCACCACTACATCAATAGTGTGTTCATTTTGGTTAATAATATTTTCGTTCATCTTTTTATAATATCATATATTTATGAATTTTGCAACAAGGTTTGTGCAGTCTTGTAAAAATGTTTCCGGGTCGGTTAGGTAGACGGTGTTTTTTTCTTTTTTGAACCAAGTGCGTTGGCGCTTGGCATATTGCATGGTTTTGGTGGCAAGTTGTTTTTTGTATTCGTCCAAGGTTACATCTTCTTCCATATATAAGATATTCCAAAAGTATTCAAGACCGAGAGATTTCAGCCATTCACGTGAAACGCCATTTGCGATAAGTTGCTGCGTTTCGGCAATCATGCCCTGTTCAAGGCGTGTGTAGATTCGTTGTTCGACAAGGGGACGGATGTGTTCTTTATCTGGCAACAAGCAGATTTGCAAGACATCGTATTTTGGCTCGTGCGGTTTCCCAAAGTTATATCCTTCGACAACGCTGCGCGAGTATAGCCCTGTTCCGCCGACCAAGATTGGAAGCTTCCCGCGACTTAAAACATCATCAATCGCCGCGTAGGCAAGTTTCTGAAAATCGTGCACGTTGAATTGTGTGCCCGGTTCGGCTACGTCAAGCAAATGGTGCGGGACAAGCGCGCGTTCGGCAGGTGTGACCTTTGCAGTTCCAATATCTAGTCCGCGATAGACTTGGCGGCTGTCGCAACTGATGATTTCGCCGTTAAACTTTTGGGCAAGTTTAATCCCGATTGCGCTTTTGCCGCTTGCGGTTAGGCCGACCAGGGAAATTATTTTTGGTTTCAATCAGAGCCCCAACTTGTCGGCGATGTTTTTCAGCGCGGCAAGAGTTTGTTCCAACATGTAATCAAGTGATTTGCCCATGCGGGCGCAGACGCCTTCGATTCGGGTGCGTTCTGTGCCAGCGGCGAAACTTGGCGTTTTCCATCGTTTGCGCATGCTGTCCAGGGTGACAAACTCAAGTTTCTTTTCGGGGCGGATTAGGGCGCAGGCAATTATAAATCCTGTTAATTGGTCGATGGCGGATAGCGCTTCTTCCATATAGCAGCTGGGCGCGATATCGGTACAGATTTCGGAACCGTGGCTTTGCACGGCGCGGATAAATTTGTTGTCAAAGCCTTCGCTTTTCAAAAGTTCCACGCATTTATGGCAATGCTGCTCGGGATAAAGTTCATAATCAATGTCATGCAATAAGCCGACCACCGCCCAGTATTCTTCATTTTCTTTTTCAAGTTTCGCAAAGTGGCGCATTGTTTCGCTGACGGCGATTGCGTGCTTGATGAGGTTGGGCTTGGTGGTGTACTTTTTTAGGACTTCAAGTGCTCTATCGATATTCATGTTGTGACTTCTCCTGTTTGGGGGTTGGTATTTATTCGGTCGCGTTTTCCTCTTCCGCTTGCGCGATTGCCACACAGACTACTTTCGCGTTGCCGCCTACTTTCATGATTCTTACGCCTTGGGTGTCGCGGGAGATTTTTGAAATTTCGCGGGCGCGGGTGCGGATTATTGTGCCGTTGTCAGAGATTAGCATTACGTCTTGTTCGGGTTTGACTTGTTTCAAGTTTACAAGCGGGCCGGTTTTTTCGTTGAAGATACCGGCCTTAATACCTTTGCCGGCGCGGCTTTGCAGTCTGTAATCGTCAACGTCGCTGCGTTTGCCGTAGCCGTTTGCGCTGACGGTCAGGATTTCGTAGCCCGGGTGGATTACCGTCATGTCCACGACTTTATCTTTGTTGCCGGGGTCGAGGTGAATTGATTTAACACCTGCTGCGGTTCTGCCCATGTCGCGTACGTCTTCTTCGCTGAAGCGGATGCATTTTCCTGTACTGCTTGCCATAAGGATTTCATCGCGTCCGCTTGTTAATTCGACGGAGATAAGTTGGTCTTTTTCGCGCAGCGTGATAGCGGTTTTACCTACGCGGCGGATCTTTTTAAATTCACTGATAGAAGTCTTTTTGACAAGACCGTCCGCAGTTGCCATCATAAGGTGTCCGGCATCAAAGTTTTCTACCGGAATTACCGCTGTCACGCGTTCCTTCATTGGAGAATCGGGGGCGGTGTCAAGTTGTAACAAGTTCACAATCGCGCGCCCCTTCGCACCTTTCGCGGCTTCGGGGACTTCGTATGCTTTTATACAATAAACTTTGCCCACATTTGTAAAGAATAACAAGTCATGGTGTGTATTTGTGACAAACAGATTTTCGACAAAGTCTTCTTCTTTCGTCGCATGAGTGCTTTGTCCGCGGCCGCCGCGTTTTTGTGCGCGATACTCGTTCAGCGGAAGGCGTTTAATATATCCATAATGTGACATGGAAACGACAATGTCTTCCTTGTCGATAAGGTCGGCAATTTCAATTTCGCCGTAATCATGGATAAGTTCGGTGCGGCGGTCAGTTCCGAATTTGTCACGGATAACAAGAAGTTCGGTTTTAATAATGTCAAGAACGCGTTTCGGGCTTGCTAAAATTGATTTCAGGTCGGCGATAAGTTCTTTAAGCGTGCTAAGTTCTTGTTTGATTTTGTCAACTTCAAGCTTGGCAAGGCGGTGCAGGCGCATTTCCAGAATAGCATTTGCTTGCTTTTCCGACAGCACAAACTTTTTCATTAATTTGTTTTGCGCGTCGTATCTATCATCACTTGTTTTTATTATTCTGATCACTTCATCTATATTGGCAAGTGCGATTACAAGTCCATCCAATATATGTGCGCGCGCTTCTGCGGCGTCAAGATCGAACTTGGTGCGGCGGACGATAACTTCTTTTTGGTGCTCTAAATAATGATAAAGCATTT
>Ga0123353_10001080_pt1 | contig 33167 bp, 25 predicted proteins | sample TergutLab28metaG_3_FD_92763 | JGI IMG/M metagenome (GOLD analysis project Ga0123353, IMG submission 92763) | Labiotermes labralis P3 segment gut microbial communities from Petit-Saut dam, French Guiana - Lab288 P3 | ecosystem: Host-associated > Arthropoda: Insects > Digestive system > Gut ... | reverse complement strand
GAGGCTGAAAACGGAGAACCTCAACTCCAGAATAAAAGAGGCAAATCATTATTAATCATTAATAAGGAGATGCTTCGAAGAATGAAAAAGAAATTATTGGCAATTTTCCTGGTTCTGGTCATGGTGTTCGGCTTAGTGCCTGCGACGATATTGGCGGCGGACGACGAGCCTGACGAGCCGTACGGAAATATCAGTCTGCTCAAGTTAGTGGACAACGAAGAAGTATATGAAATAGCGTTTTGGCTTATGTTTATCAAAGAGCTTGACGTTGACGAAATTGAAGAAATCTTTGACGATATCACGTTTGATATCCACTACTCTAACGCCGACGGCGATCCTCTCGGGCAAGTAGACGGAGCGACCGGCAAGCTTGAGGACCCGGATTCCAGCCTGATCACCTTCACCGACGACGACGGCGACCCGTTCGCTTTCGCATCGGGTTGGTACCTCATAGTGGAGAATCTGGGCGCTGTCGCAGGTGAATACCTCCTGCAAGGCGACGACCTGCTGATCTATTTCAACGCGGTCAGCGGTTTCGTTACCGCTAACGAGACAGGGTTTGCTGCTGACGCAAGGTTTACAATCGCACAGTTTTATGAAAATGGCTACAGCCGCGCGGTACAGGCGGTCTATAAGCACGCGAACGGGTCGCTTTTTGCCCTTAGGCAATCACCGAAGCTCGATATTCCAGGCGGCCCCAACGGCGGCGGCGCGCTCGACGCGAACAAATTCATCGCGACTGACAACAAGGGCAACGAGTACATCTCATTCTGCGCGGACAGCGGTGCGGTCGGAGTCAGGGGTGAATTCGTTATAGACGAAAGCAACCGCGGGTTCAGCGACGAGCAGATGAAATGGCTCATCGCCGCGATGGACTACATCTACACGGAATACGACTTTGAAGAATTTGAGTACAGGGCGATAGCGCAGCTTATCGTATGGAACATGATCCTCGAGTATTCTGACGGGATTGCGATTTCCGACCTGTGGCTCAGAGAAAAAACGGTTGACGAAATCTTTTATAAGTACTACACAGATCAGTTTGGGGAGCTTATAAAGTTCGAAGCAGCCAACTATGGAACTGTCGCCAAGTTCTGGAACGACCCGGCTGAAGCAAATGCGCTTGTCAACGCGATACTCGCCGACCCCGATTACTATCTGGAACTCTACGAAGACAGGGTCGACTCGGGAACAGAGCGGTACGTCGGTGACGCCTACTTCCTCAAAGGGGACCCGGAGAGCCTAACAGACGGCAGAATCAAAGCGATGATGTACGAGGATCTGAACATATACCAGCAGCGCCAGCTCATCATCACGTTCAATGACCCGGTCGCGTTCGTCAACCCGCCGAATGACGTCGAAATTGTGGGCAATATCAACATAAAAAAAATGGTAGACGAAAACGGGAAACTGGAAATCGGTGCTTGGCTGAGTAATCTGCCTAACCTCACACCGATTGAAATCGATGCAATCCTGGCTGACATTACGTTTAAAATCTTCTACTCGAATGCCGCCGGCGACGAGATCGCGGAAGTTGACGGTGTAACCGGCAAGATAGAGAGTGTGTTTACAAGCCAGATCATCTTCACCAACGAAGACGACAGCAGCCATGATTTTCCGTCAGGCTGGTATCTGGTGCATGAAGAACTGGGAGCACTTGCCTCAAAGTACTTCAATCAAGTCCCCGACCTGCATTTCTACTTCAATGCCATCAGCGGTGTTTTAATAGCACTGCCAAAAGAGTTTGAGCCTGGCACGACATTTACGATCGATCAGAACTGGGAGAAGGAGAATACCCGGCCGGTCCATGCACTCTATCTGGACTCGGACGGGGTGTATCATTACCTGAGGATGGTACCGAAGCTTGACATTCCCGACTCACCCTATGGCGGCGGAGCGCTCTGCGTGAGCAAGTTCATCGCTACTGACGACAAAGGCAACGATTACATCTCATTCTGCGCTGATAACGGCGCTGTCGGAGTGGAAGGCAAGTATGTAGTAGACGAGAGCAACCAGGGGCTCAGCGACGAAGAGATGGCGTGGCTAGTTGCGGCGATGGACTACATCTATGCGGAATATTCTTTCACCGATTTTGAGAACGTTGCAATCGCTCAGCTTATCGTGTGGAACATGCTCCTGGAATACTCCGACGGGATTGCGCTTTCCAACCTGTGGCTCAGGGATAGAGAGGAAAATGGAGTCTATTATAAGTACTACACAGATCAGTGGGGGGATCTTATAAAAATCGAGGCGGAAAACTACGATAACGGCGCCGAATACTGGGGCGACCCGGCCGCCGTAAACGCACTGGTCAGCGCGATACTCGCCGACCCCGGCTACTATCTGAACCGCTACAACGCCAGAATCGCCGCAGGTGCAGCGCATTTCATACAACAAGCGGTATTCCTCAAGGGAGACCCCGACACTCTCGATCCGAAACACGCCGGCATGGATTATGAAGGCCTCAACATCTATCAGCAGCGCCAGCTCATACTCGTACCCAATGAACCGGTCACTTTCGATAACGAACCGGGAGGCGAGAAAGTAGCTCTCATCAACTTGTTGAAAAATGTAAACAGCGATGAGCTATATCCAATCGTATATTGGCTTATGTTTGAAGAAGGTTTTGATCTCGACGAAATTGAAGAGATCCTCTCAGCTATCACATTTGAGATTTACTACTCGAACGCGCTCGGCGAAAATCTCGGTCAAGTTGTCGGCGTAACCGGCAAGGTTGAGGATTATTACACAAGCATGATCACATTTACCAATCCCGACGACAGTGCTCACGAGTTTGAGTCAGGCTGGTATCTTGTGAAGGAAGTGATGGGCGACAAAGCTAAAGAGGTCTTTAAGGACAACATCCCAGATCTGCTCTTCTACTTTGACGCTGAGGCTATAAGCTCCACAATAGGGCCGGATACCGACGAAGAAGCTACGTTCGACAACGAGCCGTTGCCCCTTGGCGGGTTGAGGATCAGCGCAGGCGCGATACTGAAGACGTCCGAAGGCGAATACACGGAGTACTGGCAGGGCGAAAGGACGCCGTACAAGTATTACAAGCAGTCGTCAGAGGGCTCTGTGACCGCCACCAACGACGTCAAAAACCCGACTGTAGTTCCACACAGCAACCACTTCTGCTATGCTACCCTGAACAGGGCCGCCCTTGAGGAAGGCATCACGCTTGACCTTGTTGTGGGTAATAAAATCGATAAAGTCGGTGAAGTGTTCGTACAACTTGTGGACGGTAAGATCGTGATCACTTTCCCGGATAATGTTGTATCCACTGATTATGGCGCCGTGGCTTCCGATGAGCCGTTTACGAAACAAAACAACGGCAATGTTCACGCCGGCAACAATAATTATGGGTTCAAGAAATCAAATCAAAAAGAACTCGTCTGCCCGGCCGGGGACGTCGTCTATCTGTACATCCATGGCGATTTCAAATTCAATAACGACATAACGCACACGAAACCCGGATATGACCCTCAAACCGGATATGTCTGGGTGGAGAAAGCCCCTGTGTTGAAGTGCACGGAATACGGGGATCCGATCGAAAAGACCACCTCCCTTGATGTGTTCATCAAGGTTTACAGCCCGTCAGGCGACCTTGTAGCGGAGTTTACCCTCAACGGCAACAAGGCTACAACGGGCGCAAAAACCCTTTCCGACCTGCTGGCCGGGGTGTACACCGTAAAATGGACTTTCGATTATGCCGACGATGTTACGGTTTATGATGGCACTATCGAAGTCAAAGCGGGAGAGACGGTCAAGTTCGGGCACATCTTCAAAGAGTACACCGAGGATACGGTATGGACTGAAGCCGACGACAGCCCGATCATCCTACCGCCGATAATCAATCCGGTAGTAATTGTGAAATAAGCGTGCAAAGACACGAAACTGCCGGTAATAATGTGATCCCTTAAAAAGCAGGGAACCAGACAAAACCGGACGCGGTGGCGCCGGATGAACAGATCCGCAGCGCCACCGCGCGCGGCGCTATTGAAGTAAAGCAAATAACGCCAAATAACCACTTCCTGAAAAGAAAGGCTGGTATATCATTAAATGAAACGATTTCTGACTATAGTTTTATGCCTTTGCCTGATGGCGGCGATTCTCCCCACAGCCTTTGCAGACCCTGCCGGCGTCACACCGGAGGAGGATAACTTAGTGGAACCAAGTGAGGGAGCGAATGCTCCGGAAGAGGAAGGATACACCGACCCGGACGAGGTCGAGGGGTTTTACTCCGAAAATACGACTCTGTACGACCTTCAAAACGAAGAAGATGTGACGCCGGAGCCGGAACCCGTCCCGCCGCCGCCGGACCCCGAAGCGGGGGACCCCGATTCCGAAATCTACGGCAGCGAGAGCTTTGACGACGAAAACGCATCTCAGTTGGAGGGCGAGTATGTTCTTGATGAGATCATAGTCAAATTCAAGAGCCCGCCCGACGTCCCCGGCAAGGAAAGGCAACTGCAGCGGGAAATCAGTAAGATGCAAAAAATCGGTATAGTCGACGACAACCTCGGTATATATGTGATCAGGGCTGAAGACCTGCAAAAGGACCCGAACACTCTACTTAACAGGCTTAAAAATAATAAATATATCGAATATGTCGAACCGAATTATATACTAAAACCCGACACGGCCCCAATAACCCCAAACGATCCCAACTACAGATCGCAGATGCTGACATTGACCGCGCTTAACGCACAGGCGGGATGGGGGATCCTTACAGGCGACAGCTCCGTGGTCATAGCGGTCATTGATTCCGGAGTCGTAAACCACCCGGACCTGCCTCCTTTACTCCCCGGGTATTCGGCAGTGTCCAGCCTTTCGCCAAACTTTAGCAAGGATCACCATGGCACAGGCGTAGCCGGGACTATCGGAATGGTGGGTAACAATGGGATAGGCGGCGTCGGCATAAACTGGAACGCTTCGATCCTCCCGGTAAAAATCGACGACGCGAACGGCTCGATATCCGTTTCGAATTTAGCGAAGGGCATAAACTGGGCGGCTGATAACGGCGCACAAGTAATCAACCTGAGCTGCGGAACGTCGACCGACAGCATTACGCTCAGAAACGCTATCAACTATGCATTTGAGAAAGGCTGCGTCATTGTCGCGGCGACCGGGAACGACGGTAAAAACAGCATATTATTTCCCGCGCGTTACGCGAATGTTTTAGCGGTCGGGGCGACATCAAACGGCACTGCCCGCATATCCTGGTCTAACTACGGACCGGAGATCAATGTAATGGCGATCAGCGGATTTAACACGACTTCGTCCGCCGGAGGTTACTTGAGCCAGTCGGGCACATCGTTTTCCGCTCCGCAAGTCTCGGCGCTGGCTTCGATGGTCTGGGCACTCAATCCAAGCCTGACTAATCAACAGGTGTACCGGATGATTGAAGAGAACTGTAACGCATTCAGCAGTGGCCATAACGTGCAGACAGGGTATGGCATGATAAACATCGGGAGAACGCTCGAAGCCGCGCAGTTGTCGGCAACGGGTCCGGGTCCGGGAGGACCCGAACCTCCGTCAGAGCCGCCCATTCCCCCGGAAAACCCGCAGATCACCTGGACGCCGCCGACCATCAATTTATCCGGCGCCGGAGAAATGACGCTGGAATATGGCCAGCCTTATGTCGAACCGGGGTTCCACGCGGTCGACTGCAAGAATAAAGACCTGACAAAAGATGTCGGCGTCACGAATACCACCGACATCTGGACGCCCGGGATATACACTGTCACATATGACGTCACCGACTCCGAAGGGATGTCGGCGCGGGCCGTCAGAACAGTGATAGTCAACCCCAAGCCAGTGGTCGTGGTGCCCCCCACCGCGCCAAAAATCACGGTCAATGGCTCCAATCCTATTGTCCTGCACGTTAATAGCGGCACGCCGTATACGGAGCAACGCGCCCGCGCAGTCGACTATGACGGGAAGGACATCTCCAATCTGGTGACCGTTTCAGGGAGCATCAACCGCAACACGGCGGGTACCTACACGATCACATACAGCGTCACCAGCCCTGCAAGCGGGCTTTCGTCGTCCGCCACCCGGAATGTCCGGATCGTCGCACCGGCAGAAGCAAAGGAGCCCAGGGTCAAGTACGGCCTCAGCGGCCAGGCGAAGCAGGGCGGGATCGTGACCCATACCGGCATAATCTGCCAGGAACTGGGTTTCATGGACTTAAAGGTTACCGCCATCGATAATAATATGACAATCTCCGTCAGGCTCGTCGATACTGCGACCAAAAAAGCCGTAGTAACGGATACTTTCACCGCCGCAGGGGCGAAACAGTACCGGATCGACGCGAGCAAATACGAGCTTGTCGTCGGAGTCACCAAGGCGAGCGGTAACAGCAAGTACTCGATCGAACTGCTGATGCCGGAAGTTTCGGGTAGTATAATCGATCCGGAAGTTCCGCTGCCTATACCGGAACCGGCAATCGCACCGATAGGGTCTAACCCGATAGTGCTGCATCTCGGAGGGACCCCATATGTCGAGCAAGGGGCGCGCGCCATCGATTTTAACAACGATGACCTGTCCGGCAGGATAGAAATCATAGGCGAGCCCGATACAAGCAAGGCGGGCACATACACCGTACAGTACAAAGTCGTGAACGACTTGGGATTTGAAGCCGTGGCGACGCGCGAGGTGCGCATCATTGAACGCAATGAGTTCGGCGAGTTCGATGAAGTCGAGGTTCCGCTTGAAGAGACCCCTGCCGTAATCCGGCAGCACATAGTCGTTAAAGGGGACTCGCTGTGGAAAATTTCCCAGAAATACTACGGCACAGGTACCCGCTGGCAGGAGATATATGAAGCAAACCGCAGTATAATCGGCCCGAATCCTGATTTTCTTAGAATCGGGCTGGTGCTAACGGTGGAATAAACATGCAATAAGATTTACAACCGGTTGCAACCGGTATTTGGTTGCAACCGGTTCGCGGTGGAGTGGCCATTACTTGGCTGGAACGAGTTCGGGGGCAAAAATGAATAAGCGAAATGGTATGGCGAATTTCAATATTCTGCATATTTTACTTGACAATGCCGTCATTTTTTGCAGTTACTGTATCGCAAACAACATCTATTGGAGCATCAGGGGCAATCTTATCTTCTCTGAGCACATCTGGATATACGCGATTTTCGCAGTAATTTTTACACTAAGCATGCTGTTCTTGCGCATGTACAACATCACGACATTCTTTTATATGGATCGTGTTATCAAACGAGTGGTGGCGTCGACCGCCGTCGCAGGGACAAGTTTGAGCGTTGTGGTTTTTCTGGGAAAAATCGAGCAAACCAGCCGCTTGCTTTTCTTAGCGTTTTGCGCGTTATCCTGCGCGCTGGTCCTTTCCGAAAGGATCGCTATCCGCGTTTTTAAGAAAAACAACTGGGGCAACGGATATAGCCACATCCTGTTCATCGGGGATAACGCTACATTTAAGCAGTACATGGGGTTTATTGATAAAACCTCAATAAAGTTGAAGATAGATGATTTTATTACATACGACGACCCTTCCCTGCAAAGCGCTGACGCTTTCTCGCAACTACTGGTGAAGACTTCGGCAGATGAGGTCCATTTCGTCTTTACGTTTGGCAGCAATGACGAAATGATCGCGATCCAGCCGCTGATCGAAGTATGCGACAGCATGGGGGTGACCGCCCGGGTCATTCTTGACAACCTGGACCTCCCTGTTTCAAAGAGCTATGTAAGCAGCATCGGAACATACCCTGTGATCACATACCACAGCGTATCCCTCGATAAGTTGCAACTGTTCGTTAAGTCCGTTATGGATATAGCAGGGGCTGTGATCGGGCTTATACTGCTGTCGCCGGTTTTTTTCATTACGGCGATCGCTATCAAGATCGATTCACCGGGGCCGGTTTTCTTCAAACAGAAACGCGCGGGGATACGCGGGAACGTGTTTCAAATTTACAAATTCCGTTCCATGTACATAGACGCCGAGTCGCGAAAAAATGAACTGGAGTCGATGAACATGTTCAAGGACGGTATGATGTTCAAAATTGATAACGACCCGCGGATCACAAGGGTTGGGGCTTTCCTCCGCAAATCAAGCATAGATGAGCTGCCGCAACTGATCAACGTGCTCAAGCGTGAGATGAGCCTTGTCGGGACCCGTCCGCCCACGCTTGACGAGGTTAAGAAGTATGAGCTCGAGCATTGGCGGCGCATCAGTATCCAGCCCGGCATCACGGGGATGTGGCAGGTCAGCGGGCGCAGCCAGATACTGGATTTTCAAGACGTCGTGAAACTGGACGAGAAATACATAGACGAATGGTCTGTGCTCCTGGACATCAAGCTCATACTGATGACAGTCAAAGCTGTGCTGTCGACCCGGGGCGCGTATTAGGGCGCAGTAGCATGATAAAAGTCAGCGTGATCGTACCTGTCTACAACATGGAAAAATACCTCGAGAGATGTCTGGACAGCCTGTTAAACCAGACCCTCGAAGATATCGAGATCATCGCCGTAGACGACGGTTCGACGGATTTGTCGCCTGAAATTCTAAAAAGATACGCGAGTTTGCATACAAACATCAATTGCGTCAGAAAGGAAAACGGTGGCTCTTCTGACGCAAGAAATTTCGGTTTTCAATTCGCATCCGGCGATTACGTCGGATATTTGGACTCGGACGATTTCGCGGATCCGGAAATGTTCGAGATCATGTACAGCAAGGCCAAAGAAAGTGATAGCGATATTGTGGAGTGCAACCTGCACCACACCTTTGCCGGGTATGAAGATACTGAAATAATGGTGAAATACCATGATCCCAAAGATCTCTTGTGTTACGGCAGGCATATAGTCTGGAACAAGATTTATCGCCGCTCCTGGCTGGCTGCGACGAATGTGCGCTTCCCTTTCGGGCTGATATATGAGGACGTATCTTTCTTTGCCATGCTCGTGCCGTATATTACCGGCTATGCCTATGTGGATATAGCGCCTGTCCATTATGTCCAGCGAAAGGAATCGGTGAATAACGCCAGCTCGCAAAAGACTATGCAGATTTTTGAAATACTCAAGGGTATCCTTGATTTCTACAAGGAGAAAGGGTTCTACGACCGGTTTGAGTCGGAGCTGGAATACATGTACGCGCGGATACTCCTTTGCAGCTCATTTGTGCGTATGTGCCGTATACCGGAAAGGGCGCAGCGAAAAACAGCGCTGGAATCGAACTACCGGGAGCTGAGCAACGTCTTCCCCCTATGGCGCAAAAATGCCGTGCTTGCCGTCGATAAAGGCCGCCACGCGCGTTTTATGAAAGCGCAAAACACCTTCATCTATCGTTTTTTTTCTGCGGTCACTCCGCTGTTCCTTCGTCTAAAAGCGCATTTTGACCCGGATATGTGCTAATTCCCATCACTAAAGGAAGGCAAATACCGACGTGCTTCTGTCCGTAATCATACCTGTATACAGGGTGGAAATATACCTGCGCACATGTCTGGATTCTGTGTTGCGACAAGACTTTGCGGACATGGAACTCATCCTTGTTGACGACGGTTCTCCGGATCGCTGCGGAGAGATATGCGACGAGTTTGCTGACTTGTACCCTGCGGTCGTGCAGGTCGTCCACCAGGAGAACAAAGGGCTGGGCGGCGCACGAAACACGGGGCTTGGGCGCGCCCGTGGCCGTTACATCTTTTTTGTTGACAGCGACGATACAATAACTGATAATGCTTTGGGTACGATCGCCGATGCGCTGCAGAAACATAATTATCCTGATATGCTGGTATTCGACGGTCTTCCTGTAGATGAAGACGGTCGCGTGATCCCGGAACGCCTTTGCGGGGTTTTCGCGGAGAGCCTTATCCCGTGCGGAGAGCGTTTACGCCTTTCTCATGCAAAGGAATTGCTGCTGGATTTCCCCTCGGCGTGTTTGCGCGTCGTGAAGCGGGCGATTTATATAGACAACAGCATACTGTTTCCGGAGGGGCTCTGGTTTGAGGACAACGCGACGGTATTACAGTTGCTGGCGTGTTCGGGCAGTATTGTCCGTCTCAATACCCCTTTATATCATTACCTCCAGCGTGAAGGTTCGATCACTAAGAGCGGCGAAGCTGAGAGGCGGGTCCGGGATATCATCGCCGTGTTCGAGATCATCTTCAGTTGGTATGGGCGCAGGGGCTTGCTGGACGAGTACCGCCCGCTGCTGGTCGTCAAGGCGGTTCACGAGATGCTGGTCGTGCAGGCTGTCATGGCCCTTTTGATGGGCGGCTCACGGGAGCTCCTGAGTAACCTAGTCGAAGCTGTAGAGAGGTTTGACATGGGCTATTTATCAAACCCGTATCTCGATAGGTTCGACCGGAAAACGCGCCTGAAGATAAAACTGCTCGCGAAGCGGCGTTTCCGGACATTGGCCGCGATTTTCTGGTTTACCGCCCTTATTAAGAAGGCGCACAAGAGATAAAGAAAGCCCGCAGGAGACAGTTATGCTTGTCAGCGTAATAATCCCGGTATATAATGGAGATAGGTATTTGCAGGAGTGCCTGGATTCTGTAAAGGCTTGCCCCTCGACGGAAATGGAATGCATAATCATCGACGACGGCTCGACTGACGGGACGAGGGGCATATGCGGGCAGTTTACGGCCGCAGACTCGCGTTTTCGACTGATCAGCAAAGCGAACACCGGGGTTTCCGACAGCCGGAACGAAGGTTTGGCCGCAGCGTCCGGCGACTATGTCTTTTTCCTCGACGCGGACGACTACCTGGATACCGCATGGTGGCGGGAAATCCTTGACCGGGCCGCCGAAGGCGATTTTGATATGATAGCGTACGGATATTACGACCTGTTCGAATCCGGCGAAAAAAAGAAAGAACAATTCCCAAAAGGCTGCGATATAAAGCGCGCGCTGCTTTCCACGACGCTGATGAACGTTTGTTGGAGCAAGCTCCTGCGCAGGGAGACCATAACCAAAAACGGCCTTGCTTTCCGCAAAGAGCTGAAAACCTGTGAGGACGCGGTTTTTATCCTGGATTTTGCCCGGAAAGCAGAAAAGTTCCTTTTATCCGATGTATGCCTGGTCTATTATAGAATCCACGCCGGCGGGATAATGAAGGTCACCGGGCTGGAAAGCAAAGCATCTGATTTGGGCGCGCTCTTTGACAGCCGCAAAGGCTATCTAGCGGAAAACTACGACGAGTCGTTGTCGATTGCAATGTACCGGCAGTTCTTTTCGATAATAACCGACTTGCTTCGGGGATATGCCGGCAACCGGCGGATCCGGGATATCGGAAGTATGTACAAGAGTTGCATGGACAACGACGCGATCAAGGGCGCTATGAACGAGGTCAGGAAAGGCTATCTGTCGCCGTTTTATAAAAGAATCGAATATGCTCTGTTGCAAAGAGGCTGCTATTCCTGCCTCGGAGCCTATTTCAAAGTCAAGCTGCGCTTTTCGATCGAACGAAGACGATAATGTTAGAAAAGGTAAGATAGTTTTGAAAACGAGTTATAAACACAATGATGCGGCCTTCCACAGGAAAGAGATCGAAAAAGTAGTGAGTAAGACAGGATTGAAGAAACGTCCGGAGTCTGGACCTGATTATTTCTACCCCGAGAAGAATGTGCTGGTACAGGACGCAGTTTCGAGGCTGGCGGTGAAGATACATGATTACCATGATCTCCACGGGAAAAAAGTCATCCTGTTTACAGGCTGCGGCAGGAAAAACGGAGCCACGATGGTCGCCGTCAATCTTGCGGCGGCATTGTCGGGCGCCGGCAAAAAAACGCTGTATATAGACGCTGATACCAGAAAAGGTTCGGCTTCGGATAACGGGCTGACTGCGTTTTTTCAGGGGCGCGCCGATATCGATTCGGTCATCCGCCCTACAAATATTCCGGGCCTTGACTATGCCCCGAGCGGGGAACGTCTGGAGGCTCCGGCTTTGTTTCTGCGCTCCGACAAAATGACGGTTTTCACTTCGCGGGCGAAGGAAAGATACGACTATGTCATACTCGACTGCCCTCCGGTTGTATGCTATCCGGACGCGCAGGCTGCGTTTGCCATCGTCGATGGCATAGTCCTTGTGTGTTCGCTGAACGTTACCACGAAAAAACAGCTCCGGAGCGCCAAAATCGCGGTTGAACCGTACGCGGATAAATACTATGGCATCGTAGTGAACTCGATGAGTCCGGGGCAGTACAGGAAGCATTACGCCTAGCGAGGCCGGAAATGAGGTATAGACCGATGGCTAATAGATTATTAAGAGTGGCTCTTGCGATGACAGTCGCTTTGCTTATACTGTCTTCTCATTTCCATGTTTCGGCTGCGGCGGAAAACACCGGCGTATCTCCCGGGTCCGACGCCGTACCGAGCCGGGTCATCATTGCGGACCTTTATGTCGAAGGCGGCGGGCTGACGGCGGGAGAAACCTGCACGGCGGTGTTTGTTTTAAAAAATACCAGCGAAACGTCAGGCGTAACCGGCGTGCTTGTGTCAGGGTGGATCGGAGATGGCGAACCTGTCGAATTTGACGGGGTTAACCAGGTTTATGTGCCGTTCATATCACCGGGAAGCGAGGCTTCGGTGGAATTCATGTATTTCACCGGAAATGTCGACTTGGCGTCGACCACAGGCATTACGGCCGGTTTTACAATCAGCTATAAAGATGAAGGCGCCGGAATCGACAGGACAAACAACGTTTCGGTAAGGCTTCCGGTCCTGCACAAGTCATATACGGCTGTTTCCGAGGCTGACATGCGCTGGCCGGAACCGGTTACGACGGCCTTCGACGCATTCTTAACCGCAAGGTTTATGCAGGCCATATATCTAATTGGACTGGTTTTTTGCTGTACCGGAAGCGTGTTTTTATTGCTGTTAAAAAAAAAGACCCTGCATAATAAATGATGACATTACCCAGGAGGCGTGAACTCGTGAACGAATATTCTTCGGAGGACATGAAGCAGGTCCTGCTATCGTTGTTCCGGAACAAACTGCTGATAGTTTTAATAACAGGAGCCGGGCTATTCGCGGGGCTGCTGTACACGGCGCTCCGGCCCCCGGCTGTTGAGTATAGCGCTACGGCTACATTAAGCGTCGCGTTTGGCCGGGACGAGGGGCAGGTTTCGGGAAACTCGATAATTACCAATTATTCCGGGCTTGCGACCAGCGACCGTGTTTGCCAGTACGCGGCGTCGCTTCTTGAAGGCGAGGACCTCACCGTGAACCAGATCAGGAGGATGGTCCATGTACACGAAGACAGTTCGTACTTGCTCACGATAAGCGCCCGCAACGACTCGCCGCGGCTGGCTATCCTTGCAGCCAACGCTGTAGCTGAAAGTTTTGTGACGCAGGTATCTGTTATGACCGGCAACAGGACTGTCCGGTTGGTTGACTCCGCCCGGTCGGCGGACATTGTCGATTCAGGCGGACGCACGAGCCTCCTCCTGCTCGCGCCTGCGGCGGCGTGTATTCTTGCGTGCGTGATAGTGATCCTGACGGAGCTCTATACCCGGACGCTTCACTCGGCCAGGCAATGCGCGGTTGACGAGGGGGAACTGCTTGCTGTGATCCCCCGCATCAATAAAGCGGCGAGACGGTGAATGTTGAGGAGAAACCACGAAAATGGGCAGCTTGGATATCAGCATCATAATACCCGCATATAATGTCGCCGGATATATTGAGCGCTGCCTTGACAGTATAATAGCCCAGACATTTTCGGATTTTGAGGTCATAGTCATTAACGACGGTTCGACTGACGCGACGCACCGGATCGTTGAAGGTTATGCCGGACAGGATCGCCGGATCATAGTCATCAACAAGCAAAACGAAGGCGTTTCCGCAGCGCGGAACACCGGTATCAAGGCGGCGCGGGGCGAGTACTTCCTGTTCTTTGACGGCGATGATTTTATCGAGCCCAACACATGCGAAGAGCTGATAACAACGATGCGCGAAAAAGATGTGGACGTCCTTATATACGGGTATCACCGGTATCGTGACGGCCGGGTCACGGTGACCAGCCTGCCTGTCTTCCCTGAAGGTTTTTATGAAGCAGATTCCATTACCCCGGACTTGCTTTCCCGCTTTGTCGGTATTTCCCTCGAAAACATCAGCAAATGGACGAGAGGCGACGCCGATGGATTGTACGTTGAAAACCCTGCTTTATGGCGCTGCATGACCAAAGCCGGCGTCATACGGGAGAACGATCTGACGTTTGACGAGAGCCTGAGGGTCGGCGAAGACACAGTATTCATTTCAGACCTGCTCAGTTGCGCGGTCCGCTGCTATGTCCTGCGCAAATGCTATTATTATCTCGTATACCGCGAGTCCTCGACGATCGCCACCTACGAGAATGACGCTGTCGCTAAGCTCGAAGGAAAGCTCCGGCTCATTACCGCAAGAAAAGCGCTGACGGAAAGGATCATTAAACGCGGCGGCGCCGACATTACGCGGTACTGGCTGGGGACAGTGGTCATGTCAAGCCTGGAACTCGCCTTTATATTCGCGCGCAGGGGCGGGACAGGCATGTCTATTGCCGAAAGATACCGCGCCTGGCTCCGGTATGCCAAGACGGACGCCGCAAGGGAAGCGGCGCGCTCCTTGAAGCTTGGGTCAAAGCCCGGGATAAGGGCCATACCGCTGTTTATGCTCAAACATGGATGGCATTTGTTACTGTTTATATGCGCGTCGATCCTCAACTTGACGCGATACGAATTTGTCAGATAACCGGTAAGGTACTTATGAAGATAGCCTTCTTAAACCTGTGTCATACCGACGCCCCCTTGGTTGCGCGCGCAGCGTCAAAGCTGATGCGATGCGAAGATTTCGATATGTATGTCCATGTCGACCGAAAATCGGACATAGGACAGTTTTCTGCGGCGCTTTCGGGAATACCGCGCGTTTATTTTAACGACGAGAGGATCGAAGTCTATTGGGGCGGGTTTAACGCCGTTAAAGCCACTGTGGCATTGTTGCGCCAGGCTATGGGGTCGGAGAGGCATTATGACTATTTTGTGACCTTGCAAAACTTTGACTACCCTATACGTTCAAATGAAGACATTATCAGTTTTTTTGACTCCCACGGTGATACGGAGTTTATCCGCGGCTGCCCGATAGCCCGGACGAAAGACTGGCACTACGCGAGGAAGTATAAGATATATAACCAGCGTGACAACGACTTCTACCTGAAAAAACACTCGAAAGCAAGAATGTACGCGCGGTACGCGCACATGCTGCTCCGGAGCTTCGGCACATTCTTTTCACGAGGCGTCATTTGCGAGGCTGGCCAAAGTTACGATATATACTACGGAGCGGCGCAATGGGCGGTCACGCGCCCCCTGGCCAGGCATTTCCTGGATTTCTATGCTACCCATCCGAAGTATAACCGGGTAATGGCCCATATCCAGTTTCCAGACGAGGAGTATTTCCATACTATAGCCCATAATTCCCCGTTTAAGTACAACTGCGTGAAATATGACGAACCTGCCAAGCGCTGGCTCGTCAACTGGCGTAACCTCCACTACTTTGAATACCCGGGCAGCGTTTCCGTGCTGGCTGAGGCTGATTATGATAAAATAATGGCGGAAGACGCCCTGTTCATCCGCAAGGTGCGCTCCGGTGCGTCTGACAGGTTGCTTGACAAAATCGATCTGACCACGAATGCTTGATGTTGAGGTATGATCTCCCATGTATGTTATAAAAAAGGGCATATTTCTAATTTTTATCATCACGATGCTGGTTTCAGCGTCCTGCGCCGCTTCACCCAGCCCGGGTTATATTCCTGAAGATGATACGCCTAAGGCTGCGACTCCGGGGGTAACTGGGGCTACTGAGACGACGACTGCGACTGCGGTAGATGAGCCCTCTGCGTTCGATGTAATAAAGGCTATGGGGGTAGGGTGGAATCTGGGTAACACCCTTGACACTATTAACAATAAAAAAAGTGGTATTATTGGTCAGCTCCAGAAATCCACTCCGGAGGAATTCTACGAGACATATTGGGGTAATCCCATCACCACTGCCGCGATGATCGATGCTGTCGCAAACGCCGGTTTTGGAGCTATCCGTATACCTGTTACATACACCGACCATATGGATGAGAATTTCGTTATAAGGCGGGCCTGGCTGGAAAGAGTCGAGCAGGTTGTGAAGTATGTGCTGGACAATGATATCTACTGCATTATCGACATCCATCACGACACCGGTTGGGGTAATTGGCCGTGGCTGAGAGCGGATGCCGGCAATATAGAGTATCTCGAGAAGCAGTTCGCGACTGTGTGGAAGCAGATAGCGGAACACTTTAAGTACTATGATAAAAAGCTGATATTTGAATCGTTCAATGAGATCCTGGATCGAAACAGCAACTGGGTGAAGTCTGATAAAGCGGCTTACGGAGTCGTAAACAGGCTGAACCAGGTATTTGTCGACACCGTTCGCGGCACGGGGGGCGACAACGCCGACCGGTTCCTAATAATAAAATCCTATTCCGCGAGCATAGACGAAGATGTATTGGATTCTTTTGTGATCCCCCGGGATAGCGCTCCGGGAAGGTTGATTTTCAGTTTCCATTGGTATGGCGCGCATGAGTTTATCCTGAATCAGGACCAGGCGAAGTGGACGACCGTCTATTCCGACTGGGATCCGCAGAGGGACGGGCGTCCTCTAGAGCTTATGCTGGAAAAACTCAGCTCCAGAAACATAGGGATCCCGATAATTATCGGTGAATTTGGCGCGCAGAACAAAGGGAATACCGACGACAGGATCCTCTATGCCACGCACTTTGTCAGGACCGCCCGGAAGTATGGGATAAGCTGCTTCTGGTGGGATAACGGCGGACAGTTCAGCAACGCGGGCGAGGTCAGTAATTATGCCCTCTTCGACCGGTTCGGCAATAAGTGGTTTTTCCCTGAAATAGTCGAAGCCATGGTCAAAGCGGCAGGCGAACCGTAATGCGTTGATATAACCGGAAGGACAGCAATAAGCATGAACGAACATGGCGCACGAAAGCTAAGGCCCTTGTGGATGCATGGCCACGCCGATACGATTGATTTGCAAAAATGGGCAGCGCACGAGCTTCTCTTTTACTTTGCGTTTTTTATGTTTGTCCTGAAATACACATTTGACTACAGCTCGATTCTTGCACGCAATGAGTTGTTGAATTCCTTGCTGGCAGGACTCTGCGTTGCGGCTTCGATAGCGAAAATCGCGCTGCAGCGTTATACAATCAAGAGGCTTGCGCTAACTTTTACCCTTTGCGCAGTTGTCGGCTACTCAAGTTATATCAGCGTTAATAACCTCTTCCTCTATAGCTTTCTTCTTACTATAGCCGTTCAGGACATCGACATAGAGAGGGTCATAAGAGTCAGTTTCTATACCAAAATCGCCAGCATCGTCTTTCACGTGCTCATCTATATTGTTGTGTTTATCACCGATCAGGAGTCTATCAACTTTGTGTTCCGGGGAGGCAGTTCCGGTGTACCCCGGCATTTCTTTTTTATGGGGCACGCCAATACTTTCAGCGCGTTTCTGCTATGGTCCAGCATCGACTACATTTTTTTAAACTATAAGAAGCTGAATGTATTCCATTTGGCGGTCATATGGATCGTCAACCTGTCGTTTTACGCATTTACATTTACAAATACAGCCCTATTATTGCTTGGCGCTGTTACGGTGTTGGTCGCGCTTGACAAACTGGGCAAAGGGGTCTTCGACAAGATGATCACGGTGACGGCGAAATACGGATACACGGTTTTTGCGGCGCTATGCGCGTTTCTGACTGCCATTTACGCGAGTCTTGACGGCGCGCTCAGAACAATGTGGGATGCGTTTGACCGTTTTATGACCGGGCGTTTATGGTACGGCGCTTACGCATTTGATTTTTTCGGCCCCACTTTTTTCGGGCGGACACTGTCTGGCATCCCGGAGAAAATTTTCTGGCAAAACCGCTGGCAGGACGCATTTTATACATTCGACAGCCACTATCTGGGGAACCTGTATTGTTATGGCATCATCAACCTTGTTTTGACGGGCTTAGCGCTGATCATACTGTGCAGGAAAATGGAAACCAGGGAAAAAATAATCATTATCGCTTTTTCCATATACGCCATTTCGGAAGCATATGTGACTAATGTCGTCATATGTTCCGCGATGTTTATTATCGGCAAGTATATTTATTCCGGAATTCCAGAGAAAACCTCGAAGCAGGGCAAGCTTCAGGACAGCGCAAGCTCCGGCACAGGGTAAAGGAAAACAATTGAAATCACAGGGGGCCTGATTGGGCATGAAGATGATCGTAATGGCAGGCGGTTCCGGCACGCGGCTGTGGCCGCTCAGCAGAACATACTACCCGAAGCAGTTCCTGAAGCTCTCGGGTATGGACAAGTCTATTTTTCAAATGACTATAGAGCGCTGCCTGCTCATGGGGCGGCTGGAGGATCTGTTCCTGGTCACGGGAAAGGACTATCTTCACCTGGTGCTTGGGCAGATCGAAGAGCTGGGCAGCGCCCTCCCGACGGAGAACATCCTGCTCGAGCCAAAACCCAGAGGCACGCTCCCGGCTATTCTGTATGCCATCCAGGCAATAACCAAATGCAGCGACGACGTCTGCGCGGTTTTCTCATCCGACCATATCATCGATCAGCCGAAGACCCTCGCCGATACCATTTATAAGGCGGTCCCGCTCGCGCAAAAGGCTTTTGTGACATTCGGGATCACCCCCGCGTATCCGGAACCCGGTTACGGGTATATCAAGGCCGGAAAATCGTATCTGGGCGGCTTTGCGGTCGATGAATTCAAAGAGAAACCGGATTATGAGACGGCCTGCGTTTATGTGAGCGAGGGCTATCTTTGGAACAGCGGTATCTTCATGTTCCACTCGGCGCAGTTTATGGAGTCCGTACGGCGGTTCAATACGGAGGTTTATGAAGCGTTTCAGGAACCGGACGTAGCCGAACGGTTCAATAAATCGCCTTTGATCTCGGTCGATTACGGATTGATCGAGAAAATGGACAACGTTTTATGCATGCCTCTGGAGATTGAATGGAGCGACCTGGGAAATTTTTCGACTCTTTATGACAAATTCGAGACAAAGCATGACGACAAGGGTAATGTATACCTGAATGATGAAATCATGCTTGATTGCGGCAACAATATGGTTTATTGCGACGCTGACAAGGCAATCGCGATGATTGGTGTGTCCGACGTTGTCGTCGTCGACCAGAAAGACGCCCTGCTGGTGTGCCACCGCGACCAGTCCCAGAGGGTAAAGGACGTCGTCAATATCCTCAAAGAGAGAAAAGACCCGCGCGCCGACCGCCACCTGACCGAGTACCGGCCCTGGGGCTCGTACACTATCCTGGAAAACAGCGGTTTCTATAAAGTAAAACGCTTGTCCGTACTGCCGCACAAGCGTCTGAGTTATCAGTTGCATTATCACCGGAATGAACACTGGGTCATTGTCTCGGGCAAAGCGTCTGTAATCATCGACGGAGAAGAGAAAACGGTCCGTACAGGCGAAAGTATTTATGTAAGGTCCGGAATGAAGCACAGGCTCATCAACCCCGGCAACATGCTGCTTGAGGTTATTGAAGTTCAAAACGGAAATTATCTGGGCGAAGACGACATTGTCCGATTTGAGGACGACTACTCACGTTGAAGGGAAATAGTTAGCGATGAGCCGTTTGGAATTCATGAATATTCACATTGATAGCCTGACAATGCCCGAAGCGCTTGACAGGGTGTCATGCCTTGTGGAAAACACCAGGCAAAGCTATGTCGTGACCCCCAACGTCGATCATATGGTAAAACTCCAGAAGGATGCAGAGTTTCTGGAGATTTATGAAAACGCCAGTCTGGTTTTAGCCGACGGGCAGCCACTTATCTGGATTTCGAAGCTGTATAAGAGGCCGATAAAGGAAAAAATCAGCGGTTCCGACCTGTTCCCACAGGTGTGTAGACTGGCGGCGGACAAGGGGTATAAAGTGTTTTTCCTGGGCGCCGCAGAAGGGGTCGCTGACACAGCGGCAAAAAAACTGGCCGGCAAATATCAGGGGCTGAGCGTCGCCGGGACTTTGTCTCCCAAAATGGGCTTTGAAAACGACCCGGATGAAGTCAGGAGAGTGGTCGAAACGGTGAGAACCGCGTCGCCGGATATACTGGTCGTAGCGCTGGGCGCGCCAAAACAGGAAAAGTTCCTGTATCGCAATAAAGAAAGCCTGGATGTCCCGCTTTCAATATTGGTCGGCGCAGCCCTCGATTTTGAGGCCGGTATCGTCAAAAGGTGCCCCGCCTGGATGAGCAGATGCGGGCTGGAATGGTTTTACAGATTCTGCAAAGAGCCGGGGAGGATGTTCCGGCGGTATTTCATCGACGATATGAAGATCATAGGGCTGACATGGAAGTACAGGCGGAGTAAAGCGCCTTAGCTGTATTTCATATCACGCCGCTTCTCTATAGTATAAAGCTCTGAGTTTTTCGCGAACCGGGACGAACAAGCGCGGGAATGTCAAAATAAGTATAAACAGAAACTTTCTGCGCAGCCTCACCTCTTTTGCGGCGAGGCATTCTTTTATGTGTCGCCGCGCGGCTTTGCGCAGTTCAGGCAGTAATTCATGTTTTTTCTGTTGTACTGCGCGGCGGATCAGGTCGAACGTCGTTTCGGTATGGGTGATTTTTGCCAACCGGGCCAGATCAGCGGAAACCGGCGCCACATATTCGATTATTTTCTCCCACGCATCGATCACCGTTATATGCCTGGCCGTGAAGGTTCTGCTGGCGCTTATTTCACTTTGAAAGTAGCAATAAAGCGCTTCCGTTACTATAGCGACGCCATTGGCGCGCAACAGCGCCCTGATGAGGAACTCCACGTCTTCGTTGTTATATAGTCCCGTATCCATCCGTAGCGGGGATCCATCCCCTCCGTCAAGTACAGCCCGGTCAAATAAAATAGACCATACCGATCCGCTGAAATAACGAAAACGGAGCGCATACTTCAGAGCTTCGACCCCTGACAATGCTGATGGCGCGTCCCATCCCGGAAGGTTGATGTAATTTCCGGGTATGTTTATGTATCTGCGCCCCCCATCCCGGCGCTCCTCATAATGCCCGCATGATACCAGATGCTTTCCGCTCTCAAGAGCTGCCCGTAACAGCCTTTCATACATAGCGGCGTCGATAAAGTCGTCAGCGTCCAAAAAACCGACCCATGAGCCACGGGCGGCGTCCAGCCCGGCATTCCGCGCGGAGCTTGCCCCGCCGTTTGCCTGATGGATGACGCAAACCCGGGGGTCTTCTGCGGCAAACGAGTCGCAAATCTCTGCGCTTCCATCCGTGGAGCCATCATCGATGAGCCAGATTTCCATATTTGGGTGGGTTTGATTCAATACGCTCTCCAGACAGCGCTGCAGATAAGGCTCCGCGTTATATACCGGAACGATGACGCTTATCAGAGGGGCGCTGTCCATAACGATCGGTATCCTCCCCGAAGTCATTATATTCCCGGGCGCGTTATTCCACATTTTTTCTTAGCGCCTTCACCTGAGTTCTCAATGAGTAATATATCCTGTTCGTGGATTTAGGAAAGAAAGCATAGAGAAAGTGGCGGAGTTTCTTAAAATTGCTTCTTCCGCTTCGCAGCAGATAGTATGGCATATGCTGTCTAGCGGATTTTTTAATTTCTGGAAAGAGTCCGGAGTTCCCTTCGCGAATGGTGGTTACAATAAAATCGACAGCTATTTCAGTGGCGTGAAGCCTCGAGTACCACATCAAACGGCTGGAAACCGGAGCAACTGTCTTTGCTACATACTCCCACGCGTCGACCAGGGACAGGTTTCGCCGGTCAAAACCGGCGTTAACGAGGCTGTCTGCGCGCCAGCAGTAATGATAAAGCGCTTCCGCCACATAGGCAAAACTGCCTGCTAAAAGCATAACTTCCACTACGAATGGTGTGTCCTCACACCGTAATAACTCTGTTTTAAATTTCATTTTTTTTTCTCCCGCGCCTGATCCAAGCAGATTTCTGCTGTAGAGGAGCGACCAAACGCGGACAAAATCATTCTCGCAGATAAAGTATTCCAATATATCCACAGTCGTGACCAGACCCGAGAGTTCCGGGCAGGTCATCTTCACGCTGTTCCCCCCGGGATTATACAGCACATAACCGCTGCCAGCCATCTGCGCCCCGTTTTCCAGCGCCGCCCGTAAGAGCTTTTCAAACATATCCGTTACAATCCAGTCGTCTGCGTCAATAAAAGCGACCCAGTCGCCGTGCGCTGCGTCCAGGCCGGCGTTTCGGGCGGAGCTAACGCCCCCGTTTGCTTTATGCATGACACGGACGCGGTCGTCTTTCTTCGCTTGTTCGTCGCAAATCATCCCACTTGCGTCAGTAGAGCCGTCGTCGACGATTAACACTTCCAGGTTTGCATATGTCTGGGTCAAAACGCTGTCTAAACAACGAACCAGATAGGGTTCTACGTTGTAAACAGGGATAATTACGCTTATCAGCGGTCCGTCATAACTTATCACTGATTTCCTCCGGATAACACAGCGTGTTTTGCGCCTACTGTCCAAGGGGCGTTTTGTTGTTTTTTACTAGTTTTTTCAGCAGTTCGGATGCTTTGCCCGTTATGTCTTTAAACTCAGGCGATCTGAAATACCTTAACAGGTAGAAAGCATTTATCGCAAGGGTCAACACGAACCCCTTCAGAATCCAATCCAACCAACCAGCGCTTTCTGTCCATGGGAAGATGAAGTAAGTCAACGTTATACAAGCGGACAGCATGATGAAATTAACCAGATGTCCGAGCAAGTAACCGGCTGTCTTGCTGCCCAAATGATCGCGGAACAGGATTTTTGGCTCATACCATGCATATGTGAGAAGCCTTGAAATAGTTGTGGCGATGATTACGCCCACAAGGCCAAAATAGATGCCCAGCATAGTTGAAAGCGCTATTTTCAATACGGCGGCAACTACCATCACGTATTTTGTTTTCTGATATATCCCGGTCGCTTCCCTGAATGCGATGATCGGATATAGCGTAATGGTCTGGTAGAAATTCACCAATATGGCTATTTTCGTACTCAAGCCGAACATAAATTCCCTGCCGAGCCACAAAACCACGAAATCATCAAGAAGAAAAAAGAGGCAGTACACGAAAAAGCCAGCCAACCAATAACTGACGGCTTGCATCATCCTGAACACCCTCGTCTGTCTTTCCTGACGCTCCTTTGCGACCATATTCCCGAGGCTTGGGGTCAGTGAAGTGAAGATCATAAACGCAAACATTGACAGATTTGTTACTGCCAGGAGGTAGTTTTCATATTTGCCGACTATTGCCGTGCTGATAAGCGCCGATATGAAGATGTTATCTGTCCCCTTGAAGACGACGCTGGAGACTTTATAGATAAACATCGATTTTATATTATTTATGATATCCCTTCTGTCACCGGCTTCCAAACGCGCCTTTCGCTTTATGAAGGGGTACATCTTGTTCGACTTTCTGGAAATCAACAGATTATTGCCGAGGGTGCCAAGAACTGACACCAAACAATATGCCATGAAACTTCCTGTCGTCAGCAGGATAGCTATCTGCAGAAGCATCCCAAAAATCGAAGTCCAGACGTAGTATTTGGTGACGATGCTGCTGTGCTGATCCGCCGTTATTATTGTGGCCTTATATACGAACAAGTAGGAGACAACCGTGTTAGCCAGCGCAATCAGGTAATACACCTCAATATATGGAATATCGCTTTCGAGATTAATGATATACTTGAGAAACGGCGTTAATGCAAGGCCCGCCACCGCAACAAACGCGGCGATAACATTGTATATCCTTCGATAAAACCCAATTAAAGCAGCCAGTTTTTCTTCGTTTTTTTCAGCAAGGGGTTTATAGAAACTGAAAGACATGGCTGTAGCCAGCCCAAGGTCAGCCAAAGAAAGCATACTGATGATGTTGACAAACAATCCGTTTATACCCAGATACTCCACAGTGAGTACCTGCAGGAATATTTGTCTCCCAATAAAAGTAAATAAAATGGAAACGACTTTCTGGACTATCGACATTATCAGGTTGCGGGCTGAGTTGTATGAGCGCGAGTCCGTATTCAAATCCTTATCTCCCTGCTTGTATTCCGGGCAATAACTCTGTGACCATTTTGTTAATCATTACACCATAATCGCAGCGTTGGTATAATGTGTCATGTGGCGTCCCGCACAAGCGGGATGTAAAATAACTGAAATCATTTGATATGCCTCATATATACATGCGTCCACGCATAAACAGGGCAGCGTACAACGGCCGAAACCACCGCCCAAGAAAAAGTTTTATCCGGTAGGCGAAAGCCTTGCGCGTGGAACAATCTATGTATCCACGGATAGGTTTCGCGCTTCGGTACGCATCCGCCCCGCGAGACTTCAGCTTGCTGATAATCTCACGCTCCTGCGGGATGTATTTTTTACAGACGCATACTGCGTCGAACACCCTGCTGCAGTAAACGCGACGGGCGATATGCACCAGCTCATAATCCCCTGCTTCGCTGAAAAAGCGTACGCCCTCTTGCCACGCATCGAGTTTGTCCAGCCGATTAGAGGTGGACGCGCTCCGCATGAGGCTGCCCTGTGACTGCACATAAGCGTAAAGCCGCGCCTCCGTGATTGCTATATGCTTGGCGCGGTAGAGCAGCGAGTGTGAAACAAACAGATCTTCCCCGATTTTTACCTCAGGAAATAGAAGTCCATCCCATAAACCTGCCCGAAAGAGCTTGCCCCAGCATGCGATGAAAATCTGTATATCCTTGCCAAAATTTCTTAAGCAGGCCTCCCGCCCCGTGATACGCTGCGTTTGCGCGTCACGCCGGAAAGGCTCGGGATTATCGCTGTCCTCCTCCACCCATGCAGTTCGGCATATGGCCATGTCACAACTGTCTCCCGCCGCGGATAGCATGTCCTCTATATAGTGGGGGGAGACATAGTCATCCGAATCCACAAAAGAGATCCACCCCCCCTGGGCCCGGCTGAGCCCCACATTGCGCGCGGCCGACACACCTGCGTTTGGTTGGTGTATGACCTTGACTCGCGCGTCCTGTTTCGCTAACTCTTCACACAAATCGCCGCTGCCATCCGTGGAGCCGTCGTCCACAACGATGATCTGGAGCTCCCGGTAAGTCTGCTTCATCAGCGAGGCCATACAACGCGCGACATACCCAATCGCGTTATAGACCGGAACGACGATTGTCACAAGCTCACCCATCGTCATTTACTTCTTTCAACGTTTTCGCGATCTATTTCATAAAGTATATCGCAGAAATCATCGTAATATTTCGATATGGTATATTTTTGCACATAATCATATCCCCGCGCGCTCATTTCGGCCTGTTTCCCTTTATCCCCCATCAGCGCTGTTATGCTGTCGGACAGCTGGCGGACGATATTTTTGTCCCAGTCTATCAAGATACTCGCGTTTTTATCGACGTACTCCGGGACGCCTCCCACATTGAATGCTATGAGCGGTATCGACGCAGCCATGACCTCCATCGCCACCATACCCGCGCCCTCATTCCAGATTGACGGGAAAACGCTCACACTGGACAGCTTAAGAAATTTCCACATTTCGTCATGGTGTAAAAATCCCGTGAAGACGACTTTTTCATTAAGTTCTTCCGCAATATTTTCCAATTCGGCCTGATAAGCCGTTTTATCCTCATATCCGAAACCGGAACTACCGATGATAAGCAGCTTACAACCAGCGTTACTATTACAGATCTCTTTAAACGCAAGCAACAACTCACGCGCGCCCTTTTCTGGTATGATACGGCCGACAAAAGAGATCACAAAGTCATTTTCATCTATATTGTATCTGCTGAGCAGTTCGCCCCTTTTGGCGGCCGTCAGAGACTGGGAGAACAAGTCTATATTGACGCAGTTTCGCAGTACGAGGGCGTCCTCCGGCCTAATGTATCCGTTGCATATCAATACGCGGGCCACGTAATTGCTGATGCATATATGCCTAAAAAACCATTTGTTCATGATTTCTCGGCCCTGCATCTCCGTATGCCAATGGATGATCAGCTTATCGCGCCCGACTTTCCTGAAAATCAAACCACATTTTTCATAGTAATTTCCTTCAAATATTATATAATCAAAGTCTTTGCCCTCAATGTCCTTACAGACTTTTTTTATATAGGGGTTCTCAAGCATTATCCTTTTGAAAACTTTCAAAAACGCCCTGTTAATCGGCCACAGCTTGTCCCACAGCTTGTCGAGCCCCGTTCTCTTGATGTACACAATGTCGGCTTCTCTGTACTGTTCAGAGTAAACCTTTCTCGCTGATTGATCGTCGACCGAGTATACCGTCAACTTGATTCTCTGTTTTTTAATATTTTCTTCTAAAAAATACTGGATCAGCGTCTCTATCGAACCGCCCATGACGGCGGGTATCGGAAATATATGTGACGCCACCATTAAAATACTTAACATACTGCTTAATTTCCTCTTATAACTTTTGTTGTAACGCTGAAAGGAGCAAAGTCAGCGTATATTTTAAATTGCCTACCTGCGTCTCCCCCCGCTCACTCTCGTCTTTATTAGTTCTGCGCAAACCTTGTACGCTTGAAAGATCGAGCAAAGACTGCTTTTCTTCTTTAGGGGCTTTCTTCATATCAACGCCCACCAAGTCGGCAAATAGGCGAGTAACGCTTCTTCCATTCTGCTCGTGCTAAAGTATGTTTTAATTTGATATGTGCTGGAAGTTGGTTTATCCACAAAAGGTTCGCGCCAACAATAATCGCGAATGTTTACTTAAATCACCTTAGCCCTGATTCTTGTTTTTCATGAAAAGCTCAGTAAATGCTAATATTTTTTCTTTCACGCGTAATAAGCAAAAATACACTTGCTGAGATGGTTATGTGAAGTTTACCGAATTTCCATTATTATACCATTAAATACTCTGAAATAAAAGCCTCGTCTAACAAAACGCTAGTATTGTAGACGATTGTAGATACGACGTGCTATACTGTGTTACAGTAGGATTCTTTATTGCGTTGTTTATCAATATTGCAGCATAAAGCCGTTATTTATATTTTGAAAAGAGGAGCTATTATTATGGCATCGACATATTTATCCATCCCCCTACCACAAGCGACTGAAATAAAAAATTTTAAAGAACTTGTTAAGATTGCTGAATCAGCACTTGAGAATCGTCTGAATCAGTCTGAATACTTACGCGTAACCATACCAATTCTGGCGAAAATTCACATAAGATTGCATCGCGGCAATAAAACTTTGAAAAGTTTTATTACGAAGGTACCCTTCGTACTGCGTATGTATGATAGTAAAAATTGTAAACAAATGTACTATCATGCAATCAAACACAGTGATAGCGTTATTTCTGATTTCCTTGAAAACATGGAAGAATACCGATTAAGTTACGAATTATTCGATGAACAAAGCAAAAAGGCATTCGTCAATCTTTTAGCCGGTGAAATGTTGATGGACGGACGGTTTGGAACTCCTTTTCAACAACCTGAGGGAAGAAAACATAGTTATTATTGCATAAATATAAAATCATATAACACTTATGAAGAAAAGCCTTTCATTAACGAAAACGAAATATTTGTTGACTGTGGAGCATATAATGGAGATATTTTTGATGAATTGATAAGTAAAAAAAAGATTCCAAAAAAATATTTTGGGTTTGAGCCTACCACTGGAAATTTTCATAAGGTACAACAAAAACTAGCTGCCAGCGGCGTGGAGGGACTCGTATATAATCTCGGTGTGTACAATCTTAGTGGTGACCTGCGTTTTTCAGTAGGAAGTAATACATCTACGGCTCATATAGCTGCGTGTGGTGAAATTTCTATCCGAGTGGAGAAAATTGATAATATTATCAAAGAGCCTGTTACGGTTATCAAAATGGATGTAGAAGGCAGTGAATATGAAGCTTTAGAAGGTGCTGCCGAACTAATTCGATTATATAAACCAAAATTGGCGATTAGTTTATATCATAAGCATACTGATTATCGTATGCTTCCGTTGCTGATAAAATCAATCAATCCTGATTATTCACGCTTTTCTATACGGTATCCAAGTGATATTTATGGATCAGACGGTTTTATAGAAGTTCTTTTACTTGTGGAATGACAACAATTTCTGGAGAATACCATTTTATATTGCACAACGAATCCACTTAGGTACACGGTTTGTGCAGAGTCCTTATGGTGGGTGAAGGCAGAACAGTCAGAACAAATTCTACTTAATACAGGTGCTGACAAACGTCTGTGGATGATACTTTCGCGAGAATCAATTATTCCACAGCGACTAAAGAGTTCAGGCTTTATATAATCTCGCGGAGTAACTATAAGTCTTTGTAAAGAAAATGAAGCAGATGATGAAATTCAGAAGTTTCGAAGACCTCAAGCATCTTTGCGATTACCTGGGAGTTATCATTGGTTTGCGTATGAAGAACAGCAACTTTTTAACGCATCGCTGAGATACCGAGATAAATATTACCACAGCACCCACATTCGTGTTCGTATTCACTTGGATTTTTGTCTGTTGTTGCAGACTACCTCCGTTCACTCTATCCTGTGTATTATTGTCAATGTACTGTGACGTTAAGGCAGTACATTGTGGCATTCCTTTTGGCGTGATTGTTAGTGACTCTCCCGCGTTCAAGCGCTGGGCGAGGAGGTAACTAACAACAGTTACAGCATTTTAGATTGTACAACGAGCCTATTTTTTCAGTGACATCTAAATGCGCTTATGATATAATGTAGTGGTTCAGGAGATGCAAATGAGGCGCGGTCGATGAAAGTTTCAGTTATAACTATGCATAACTTCCCTAATTACGGGTCTGTCTTGCAAGCGTACGCTACTCAGGAGAAACTGAGAGAATTTTCCGACGATGTGGAAATAGTTGACTATTCAGGCGGGGATAAAATGATAGGGCGCGGCATAACCGGGTTTTGGCTGACAGGTTTTGGTTCCGATCCGATAAAGGCGCTCGTCCGGCTTCCGGTTCGTTTGTGGCAAAGGAAAGTATACGGTGGCTTTATCCGGAGGTATCTGAACATCACAGCAAAACGATATACAACGGAAGAAGATTTTTCAAAATTCCCGATCCATGATGGACTCTATTTTACCGGTAGCGACCAGGTCTGGAATCCTTTTTTCAAAGAAACTATGCCTTTTTTTTGGGGATTCCTCCCGGATAGCGCGCGCAAGTTTGCATTTGCGGCCAGTTTTGGAAATCATGTGGAAGACCGTTTGAGCCAGGAAGAAATCACCAGAATAAAAAATCTTGTCGGGAAATATGAACAGATTTCTGTAAGAGAAGAGCGCGGGTTAAGAATTCTGACGGAGCAGCTTGGGTATCAAAACGCCGTACAACTCGTCGATCCGACACTGGCAATGCCGCCTGAGTTTTGGAGAAGGCTTGCTCCAACGCCTGGTATTAAGGGCGAGTACATACTTGTGTACAAACTTGGCAAAAGCAAGTCGTTTGAAGTCGCCGTAAAAGAAGTGGCAAGACGGACGGGGTTACCTCTTGTCCGTTTTTGCAGCCAGAGCCTTGGTCAGCTTGCGTTGAGAGACGGGAAGAAAATAGTCCTGCCTCCGGTACCCCGGTTTATTTCTCTGATTGATAACGCAAAGTATATTATAACCGACTCTTTTCACGGCGCAGCTTTTGCGATGAACCTGAACACAGAGCTTATCGTATACCGCAAAGAATATGACGGCGGCAGGATAACCGGTTTTTTAAGCATTGTCGGACAGGAGCGCCGGTATATCAGTAATTGCAATGATCTTTCGGTCCTTGACCTGCCGACTGATTTTTATTGTGTCAATCGGGCCCTGGCACAAGAACGCAAGCGGGTCGACGATTTTTTAAGCGAGGTTTTCTTCGATAAGGATCGTGATAAGAACCAGACGATCGAAGCTGTCGATACATTTTTAGACTTGTGCAGGAGGTAACCGTATGGCAAATCAAGCCTATGTAACTGTCTTAAGCACGGACGAGTATCTTCCGGGGGTGTTAGCGCTCAACAAGAATATTAACGAGCTCTGCAGCTTTCCTTTGCTTGTCCTGACCTCCGGGATGCTTGACGCTGCGACCTATGCGAGCCTTGAACACCGGAACATCCGGTTCGTCAAGGTCGACGACGTCGACATACCTGCTGAACTCATGCAGGCGACGAAAGAACACTCCTGGTATTCGCATTGGGTCAAGAGCTTTCTGAAACTTCGTGTTTTCGATTTACCGGGACATGATAAGATTGTGGCCATTGACTGTGATATGATGCTTATGGAATCGATCGATGAGATTTTCGCGCTCCCGGATATGTCGGCTGTTATCGCTGGTCGGTCATACCCCGGCAATGAGCACTGGGGCGACTTGAACAGCGGATTGATGGTTATCGTCCCGCGTGAAGGGTATTCGGGACAAATAGCTGCGGTTATCCCAGAGGTGGAGGCGGCGAAAATTATTTTCGGTGATCAGGACCTGATCCAGGCATTTTTCTCCGGATGGAGAGAAAACGTGGAGTTGCATATGCCCGAGGGGTATAACGTCTATTTCAATCATTATCAGCACTACCGCAAAATTGAAACCGTCAAGGTCGTTCATTTCGTCGGCAGGGAAAAACCCTGGATGATGAGTATTGCCGAAATTTGCAGAGAGTACGTGAAGTGCCTGGTCAAAGGCAACATTGCGGGTATTCCCGTGCTGCGGAAATACCTCAAGCTGTTAAAGGAGGGCTCTGATGAATGACAGGAACCCGAGATGGCGACTGTCATTGTACCGGTAAAGTGTTTGAAAAGGATTTACATTTATGAATGTTACAGTTCTCCCATGGCTTGATATTATGAATTACGGTTCTGTCCTCCAAGTATTTGCTATTCAGAAACTGTTGGAAAAATATGCTGACAGGGTTGAGATAATCAATTATAAACATAACTCTCGGCTAAGGGACGCCTATTCCAGTAGTCTTATGAGATCGGCCAACAATCTTCTTTCGTACCTTTTTTTCAAGTCGAATTTCCGTAGAATTGAGAAGTCATTGGTCATTACCAGAAGCGCCTGTTTTACTGAGAAAGATTTCGAAGGTTGTGATACCGGCGCTGATGTTTTCTGCACGGGTAGCGACCAGATATGGAACATGAAAAACGGATCGGGGGTATTTGGGGCAAGGTTCTTATCCTTCCTCCCTGAAGGCAAACGGAGATTCGCATTGTCCTCCAGTTTTGGAGATCGGATAGACCAAACTATGGTCGACGGGTCCAGGGCGTGGATCCACAAGTTTCAGCTGATCTCAGTTCGCGAAGACGCCGGGCTTGCGATTTTAAAGGAGCAGTACGACTACGACAATGCTATCCAGCTTGTCGATCCGACTTTAGCCCTACCGGCTGAATTTTGGCGGACATTCGCGCCGAAACCAAAGGTCAGTGGCGGGTATATTCTCACTTACGACATAATAAATAACAAAGAGTTTTATGAGTACGCAAAAGCGCTGTCCAAGAAAACCGGGCTGCCGATCGTTCATTTATGCAACAGGTTTTCGCGCCTTTTTTACTATGGCAAGAGTATTCTTATACCTCCCTATTTTGACTTCATAACACTTATTGATAACGCGAAATATGTCCTGACAGGCTCGTTTCACGCTACTGCTTTTTCAATGCTTTTAAACACCGAACCGATTTGTGCTTTGCACAGCAGGAATCCCGGCCGCCTGGTCAGCTTCCTGCGGCTGGTCGGGGCGGAACACCGCGCTATTAAGGATTTCAACGACTTTGACGTCCTTCGCCGCGACGTCGACTTTGCGAGCGTCAATACTATACTTAGCCGTGAACGTTTACGGGTCGATGCTTTTTTAAGTGGGATTTTTTCGGATCCAGATAAGGAATAGAGACATGACGTCCATCACGAAACCGAAAATATGTACAGGCTGCATGGCTTGCCGGCTGATATGCCCTGAGAAGTGTATCGGAGCTGCGGAGGATTACGAGGGTTTTATTATTCCTCAAATTGAGGACGCACGCTGCGTGGATTGCGGCTTATGCGCCTCCCGCTGCCCGGAAAATGACGACACAGGCTTTGGTTTAAATGAATGCCGCAGAGTTCTGGCCGTAAAAAGCAAGGACGATACTATGCTGCTTGGCAGCGCTTCCGGCGGGGTTTTTGCCGGCATCGCCAAAAGAATACTCGATACTCCGGGTAACGCCGTTTTCGGATGCGCTTATGATGAGAACCTCGTGGCAAGTCATATATGCGTAACCGACTTGGGGGGATTGCCGCAACTGCAGAGCTCGAAATATGTGCAGAGCGAAACCGGGGACACATATTTGCAGGCAAAGGTTTTGCTTGACGCCGGGAAAACGGTTTTTTACACGGGCACGCCCTGCCAGATCGCGGGCCTGCGCGCTTTTCTGGGCAGTGATTACGATAACCTCCTGACCGCCGACCTGATTTGTCACGGGGTTCCCTCGCCTCTGCTGTTCAAGAGGTACTTGCGCTGGCTGGGCAAAAAGCATGGCGGCGCAGTAATATCGTATAATTTTCGCAGCAAAGAAATAGACGGGTGGGGGCTTATGTCCAAGACCGTTATCAAAACCGGAGAAAAAACCAAAACTCGGTTCATAAGCCCATACGTCGATCCGTATTATAATAGCTTTCTGAACTCCGGCACTTACAGGGAGTGCTGCTATACCTGCCGGTACGCGGGCAGCCGCAGGGTTGCGGACTTGACGCTCGGGGATTACTGGGGCATTGAAAGGGTCAAGCCGGAGTTTTTCGATTCGAAAGGCATATCTGTCGTCCTGATAAATACCGGCAAGGGCAGTCGCTGGTTTGAAAAGGTTATTGGCGGCTTCGACACTGTCGGGACAGGATTTGAAGACGCAGCCGCGCATAACCGGACTCTGAGAGAGCCATCTCACAGGCCAGCGCTTCGCGACTCCGCTTACGATGGGATAAGCGGCGCGGAAGCAGGGGTCTTCAGGAATCCGACTTATAGGATTGGGAAGGGCGTATATATCAGGACCTTCGTCAAGGCAGGCTTAAAGCGCGGATTACCCTCCGCAGCGATAGAAAAATACCGTAACATGAAGCGTTCATCAGTTTTTTAATCTTTATATGTGAAAAAGTTTGTCATTTTTCATCACTTGGTGTATAATATCCAAACACACTAAAAATACTACCAAGG
>Ga0123353_10001079_pt1 | contig 33180 bp, 26 predicted proteins | sample TergutLab28metaG_3_FD_92763 | JGI IMG/M metagenome (GOLD analysis project Ga0123353, IMG submission 92763) | Labiotermes labralis P3 segment gut microbial communities from Petit-Saut dam, French Guiana - Lab288 P3 | ecosystem: Host-associated > Arthropoda: Insects > Digestive system > Gut ... | reverse complement strand
GTGTGAACAAAATGTGAACGGTACTTTACATGACTTGCTTGACGTTTGTCTTAATTCTATTTGCGATAATGTCCATAGCATTGCGGTTTCTTTTCATTGAGAAGTGCGTATAGTGCTTTTCAGTGGTTTTCGTATCACCATGTCCAAGTGAGTCCTCACAATTATGTATGATCTTGTGTTGACGCTGTAATGTCAGGCGTTACTGCTGTGACAATTCTTGACGGGAAAGTCCACAATGCACTTGTAAAAGAAATTTTAACAGATGACGGCTGCGGAACAATTATTAAGAAAACAGTTCAATCAAGAAATCAGATCATGAAATAGTCTTGTAATAAAGGCAAGGAAAAGCTTTAAGTTTCGACAAAACTACCCAAAACCCGCCGCAAAAAGATGGCGAAATAATTTGCCAATTTTTTCAAGGCTTGCTAACCTCGTTTTAACACAGAAGATACTTGACCCCGCAGAAGATTATTGGCGCGCCTCTAAATTATTTTGGAGGAAACACAAAAATGAAACGAAAAAAAACTACATTGCGGCAAAATGCCGCGCTTGCAAAAACCCGTCTTGTGACCGGATTTTGGAAAGAAGTCCAATCCGACACCGTCCGCCCGCGCCACATAACTTTGCAATCCATCAACAACCCGAACAGCGAGGAAGAACAACTTTACCGCCGCGTTGCCGCCTTGCTTGCCGAGGGTCAAAGCCCCCTTGCGAACATTTTGGATCATGTCCACATGGCAACCCTATGTGACGCAAGCCGCCAACGCTACGTGTTGAACATGAGTAACCTTGTGCAGAAAAGCATTGAACGATACAATAAAGTGGGCTAGTTTTTTTCTTCTTTCTGCGGCAATCGCGCTTGAGATGGGAGTTCCGTCGTGTGAGGTGTCGGACTCAGATTGCCTAGTGCAAAACCGTTTGGTCTTGGTTTATTACTAACGCCCGTACTTCCAAAGCCGCCCGCGCCTCTTTCGGTTTGGGAAAGGTCGTAAATGACCTCAGTAACATCATATTGTCTGCATTCCACAATTACCATTTGAGCAATTCTGTCACCGGGCTTAATATTAAAGGGTTCTTTGCCGAGGTTTTGAAGAAGAATACCAATATCACCTCTGTAATCGTTGTCAATAGTCCCGGGAGAATTCGGGATAGTAATTCCGCTTTTCATCGCCAAACCACTTCTTGGCCGTATTTGGGCTTCCGTGTTGGGCGGTAATTCCATCTGTAACCCAGTTGGGATAAGTTTAATTTCTCCTGGATTAATAGTGGCATGTTCAATTGCACACAAATCCATTCCCGAAGAACCCGGCGTAGCATACTTGGGAATAATTGCGCCGGCACGCATTTTTTTGAAAAGCACTTTTTCTTGATTCATGCCGCAATATAAGGCACATAGCCACCACTTGTCAATAGGGCAAAAGTGCTGTAAAGTACACTCGTGAAACTCACCGACGTCCAACGCGCCATAGTCGAAGCCCCCCTCGGCCCCGCCATAGTAACGGCGGGTGCAGGCAGCGGCAAAACGCGCGTGTTGACCCACCGCCTTGCATGGCTTTTGCAAAACGGCATTGATGATACGGGATTGTTGGCGCTGACTTTCACCAACAAGGCCGCCGCCGAGATGAAACGCAGGGTAGAGGAATTAACCGGCGGACAATGCAACGCGTTTTTGGGCACCTTTCATTCATGGTGCGCGCGTTTTTTGCGCCGCCACATTAAACCGCCATTTACATCTGATTTCACAATTTACGACAAAAAAGACAGCGACAAAGTCTGGAAAGCCGTCGGCGAGGACAATCGCGACGCCTACCGCGCGGCACTCGAAAAATCCAACGCGCTTGATTTTGATGATTTGTTGGACAAGACCTATGAAACCCTCGCGACCGACCGCGAATTGCGTGAAAGATACCAACGCGATATTCGATACGTCCTTGTGGACGAGTTTCAAGACACCAACGAAGTCCAATACGCCATCGTGAAACTCCTTGCCCAAAGCCATAAAAATTTAATGGTCGTGGGTGACGAAGACCAATGTATTTATTCGTGGCGCGGCGCATCAATCGAAAACATCAACGCCTTCCGCCGCGATTTTCCCGGTGCGAGAATATATAAATTGGAAGAAAACTTCCGGTCATCCAAAAACATCGTGATCCTTGCCAACCGTCTTGTTGCGGAAAACTGTAATAGATTACACAAAGAACTGTTCAGCAATCTTCCCAACGGCACGATACAATTAAAACAATGCTACGATGAAAGGGAAGAAGCGCGGAACATAGCGTTACATATTGCAAGTGCGGTGCGAAACCACCCCCCCTCGCTGCGCGAGGTACCCCTCCAAGGAGGGGACTTATTTACCGGCCATGGTCAAGAATTTGCTCTTGATATGAGCAAGAGATTAACTCCCCTCCATGGAGGGGTGCCGCGAAGCGGCGGGGTGGTTAAGGCGGTAAAATACTCCGATTTCGCCGTCCTTATGCGCCTTAATGCCACCTCTCGCGGTTTGGAAGAACAATTCCGCGCCTTTAACATTCCGCACATAATTTGGGGTGGTTTCAAATTCTATGAACGCGCCGAAATCAAAAGCGCAATCAATTATCTTCGTGTCCTTGTGAATCCCAAAGACGAAGTCGCTCTCATCGACATCCTGAATTACCCAAAACGTGGTATAGGGGACAGCACCATCGCAAAGTTACGCGACAACAAGTTCCCCTCTTTTATGGAGGGGTGGCTGCGCGGCAGCGCAGACGGGGTGGTTTTGCCGGCGGGGATTTCTGCCAAAGCCCAATCAGGCATTAAAAATTTCTTAAAAACCCTTAACGATCTGCGCGAAATCCACGACAACTTCGGTCTCCTTGATTTAGGGGGCAGCCTCATTTCCACCATCGGCCTCGACACCCTGTACAAAACTGGCAAGGAAGAAGACCTGTCCCGCCTTGAAAACCTGTACCAACTTGAACACGCGATAAAACAATTCGCCATGGACAACCCAACCGCGACCCTTGCGCAATACCTGCAAAGCGTATCATTAGTCCAAGACACCGATTCCGGCGACACAAGTGATGCGGTGGTGATTTCCACCGTCCACAGCGCAAAAGGCTTGGAATTCGACAACGTGTTCATAATAGGATTGGAAGACGGATTATTCCCTCTGTACCGTGCCAAACAAAGCACCAACGACATGGAAGAAGAACGCCGTCTTTTATATGTCGCCATCACCCGCGCGAAACGTAATCTGTATTTGTCGCATTGTATGTCGCGTTACTACCAAGGCAATCGCAACCCGGCCCGCCCAAGCGAGTTTTTGGCGGAGTGCGGTTTCGATGTGCCGACAGTGCCGAGATATACCTTTGACGACTTTTGATGTGGATAACTTGTCCAAAAAATAATTAGTAAATAAGAAATTTTTCAAAATTCGCTTGACACCGCACACGACGACGACGTATGCTTCTTTATCGCAGAATAATGTGGAAAAGGAGATAAAATGAAAGAAAACGAGAAAGTGGGATTGATGCGCGCAACACTTGAAGTTATCGGCGAGGATGCGAAAAAGTTTCGAAAGTGGAGTGCTTTCGAAAAACCAGACTGTGGCGGATACTTATTTTTTAAAAGTGATGATGCTTTTGATGCTCATAGTGATAATTTGGATAGGGGCGGCCTTGTTTCCCTTTTAAGTGCTGTGATTTGTGGAATATCTGCGCACATAACGACGCAACTTGGAATGACAAATCTAGAGACAACTGAAAAAATTTTATTTGGATTATTAGGGTCCTTTGCGCCAATGGCAATCTATAACGGATGCAATCTTTCTGTATTTGTTGGAAAGAAAATATATGAAGCAGTTGGTGAAAAAATAAAACAAATTGAAAAAAGGGCAAACATGCCTCTGAAAAAGTTAAGCACTTCAAATGTAGAAAAAAAACCCAAAGAAAAAGGAACTGAATAATCACACCCCACGCTTAACCGAATTGCCCGATTAACCCTCTCCATCTCGCCCGTCGTCAACACCCCGACCTTGTCGCGCAAAAAGGGCTTTTTGACACTGAGCAGTTGTGGTATATTCAAATATGGCAAAAGATTCAAAACAGGCGGGACAAGAAAGCCTCGAAGTAAAACTTGAAAGCGGCACGGTGTGGCTTACGCAGGAACTGATAGCAAAACTCTATGACAAAAGCCGAAGTACAATTGCGGAGCACTTGCTTACAATATTCAAAGACAAAGAACTGGACGAGAATTCAGTATGTCGGAATTTCCGACGAACTGCCGCAGATGGAAAACTCTACGACACAAAATTTTATAGCCTCCCCGCAATTATAGCCGTTGGATTCAAAGTCCACTCCGAACGCGCAGTTCAATTTAGACAATGGGCGGCGCGAATTCTCCACGACTTTTCGATTCAAGGATATGTTCTAGACAAAGAGCGTCTTAAAAACGGAGTGCTTTTGGACGAAGACTACTATGAAAAACTCCTTGAGGACATCCGCGAGATAAGACTCTCGGAACGCAGATTCTACCAAAAAGTAACCGATATTTACGCAACCGCTATTGATTACGACAAGGACAGTGAGGCGACTGACCTTTTTTACAAGACTGTGCAGAACAAATTGCATTGGGCAATCCACGGACACACCGCTGCCGAGTTAATCGTGAGCCGCGCCGATCATAAAAAAGACCGCATGGGTTTGACCACTTGGGAAAAATCTCCGCACGGTAAGATACGAAAAAGCGATGTTTCGACTGCGAAAAACTATCCATCACAAAAAGAATTGGACAGCCTTGAAAAAATCGTGTCGGCATATCTCGAATTTGCCGAGTTCCAAGCCAGCCGCCATATTCCAATGACAATGAACGATTGGGCAAGCGTGTTGGGCACTTTCTTGCAAGCATCAAGAGTTGATATACTGGGCAGTGCCGGCAAAATCTCGACAGAAATTGCGAAAAACCACGCCGAGACTGAATTTGAAAAATACCGACCAATCCAAGACAAATTGTTTGAAAGTGATTTTGATAAAGCTATGAAACTTGCAAGCGACGGCCTTGACACTATTGAATCGACAATCAAAAAGGCAAAACCGAAGAAATAATTCTTTCAGCCATCAGATAGCAATACTTAACCGCAACGCCCGATTAACCCTCTCCATCTCACCCGCCGTTAACACCCCGACCTTGTCGCGCAACCGCGTCTTGTCGATGGTCTTTATCTGTTCGCACAAAATTAAACTCTCGCCCCATCGTACGTGAGTCGGAATATCGTTTTTGAATACCTTACTTGTAATACAAACCACTATAACCGTGGGCGCAAAGCGGTTCCCGATGTTGTTTTGTACAATCAAAACCGGGCGCGTGCCGCTTTGTTCGCTGCCCACGTTGTCGCCGCCAAGGTCCGCAAAATACACCTCGCCTCTTTTGTATTCCACATTTCAGTGTACGAGGAGAGGCAGGGTATTGACATTCGGGGCTTTGTGTGGGTAGAACAAAGAATAAGATGCTTATGTGGTGCCACAAAAAGTGAATCAAATGAGCAAGTGAGAAGGCGAAAAATAACACTGTGGAGAGAGATTGATCTCATAAACGCTGCTTTGTCCGAGCGGTAGCTGATTCAATCTGTGATGTGATAGGAATAAAAACCAAAAAAGATAAATAACTGTTACTTGTTATCTGCTAGTTGTTAGTTTATAATAGTGTCGTGTCCTTCTCTCTCTTCGGTCTTGAAATATATTACTACGGCGTAATCATAACCGCGGGAATCCTCGCGGCGTTCATATGCGGACTTATCATATTCAAAAAAATCGGCTACAAGGAAGAACTAGCCTATTTAATTTTGCTAATCTGTGTTCCGCTGGGTATCATCGGTGCGCGCCTGTATTATGTGATTTTCAGCGATTGGTCGATGTATGAAACTTTCTTTGACGTCATAAACATCCGAAGCGGCGGTATAGCAATTTACGGCGGAGTCATCGGCGGCGCGCTGGGACTTTTTATCGTTTCGCGTATCAAGAAATGCGGCTTTTTTACCCTTGCCGACATCGGGGTGATTTGCCTTATTCTTGCCCAATCAATAGGCCGATGGGGCAATTTTACCAATGCCGAAGTTTACGGATTTGCTGTCGACACCCACATCTTCCCGTTCACTGTCAACGTCGATGGTCAAGCCCACCTCGCAACGTTTTTTTATGAAAGCATCTTGAATTTGGCGGGCTTTGTGTTTTTGCTGTTCATCTTTTTTAAGGTTCAAAGAAAAAATAAAGAACAACCCATTGACCGCAATAAGAAATTAACTCCCCTCCGTGGAGGGGTGCCCCGCAAAGCGGGGCGGGGTGGTTCGTTGTGGGGTATCACAAGCGCTTGTTACCTTATATGGTATGGTACGGTCCGCGCTATCTTGGAACCTCTCCGCGAACCCGAATATATATTGCATATCATCGGGAACAATAACATTGTTTTCAACCAAGTTTCTTTCGTCATCAGTCTTGTAACGATAGCCCTTGGTGTGATACTCTTATTTGCCGTAAAAAAAGGCTGGATATCACAGGAGAACAAACAATGTCTGACAACAAACACAACGGAAACGGAAAACGCGAAGTAGATTACTATCTGCAACGCCTCGACGATGATTTCCGCGCAATCATCGAAAACCAAAAGCGCAACATCACCGATTTGGCGCGCGAAATGGGGGAGTTCAAAAGCGAAATCGAAAGCCTTCGCGAACGGTTGCACAATATCCGCGGCTGGACCGAGGCTGCGTCCAAAATCCGGTATTTGCCCAACACCGACCCCGATGCGATTTTGGCGAATCTCATCGACCAGGTATTATTGGAAAGCAACAATATTGCTGAATTAAAACCCGTCCACCCGACCAAAGTGGAACAATTGGAATCCGAAGAAGTATTTGATATCCTTGCCAAAGCCCGAGATGTCAAGATTGAGGAAGCTTTTGAAGGGTTTGATTTCTATGAGAATAATCCGTATAAAGAATCCGCTGAGAAGAAATTGGCGAAGATGGAAAAGAAGAAAAAGAAGTAATCGACAACATAGCTAGACTTTATTTAGTTTCTATTCCTAACCCTGCTTTAAGTTTTAGATACGCATCATTCAAAAAAGTACTTACCCTTTGTGTCCGCGGTTCATAATGTTTTCGTTTCTCTATATCGTTCATTGTGGTATCAATGAAATGCTTGTAATCATCAATCATTATCATGAATGGTTCTACTTCATAATTGAATTCTTCGCTTCGTTTTTTAAAATATACTTTACTTGTTGTAGGGTCAAATACAGAAAAAGCGAAACAAACAATAGTAGGCGGTGTGATGTCGCGAGGTCCGCATGTTCCAATAACAGGGATAATCCGAATAATATAGTTCTTATAATTGATATCTGTTATTCCTCTTCCTCTTTCGCACATTTGCTCGAATAACTGAACGCTTGTTTTTAACTTGCTCATTTTAATATCTCCTTTGATTTTGTTTAAGGCATTATAGATGATGATGATGATGATGTCAATACTTTTATCAAAAAACTTTGTGACAATTTTTATTTTTCATGTAGTAAACTGTTCCAATGACTGGACACAGTATTATCATCGCTCGCTACGGCGAAATCCACCTTAAAGGCAAAAACCGCGGCGAGTTCACGCGTGCGCTTACCAATAACTTGAAGTCTGCGGTGGGCGGGCATTGTAAAATCAAACTTGACCAAAGCCGATTTATTTTTACGGACTTTGCTCCCGATATGACAGACATTTTGACTCACCGTATCGCCAAAGTCTTCGGCATTGTATCGGTAAGCCCCTGTGCCGTCGTTGCGCACCAAGACATTTTAGCGCACTTGGAAACTGTACGTGTTCCCCTTTCAGTGAAAGGGGTGGCGCCGCATAGCGGTGACGGGGTATGTTCTTTCAAAGTTGCCGTCAACCGCGCCGACAAATCCTATCCCCATACAAGTATGGAGCTTGCACGTCTTGCAGGCGCGATAATATTGAAAAACGATCCCTCCGCTCGCGTTGACGTCCACAATCCCGACGTAACCATCCACATCGACATCCGCGAGGGCGATCACGCCTTCATATACGACCAAATCATCCCCGCTGTCGGCGGTATGCCCGTCGGCACCGCAGGCAGGGCATTGGTGATGCTAAGCGGCGGCATAGACAGTCCCGTTGCCGCGTACCTTGCCGCCAAGAGGGGTTTAAGTATTAATTGTGTGCATTTCGCGTCGCCCCCGTATACCAGTGATTTGGCGCTTGATAAAATCCATCGCTTGCGTGACAAGTTAGCGGAGTATTGCGGTGGGATTCGTGTTCATGTCGTGCCGTTCACCGAGATTCAAAAACAAATTCGTGCCCGATGTGACGAGAAGTATCTTATTACGATAATGAGAAGATTTATGGTTCGCATCGCCGAGAGAATCGGCGGCGCAGACTGTGTTATCACCGGCGAGAGCCTTGCTCAGGTCGCATCGCAAACCATTGCGGGAATTACCACTAACAACATGTGCGCGCGAATTTTGCCTATCTTGCGCCCTTTGATAACGTATGACAAAAGCGAAATCGTGACGCTTGCCAAAAAAATCGGTACATATGACATATCGGTAGAACCGCACCCGGATTGCTGTACCGTGTTCGTGCCCGCCGCGCCCGTTATCAACCCGACCATTGCCCGGTGCGAAAGGGAGGAGGCAAGTTTAGAGATAGAGGGATTAGTCCAAAATGCGTTGAAGGGAGTCTATTTATTATAGAAAACCCCCGCCACTTCGCGGCACCCCCTTCAAAACAAGACATGAGTTGACCAACCCGGGGGTTTATTTAAATATCTTCCTCAAAACTTTAATCTTAGGCTCCGGTTTGCCCAAAATTACGTGCGCGAAGATGTCACGCAATTCGTCGAGGGCATTTTTATCCACTTTTTTGTTGTTGGTGATGAAAGCAAGGCCTACACGAATACCGCTTGTTTCGGTGGCGGTGCGTTTATCGCCGAAGATTTTATTCTTGTTCACCACCACGCGGAAGTTTTTTTCCAATTCGTCTTGGACTTGTGCGCCGGATTTGGCGGTGTCGGTCAAGTCCACCAAAAACAGGTGCGATTCCGTGCCGCCGCTTATCATTTTTATGCCTGCGTCTTGCAAGCCTTTACACAAATACACCGTGTTGTTCAATACATTTTGCATATAGATTTTAAATCCCGGCTGCATCGCTTCTTCAAAGCATACCGCTTTTGCAGCGATAACGTTCATAAACGGGCCGCCTTGCACACCGGGAAAAACGGCTTTGTCGATGGCTTTGGCAAGGGATTCTTTACATAAGATTAAACCGCCGCGCGGACCTCGCAAAGTTTTGTGTGTGGTGCTTGTTACTATATCCGCCCATTGCATCGGGTTGGGGTACAGTTCTGCGGCGACGAGTCCCGCAAAATGCGCCATATCCACCATGAAATACGCCCCGACGGCTTTTGCGGCTTTGGAGATGCGTTCGAAATCAATGATAAGGGGATAAGCCGACCCGCCCGCCACAATCATTTTTGGTTTGTGCTGTTTCGCAAGCGTTTCGATGCCAGCGTAATCGATTATTCCGTTGTGGTCAAGACCGTAATGAATGACTTTGTATACCTGGCCCGATTGGCTGACCTTCGCGCCGTGGGTTAGGTGCCCGCCCGCATCAAGGCTCATCGCCAAAATGGTGTCATTTGGTTTTAATACCGCCATGTATGCGGCTTGGTTGGCTTGGGAGCCGCTGTGGGCTTGAACGTTGGCATGTTCAGCCAAAAATAACTTCTTGGCAAGGTCAATGGCGTATTCTTCCACAAGGTCGGTGATTTCGTTGCCTGCGTAATACCGTGCGCCGGGATAGCCTTCGGCGTACTTGTTGGTGAGGCAACTGCCCATCGCGCGCATCACGTCTTTTGATGCAAGGTTTTCGCTTGCAATCATGTTTATCATGGAATGTTGGCGCGCTTCCTCGCGTTTGATGAGTTTTTGAATCATGGATTTAGCATATACCTAGACATACAAAAAGTAAAGCGTTAATCCAATATCATGTCGATTTTTGTCGGGCAAATTATTCATTTCGACAAAACTCGACATTGACGAGTGTAGTGAGTTTAGGGTAAAGTAAAAATGTGGGGAGGTGGCATTGAAAAGAATTTTTAGAAGTTTGGCGGTGATTGCGTTGGTCGTTGTGGTGGGGGTTGGATTGGTGGGGTGTGTGGAGAAAGAATACTTTGGTCCTGATTATTTTAAAGTGTTTAAGAGTTTGGGTAATTTTCGAATTGAGTATCAGTATTCTAAGCATTCAATGAATGACAGTTATATTGAAGTGAAGGTTGGCAACACGGTGCATATTGAGAGGGTTGGGTATCCGCTAAGCATTGTTAAGAAGGCGGATGGCAGAATGGCGAGAGAGGTGTTAGGTGGGATTTCAAGTCGGTTTTGCTCGTTAACTGACAGCTTTAGATGGAACATGCAAAAAAGTGCCTTAAAGCCAGAGTATCTTGGCGAGGAAGAATACTGCGGAAGAGTGGTAAAGAAATACGCTCGAACCTATATAGGGAATGGCTTAGGAAATGACAATAAAGAGGATTGGTTAATTGATAAAAAGTATAATGTTGTATTGAAATATACCTTGAGTTTTTTTGACGATGCTCACAAGTCATCTGACATAATATTTGAAGTAACAAGGTTTGAAATAGGTGGACAAAGTCTGCCAACAATAGAACAATAGAATAAAAGGAGAAAAAACATGAAAAAACTAATAATGCAAGGAATGTTGATGTTGGCTATAGCTGTGATGGGGGAGTTATCGTCGCAAGTCCATACAATGACCCACTTGGGCGGTTAGATTTCAATGGAATGAAATTTGATGAAGATTATATGGAGTGTGCGAATTTTGTCGAAACTTTGTAATTGACAGTTTGCGGGCTCCGAATATACAATACAAATATGAAAGGAGGTGTTGGATTGAAAAGAATTTTTAGAAGTTTGGCAGTTCTTACTCTCGTGGTCGTAGCGGGGGTTGGGTTGGTAGGATGTTGTATTGATTGTGGTGAGTTTCATAACTACAATCATACCTTTAAGAATCTTCCAAGTTTTAAAGTTGAATATGAAAGTACCTACTTATCATCAGGAGTAGAGATAAGAGATGGCGACCTTTTGTGGATTAGTGGAACACATAAACATAGTGGTGAGTCGTTTTTAATTAAGAATAACTGGTATAAAGTAGAAAACTATGAAACAGGGCAAGAGTATTTATCGTCTACTGGGCAAGGGAAAAAATGCGTCCATACACGTGGGAAGGCAAGTTTTTATTGTCAAGTGATGGGTGATTTTAATAGGTACAAGCCAAATATTGAACAAGAAGGTGATTTTAGTTATTTAGATAGACCCGTGCGAAAGTACTCCAATAGTTATAGCCAGTATGAATATATTGTCGACAAGGAGTTCAATGTCTTATTGGCAAGATATAGTCATGATTCCGATAGTGAAGTAGTTTGGCATTTCCGAGTGACTTTGTTTGAAGTTGGTGGACAAGACTTGAACTACTATAAGAACCTTCCGATAAAAAAATAAAAGGAGAAAAAACATGAAAAAACTAATAATGCAAGGAGTGTTGATGTTGGCTATAGCTGTGATGGGAATAGGTATCGCCGTTTGTAGTGGTAAAGCTGCTGTTGCTGTAAAGGCGAATAATAGTAAAGGAGCTATTGTCGCGAGTCCATACAATGACCCACTTGGGCGGTTAGATTTTAACGGTATGAAGTTTGATGATGATATAGAGATGTATGATTATTTTGAACTTGTAAGTTTTGATGATATAGGAAATCTTTTTACTTGGCTAGAGGAGTTAAGATTTGATAGACAGGACGAAAAGGATAGTTTTTGGATACAAGAAAACATTAACAAGATAATGACAAAGGCGATTGCTTTAGGCATTATGCAGGATTTCCTTAATCCTGATAAAACACGATGGGGAGGTGAGGAAGGAACTCATAGTAAAATTCTTGTAAGTGCCATGGAAATGTTGCAAAACGATAGTGGGAAAGAAAATGTTTATAATTTCTTTGCGAATAATAATAGTTTTAGTTCTAGTAATTTAGAAGAATGGGTAAGCATGCCGGATTGGCAAGTTTCCGCTGGAGGCGAATACATAGAAGGTACGCATTTTTACAATGTACGATCCACATTTTATAATCAAATAATAAATGGATATATTACTTCTGGTGATGTACTGGATCCATCGGACAATGGTGCATATTATAAAAACGCAAATGATAATTTTTCGCGCAGTGCGCGCACGCGCCTTGAAGACCATTATTCTGCCGCACTTAACGCATATAAAAACGGTTATACAACCGAAGCAGTAAAATGGCTTGGTTTTGCAATTCACTACTTACAAGATATTGGTGCGACGCCGCATACGACCGGTGTTCGTTCGGGAACGGTTAATATCTTTGGAATTGGTTTGGCATTGACCGAACATCCGAGGTTTGAAAGATTTGCAGATGAGTTTTACGATGTTTATGCAGTATCAAATTATTCCGAACGTAAATATGGTACTTTTGCAGATACTTTTCAACACTCCACCAATAGTTTTGCTGTGGTGTCTGCAAGCTTTTACGATAGAGTAGATAATATACTGTTTAACACAGATTATTATAGCATAATGCCTTATTTGACTAGTCGATATGGTCCCGTATTAGAAGAAATGATCCCACTCACCATCCAATACGTCGCTGCCCTAATGGACCAATTCTACACCGACATCAAATCTTGGGATAACTGGAATCAAACCCCGCGTATGAAAGCCGCAATCCGTAACGGTCAAGAGGTTCAATTCGTTGCAAACCATTCCGGAAAGTACATGGATTGCAAAGGTGCAAATTATTCATCCGGTACAGTAGTACAGCAATATGAAGACAACGGCACAGACGCCCAAAAGTTCAAAGCCCACTATAATGTGGACGACGGGTCTTTCAGTTTCTCGCCTATCGCCGCGCCTAATATGAGGGTGTCGGTGTGGGACCGCCCGCTTAACATCGGATACAGGAGGGGAGAGTTGCGTCCATGGAACAACGACCCCAACGATAAAAACATAAGAAAAAGGTTTAAGGTGACGTATCAAGACGGGCTATACCGCCTTATGACGGGCGTGTCGGGGTATGCTGATATTTTCCGAGTCGAATACAATGGGGGTAATGGTTATTACAGTAACGGACAACCCACCGGCGAACTTGCTTTTAACCCGGACAGCACGGGTCATTATTGGAATGTTATACAAAAGTCGCCGCCAAATGGAAATCCTGCATCTTATTCAACGGTGTATAGCAATACTCTTGGGATTATTGTAAGCGGCAAGACCACAGATTTATCGGCATTATGCGGACAAAGCTTGGTGGGCAAGAAGTTCCGTATTACCGTAATGCAAACAGTTCCGATCCCTATTGGAGTAATAATTACGCTTCAGGGAGATATAAGCTTCAAACTTAATATGTATACGTCCTTTACAATAACACTTACCGGCAATAACCTGAAAGTAAGTTCATCTGCTTTTAATTTAAGACTTACAAAAATTGAACTCTTTGTTGGGTAATAACTTACGCATACAAAAGGTAAAACAATAACGCCAACATCATGACCGAATTTGTCGATTTTTTGTACTCGCGGGTCATTTGGCGCGCCGCGTCGCTGTTGTAAAAGTTATCGGTGCAAACTTTTTTCAGTTCTAACATGTATATACTTATGGCATTTCGTATAAACTAGTCACATGGCAAAAAAAGCAAACAAAGTTTTTGATTCTATTCACCGCGAAATAGACACGCTTATTAATGACGCGGCGAAAATTGTGCGGGATATGTCAAAGTAGTAGGTTTTACTCGTAGTCAAGCTGGGTCAGCAATGGCGCTGCTTGTTGCGGGACATCTTTTACAGAATCAGAGTCCAAGGCAAGGCGGAATTCTTTGCCAAGGGTTGAAAGCTTTACCTTGCTGAAATCAATTGATTTCAATATGTCGCGTAATTTCAAGGTTTCGCTTTTGATATTGACGTGGTATTGGTTTGGTTTTAACATTTTAACGCTGAATTCCGAAACTTTGACGTGTTCGTTGCCGATAAAGCGAATGGCGCGGGGTTCGTATCCGGGGAGGACTCCGCCGAATAAATCAATGTCATATTCCTTGTCCTTAAGAGATTCTGTTGCAGTTTCGGCTTCGCTTAACTTGTTCAACTTGTCAACATTCCGCGCCGAGCCATGCATATGCAAGTAATAAATAATGCGAGGGTCTTCTTCAAGAATAATTGTGCTTGGGGTTTTCAAACCATTGATTAATTCGTCCTTTGTTCTTAAATCCACTATGCCGTCGAATTCTTCTTTCAAAGTATTGGGCGCAAAATCCACCATATAAACGTTTCCGTCTTCCGTTTTGGTATAAGTGTGAAAGCGGCGTTGATAGCCATAAATACCATGGGTAAGCGAGTAATAGATTTTGTTCAAATCATATTGGCAAACATAGAAGCCCCCCTCCACAACCGCGTTTTGGTCTTTGGGTTCGCCCGAATTCCCGCTTTGAAAATCACGGCTGCCGTCTGCGCGCAACACCAATTCGTCACCGCTCAGCACTAGTAATCTTTGCGGGCGATGGCGGACTTGGACCTTTTGGGTTTGTTCATCGAAATACTTTTTGTTGATTTGTACGGCTTGCATAAAAGACTCCTTAAAAGCAGCATAACAGTGCTTTTTGGCGATCCGTAAGGGACTCGAACCCTCGGCCTCCGCCGTGACAGGGCGGCGCTCTAACCAACTGAGCTAACGGACCATATCCGCCATTGTATTATAATTTGGTTGTATTGTCAAGTGTGTATTGACAATGCGCTTTGCATACTGTATAATAGTTATATCGTCGCGGGGTGGAGCAGCTCGGTAGCTCGTTGGGCTCATAACCCAAAGGTCGCAGGTTCAAATCCTGTCCCCGCTACCAGAACCATTGGCAAGCTCCTTTTTATGGGGAGTTTTTCTTTGCAATTTATGTTGCATTATAGTATAATTTTTCATGCAAGACATTGTTAAATTCAACTTTAAATTAAGTCCTTACATCAAACAAGATATGCTAGGTGCAATTTTTAGGCAAGCGGCGAACGGGAAAAGGAGCCCTTATGGTGGAAATGATTTCACATTTGTGTGGACTTTTACAGAAGAAGAAAAAACCTTGATGGACAAAATCTACTGGGGACCGTCTGCTGAATGGGAGAAGTTCATAACCGAGGGCTCGTTAGCGCAAAAGATATGTCGTAGCCCTGAATTTATCAAATGTTATGAAGAATGCATGGAGAGAGCGAAGAAATTTGAAAAAACCGTGCCAGAGAATTTCGAAAGATACAGGGGCGATATAAATGATTTCGTTGCAAGCAAAATGTCTCCAAACTACTCTCTGGCGACCATTTTTTGGTTGCGGGCAACAACGATTTTGTCGTTGCAAAGAACAATCATATAAGTGAAGTTCCAAAATGCTTTACTTTTTGTTTGAATTGATGTATTATCAAATCATGGAAATTGAATTATTAGGATACTCAAATGAAGATGTTGACCAGATGATAGATGTTTGGAATGAAATCGTCGAAACGGGGATTGCATTTCCGCAAATCGAAAAATTGGATAAAGACACGGCGCTAAAATTCTTTGGCGAACAGTCCTTTACCGGAATTGCAAGAAGCAAAGATACAAAAGAAGTTTTCGGGCTTTATATCCTACACCCTAACAACATTGGTCGTTGTGGACACATTGGCAATGCAAGTTATTGTGTCAAGTCAACTGCTCGTGGACTAAAACTTGGCGAAAAATTGGTTACTCATAGCATAGAAAAATGCAAAGAACTTGGTTTTAAGATTTTGCAGTTTAATGCGGTTGTCAAGACAAACCAAGCGGCACTTTGCTTGTACGAAAAACTTGGCTTTACTCAACTCGGTGTTATGCCTGGTGGGTTTTTAATGAAAGACGGAACGTACGAAGATATCATTCCACATTACATTAAAACGGAATAGGTTTAAACACGGAATCAGATTGCGATTCCAGACAGACTGAATAACAAAATCAATTTGTTCTACCAAAAACTTTGTAAAATCTGTTTGACATCTATTTTATATTATTGCACATTATAACTGTATAAACACACAAAGGAGAAATGTGTCATGATTTCAAACAGACTTCTTGGAATGATCGGGGTTGGGGTAAGTGCGGTGGCGATTGCGCTTACCGCGATGCTTTCGGGATTGATTATGAACCTCAGCGCAGGGACGCTTAATCCATATAATTCGCCGGTATCATTTTACAACAACTACAAGGTATATCCGGTTCATTTGACCGATGCTTTGTTTAATCTTGACGGTTCGGTGAATGCCGCGGTGGCCCAAAACCTTATTGATGTATTAGACGACCCGTTTTTTACTCCGCTTATGACACCCAAGACCCATTGGGGGGAAAAGAACAGACCGACGACCCTGACATATAACGGGGATTCGTACGTCGAAACCACAGTGGCAGAGTTTTCCGAATTCGTTGCGAAAAAAACCAACGTCAACGGCACGGGTAATTATACCGGTGCCCAAGCCGGTGCTGTTATAATTAAGTTATTCGAGACTTCCGGTGTGCCGAACTTTACTACCTCTTCGACGATTGACCAACGGGTACACGCTTTCACCGATCAATGGTTTCAACTTGTTTATCGGGCACAAGACAACGGTGACGATGTTTTGACCTTTTGGATGATGAATTCATATAGGCAATCGGTGTTTAACGGTAACTATTTCCCGTCAACTGCGGCGGCAGGTGAAAATTATCGCCTCAGCGGTGCTACATTGTTGCCAATCCCGACAAGAAATAACAATAATAATATCCAAGACGACAATGGAAGCACAACTTACGTTGCGGACGATGGCAGCACAAAATATTACAGTTTCGAAGGGAATTACAGTGCATCTATTGCACGAACAAATTTGCAAAACGACTTTGCGCATCTTAAGCAAAATTATTTCCAACAACTTGACAATTTCATTGTTAAGCCAAGTGGACTTCCTGGGAAGTGGCAGGCGGCTGTATTTCAAACCGGTACGAACTTGGACAATGTGTATTACATCCCAGGACAGTTTAACACGGGAGGGTCTTTCGGCGGTTCATCCAATTCAAATACCGGGTATGGTGCCGCATGTTGGACATTTGCTCCTGTTGCTAACTCTTTTCATATAAGCAACGGTTTGGATGATCAAAACGCAGGCACGCAATCGGCAACAAGTTGGCGTCACAGCCTTGTTCAAGATGCTTATTCCGACGAAATCTGGCTGCCATCATTGTTCGAGGTGCGCGGCATGGGATATAACAAAGAAGTGACGCGTTCGGGGTCGTGGGTTAGCGATCCAGGAAACCCAAATTCGGGCTTGGAGTACGAATCCGGCGGAAATAGCTATGGTACACAACAAATACCTGCCGACACCAATACTCCGCGAGTGGGGCTTTGGCGAATCAGTGCTTATGAAGAGACTTCTGTAGACTCTTACCAATCTAGTGTAAATGTATGGACCCGCGGCAGCGAATCAAATATCATAGGAATATCCGGGAATATTGGCGGAGGGGAAGCTTATTCACATAAAGTTACTGATTTGGGTTGGATTCGGCCGGCGTTGCATTTGTCCGTGAAGGCTATTCGTGATGCGATTAATCCGATCACCTCGTCGGCGGCGAATATGCGGCTTGCATCGGGATATTGGCATACCCTTATGATTAACGGCGACGGGCAATTATTGACATGGGGCGGAAATAATTACGGTCAATGCGGCCAAGGCACCACAGGCAGCGGCGATGGAACTAACAATGGTTACAGCACTCCCACGTTGGTTCAAAACCCAGCGGGAGTAACAGGTTGGAAAGAAATTGGCGCAGGCCGGAGATCATCTGCCGCAATTGCAACAAACGGTGAATTATATACATGGGGACAAAGTGATTCCGGTCAGCTTGGTCGTATAGTTGACGGAAGCAATCCCGCCAACAAACCGGGCAAAGTGGGATCCGCGACAAATTGGAAATCGGTTGCCGTTGCCGGTGTTTTTATGCTTGCAATTAATGAAAACGGCGAGCTTTATTCGTGGGGTACTGAAACCAATGCGCTTGGATTAGGTAGTACAACCACCGCCGCAACGCCGCAACGGGTTGATCCAAGCGGTCCGGCAAATTGGAATATGGTTGCCGCAGGTCATTCTCCCGATGGCGGTCACACCATTGCAATACGCGCAGACGGACAGCTTTGGACATGGGGATTTGGTGGTAGTGGCCGCCTTGGCCTTGGTAATAGCAATAATTACAATACACCCCAGCGTGTTATGGGTTTTAACGATTGTGCTTATGTCGAAGTGGATTTGGCAAGTTCATGGATGATTACTAAAACCGGCGAAATGTACGCATGGGGTTCGATGGGCGGTCACGGTCTTGGATATAATGCACCTCACAGTCAAGGCACACCTCAACCAACGGGGAACGGGGCGAATAATTGGCTTGCCGTTTCTCATGGTGATGACAGCTATTTTGTCATGGCAATTAATAACGCTGGGGAAATGTTCTCGGCTGGAATGGATAGTGCCGGTTGTTTGGGACTTGGGGGTGACGGCGATAAAAAATATTTAACAAAAATCACAACACCGCCCAACTATTGGCGTATTACATCCACTGGATCAGATTTCGCATGTGCTATTGACAGCAACGGTGACCTTTACACATGGGGGAAAAACTCTGTAAGTATATGGGGCGCCCACAGTCAATTGGGCCAAGGTTTCGGTGCTATTGATAAAGATATTCCGACATTGGTGGGTAATTACGGACCATCAATGTCGATTGTTACACCCGCGACGATAGCCTCGTCTTTGGGGGCAAGCGGAGGCGTGGGAGCAAGCCCGGCAAGTGTTCAAACACAAAGCGCAAGTTTAACCGCGACAACGACACTTGTATTCAATGCGGGTGCGGGATATAGGTTTGACAAAACTGCTGCCGCAAGTTTGAAAATCGAAAGCAATAATATTGGAACAGACATTTATGATAATTACGGGGCAATGACAGGTGCGTCGGGCGGCGGTTGGAAAACCGTTGGAGTCGTTAAATACCGTGCCTGGTATGACGGCGGAAATATTCAATTAGTACAAATTGAAATCGAGGTCTTGGACCATACTCAATTCCCGTCAAGCAATCCTTTGCAAGTTATCGCAACGCCGTCTTTGCGTGCATATACTATTAACTATAATAATTTGTTGCACGGGTCTTCTGCGCCTGCGAAAACGACTTATACTGTTGCCGAATTGCCGCTTGCATTACAAAATCCGGGCGGACCTTACACCGGGCATACGTTCGGCGGGTGGTTGGACGGAGGTTCAACCGGGTCACCGATTACCCAGTTGCTTGCGGGGCGTACAGGCGATGTGACGCTGTGGGCGACTTGGAATCCTATTCAATATACCGTTACGTTTGACTTAAACGGGCAAGGTGCAACGGGGAATCCTACTACGGTTGCTCAAACAATAAACCACGGGGGTACTGTGACTAAACCGGGTACAGACCCGACAAGGACGGGATACGCTTTCGGTGGGTGGTTCAAAGAAGCCGGGTGTACCAATGCATGGACTTTTGGAAGCGGCGGAGATACTGTAACGGCAACAACTTCGATTTTTGCAAAATGGACTGCGAACAAGTATGATGTAGCCTTTAATGGCAACGGTTCAAATGGCGGTACGGCAATGTCTAGTCAAGAACACGAATACGACAAGTCGCTTGCCTTGACAAGCAATACTTACACACAAAGCTATACCGTGACTTTCGATTACAACGGAGGCACGGGTCCGCATGCGACGCTTACTTCGACTTATACGTTTGCCGAGTGGAATACTCAATCAAACGGGCAGGGAACGGCTTATACAAACAGCCAGACTGTATCAAATCTTTCAAGCGTGAACGGTGCAATCGTGAATTTGCACGCACAATGGACGCCTGTGCCAATTACTTTACCGACACCAACGACAGTTCCGGCAGGACCTCCGACATATACATTCGTCGGGTGGTATGATGCGCTAAGCGGAGGAAACATGGTGGGCAATGCCGGCGATTTATACCAGCTTACGTCTTCAACACCAAATCCCCTTTTTGCACGGTGGGAAGAAAACTCGCATACTGTTATTTTCCAATCAAAAGGAGTTACACTTACAGAATTTACAAGGTATGTGGGTTATGGTCAAAAAACCACAGCCCCAACTCCCTCCCCGACAAGTATTGACGGTTCGGAAGTATTTGACGGGTGGTTCAAAGACTCCGGGTATCAAGACCAATGGAATTTTGCCGTGGATACGGTGACTGGCGATACAACTCTTTACGCAAGGTGGATACCGGCGGTTCATGCCGTCACATTTGACCTGCAAGGCGGAGTGGGTAATGGTACAACCGTGCCTCAAAATATCCAACACGGATTATTTGCTTCTAAACCCGGAACCAATCCAACCAAGGAAGGGTACATTTTCGAAAATTGGTATCTTGTTGCCGAACCGCAGCAAGGCGTTGATTCTGCGTTTGTATTTGCAACAGCCCAGATTCTTGAACCGCTTACGCTTTTCGCGAATTGGACGCTTAACAGCAATAAGTTTACCTTTAACTTTAACGGGTCACAGGCCAATGTTGATTATATGATACCTTTCGGGGTGGACATTTGGTCGATTGCCGATAACACATTCAAACAAGGTCCGGGCGGTCCAACCCATGCAAGACACACCTTTGAAGGCTGGTACGTTGATAATGGGTATGAACAAGGCGTTAATTGGGGGGCTTTATATAATTTCAACAACCCAATGCCGGACAAAGTGGTAGTAGTTCACGCACGATGGAAACCTATTCCTGATGATTTGGACAACAAAATCGCCGCCGCAAAGAACAAGGCTTTGCCGGCCGATAAAGATTGGTACATCAAATCGTGGTATGATTTCTTGTGGGCAACCATAGACGATGCAATATACACACGTAATAATCCAAACGCATCTATCCATGATTTCGACACCGCGATTAGCTTATTGGACGCCGCCATGGAAGGAAATAAATGGGATACGCGTTTGATCGATGAACTTATGGCTAAACCGGTCAACCAATTAAAAGTCACCACCGATTCGTATCGCAATTGGATAGAGAAGTGTAATGATGCAAAAGCATACCTTAGCCTTGGTGCGCAAATGTTCGAGATTGACCATTTATGGTATCATTACTTACAGCTTCATACTGCCTTTGAAGCACTTGCGCCAAACTTTGACGGAAGTGTGCCTAATGTGGCTACTGACAAGGAAGAATTGTTCAAATGGATTAAAAGACTTGAATCAAAAAAGATGGAAGACGGAGAAGATGATTACATTTTTGTGCCCGAAAACAGCGACTTCGACACAATCGAAGAATTAATCGAAATGATAGAAGGTCACATCAACAACAAGTATTTGACCAATGACGGAATGGAAGATGCAATAAAGGACATCATAAAAAATCTTACCATCAATAAAGAATTGTTTATGAAAAAACGCAACCTGATTTGGTCTTCGGTCACAAACAAAGAAACCGGCGAAGATTATTACACCGCCGAAACATGGACGAACCTGATTAGCGCAGACGAAGAATTCTATGCACTGATTAACGGTTCCAACGCAACGGTTCAAGGTCTTTACGATGCGCTTGGGAAAATTGAAGCGACGCGTGACGCATTAAAGCTTAAAGAACGCGCTAATGTGTCTAACCTAGGTTACATTGTCGGCGCAGGTGTGCTGATACTTGGGTTGATTGTTATTGTTATGCTGTCACGTCGCGGGAGGAAAAAAGAAGCGTGATTTCAAACAGAACCTTGGCAATGATAGGCATAGGGATTGCATCGGTTGCAATCGCCGTTGTGTCATGGTTCGGCGGGCTTGTGTTAAGCATGAACCCGACAAGCAATGCGGTGAATAATAATAATCAATGGCCGGAATTGAAATCACCGCCGCAGGTTTTCGCGGGCCACTGTGTTTCGTTCATTATTGATTCCGAAGGTGACCTTTACGGCATGGGCTTTATGGAAAGCAACCGTGCCGGCGCGGGTCTTTATTACCCCGGACAAGACATAAATTTCCCGCAAATCATAGACACACAACAGGTGGACCCTCTTGGTGGGGATTGGTGGCTAAGTGCTCCCGTCGGTCCGTGGAAAACCATGGACACAGGCAATTGGCGGCACAGTGCCGGTATTGATTCCGCCGGCAAATTATACACGTGGGGTGCGGATGGTGATGCTACTTTCGGTGCCATTCCTACCGGTTTCGGACCGCGTCCCGTCCCCGGCTCGGGCGGTCAAAATTGGGTAGCAGTCGGTGTGAGTGGCATTGACTATACTGTTGCACTTAACGACCTTGGCGAGATGTATTTTGTTGGCAGGCAAGGGACTGGGATAGGGTCGACCAGTACTGCCGTGTGGATAGAAACGGCAAACCCTGTTAATGATTATTGGTTTTGGCCTTTCCAAAAAGTTTCGTTTCCTGTCGGTGTCACGGAATGGAAAGATATTTCCGTCGGAGGAGACCATGTCCTTGCACTGACCAATGACGGAAGGATATTTTCTGCGGGTTGGAACTTGAATGGCCAACTTGGCCGCGGCGGGGTAAGTAATCCTCCTTACTTTGATTGGGATGATGAATTCAAACAAGTTGGAATCGCCAATGATTGGGTCACAATCGAGGCGGGAAAAAATTGCAGTTTTGCAATAAAAAGCAATGGCACATTATGGGCTTGGGGAGATAATGGAGAAAGTCAACTTGGTTTTAGTGTAGGGCATCCTGGGTACGGCGGTGGTCTGGGTGAAGATTTTCCCGAACAAGTCGGCACCGACACGGATTGGGAGTCTATTTCATGCGGCGGCGCGCATAGCATTGCTATAAAAACCAACGGCACATTGTGGATATGGGGAAATAACGATGATCATCGACTTGGCACAGGCAACGCGGACGACACCCCGCGGTACATTCCCACCCAAATCGGAATTGGGATTTCGTGGGATAGCGTCGCTGCGGGTTCGACTCATTCTATGGCAGTGGACAGCATGGGTCGAATTTGGTCATGGGGTGATAATAGTGCCGGACAATTAGGTCTTGGCGGTAATGATGCGGTTGGCGCTTTCGGGGACCATTGGAATCTCGACCGGTGGCCCGCCATGGACGAACCAACCTTGATGTTGCGGAATGCTGCCGGCGGGGGTAGTTCTGGGTACGCTATTGTCAACGGTAAATTGTATTCATGGGGAGAAAACAATTATGGCCAGTTGGGGCTTGGCGATTTTGACGACCGCGACAAACCGGTCCAAGTCGGTAATCTGAAAAATTGGGTGCATGTTTCGGCAGGTTGGGAAAATGCCGTTGCAATTAATGCTTATGGGGAACTTTACTCCTGGGGTGACAATGCGCAAGGCCAGCTTGGCCGCACGGTTGACGTAAGCAATCCGGCAAACGAACCCGGCAGGGTAGGAAACGCAAGTAATTGGGTGTCGGCGGCCATGGGAAACGATTATCATTGCGTTGCCCTTAATAGTGACGGTGAGCTTTGGTCGTGGGGCCGTAATTACTACGGTCAACTTGGCCATGGGGATTTAACAGATCGCACCACGCCTACAAAGATTAACCATCCAAGTACTTTTGTATCGGTTCAAGCGGGCATCGAAAATATTATAGCACTTGATAGCAATGGCAAGCTTTGGTCTTGTGGTTGGAACGAATACGGTTCGCTTGGTCTGAATTTGCCCAACCACACCGTCCAAAGTTCGCTGGCGCAAATCGCGTTTCCCGGTAGTGTTTCGTATTGGAAAACATTTTCGGTAAGCAGTTACCATGGTCTTGCAATAGATAACAATGATAAACTTTGGGTATGGGGTTGCAATCTAAAAGGGCAGCTTGGTATTGGTGAAATTGTTCACCGCAATGTCCCCGTCCAACTCGATAATCGGAACTGGAAAGCCGTTGCCGCGGGAGTGATAGAACATTCGCTTGGTATAACCACCGCCGGAGAATTGTTTACGTGGGGATTGAATAATCACGGTCAACTTGGTCATGGCGGAAACACCAATATGCTAGTACCCCAACGCGTCGGCGCCGCAACAAATTGGGTTTCGGTTGGCGCAGGATACAATACATCTTATGCAATCAACAAATACGGTGAGTATTATGGCTGGGGGGCAAATGATTACGGACAACTTGCCCAACGTGACGATATCGACAGAGACGTGCCCACAATAATTTGGTTTGACTTGGAACCCGCGCTTATCACCGCGACTGTTTCGGGAAGCACGGGTGCAGGCGGAGGAGTTACCTTCAGCGGCGGCAACGACCCGGCCACTTTGACTTTTTCCGCAAATTTGATGGAACCCACTCAAATCACGTTTAACGCAGGTACGGGATACAGGATACACAACAACGCGGCGGATTTGAAAATCGGTATGACCAATATCGGGGATAAGATATGGTCATCTTACAGTACGATGAATTCCTCGCCGGGGCAGGGCTGGGACGAAATTGCGGGTATCACACGATATCGCGCGTGGTATTCTGGTGACGCACAAATTGTGATACTTGAATTGAACGAAATAAATCATAGCTCGTACATTGTTCATCCTTTGGATGTCACGGCAACCACATCGTATATGCCGTACACGATTTCTTACGGCAACTTGCAAGGTACGACCGCACCGTCTAAGACCTCGTATACTATCGACGAATTGCCGATTATCCTTGTTGCGCCGACCGACATGCATCTTTACGCAGGTTATTCTTTCAATACATGGCTTCGGGGCGGGAACCCAACCTTGATGACGATTCCAACGGGCACGACCGGAGCCGTGAACCTTACCGCCGATTGGACCGCCAATAACCGGACCTTTACGCTTGTATATAACGACGGCGTGACAGTCAACGGCACCGCATCGCGTACTACGGGAAATACCAACAATAATACGTATCAACTTCCGACTCCAATGCGTGCGGGGTATACCTTTGACGGCTGGTGGACGGCGGCAAGCAGCGGTACTCGAATAATCGAAGCAGACGGCAGACCTGTGACCACTGTTAACGACACCGCATACAGGACAAGCGGGGGCTTAAGCGTTTGGATAATTCCTACCGCGACTGTCAATACCGTTACAACTTTGCATGCACAATGGATTCCGAACCAAAGGACGTTTACGCTTATTTATAATGATGGGGCAACAAGTAACGGAAGCGCACTCCGTCAATCGGGTCAAACAAACGACAGCAATCCGTCAAATATGCTTCCGACACCGACGCGTGCAGGATACGAATTCCTTGGCTGGTTTACCTCATCAACAGGCGGCAATCAAATCACCGGTACAAACGGGCTTTTGTTAACAGTGACGAATACTTCCGCATATGCCCTTAACGGCGAATGGATTATCCCTGGCTCAGCAACAACAGGTACTTTGCATGCACAATGGCGGGAACTTTCCCGAACCTTTACCTTGAATTACGATTACCCGGGTGCGGTTGAACCTTTTGGTTCAGTGACTCGCCAAACCGGTCAAGGCGTTTCGACACATTTGCTTCCGACAAGTGTCACGCGCAACGGATATGTCTTTAGCGGGTGGTACACTGGACAAAACTCCAGCGGCACAAAAATGACGGGAGACGATGGTGTGTTGATTCCGGCATCAGCGTCGGGTAGTCCTCCTGCGTATATTTCGGGCGGAAATTGGCTTATCCCAGCTGAAACGGGGGTTACTCTGTATGCCGGGTGGACGATTACCACAACGGGGGTAAGTTTTGAATCAAATGGCGGGTCTTATGTCGCACCTTATGATGATATTGTTTTCGGCACCACGATAAATGCACCTACGCCTCCCACAAAAACGGGATACGGTTTTGCGGGGTGGTTCAAAGACAACAATACCTTTGCCCAACCATGGACTTTCGGAACCGGCGGAGATATTGTATCCGGTCTGACGGTTTTGTATGCCGATTGGACAGCAAATTCATACAGCGTGGCTTTCGACGGCAACGGTCACACGAGTGGAAGCATGTCGTCTCAATCGCATACATATGACCAGTCTCAAAACTTGACAAATAATGCGTTTGGGCGTTCGTATATAATTAACTTTGATTATAATTTGGGCTCTGGGTCGCCGGCGTCCGAGACATCGACTTATTCATTCAGCGGATGGCAGACAGTCGGCGGTACACCGTATGCCAACGAGGCGAACGTTTCAAACCTTACAAGCACAAACGGCGCGACAGTTACCCTTTACGCGCAATGGAATTCTTCCGGAGCGGCGATTGCTTTGCCCAATGCGTCGCGTCCGACATTTGCTTTCTTGGGTTGGTATGACGCTTTATCGGGTGGCAACAAAATCGGAAACGGAGGTCAATCAATTACTCCCGATGCGTCAACGCCCACGATTTTGTACGCACGATGGGACGCAGTTTCTTATACAGTTACGTTTAACTCGACAGGCGGAAGCGTGGTTTCACAACTTACCGGAGTCGCGCACGGCGAGAAAATATCAAAACCCTCACCCGATCCGACATGGACGTTTGGGTCCAAGTTCGAAGGTTGGTATAAAGAATTTAGCTGTATCAATATTTGGGATTTTGATACTGATACGGTAACGAGCAGCATCACCCTTTATGCAAAATGGGGCACGGCAACGTATGTGATTACCATTGACCCACAAAACGGGACTGCACCATATACTGTCCCGCCAATCAGCCACAGCGTGAAACTTGTACAACCGCCCGACCCGGCGCGTACCGGCTACAAGTTCGAAGGGTGGCACAAAGGCGGTTCGTTGTATAACTTCGACAGTCCCGTTACAGAAGAATTCACGCTTTATGCGGAATGGACAATCCAAAGTTACAAGTTCACATATAATTTTACCCATAGCGACGCAATAGATGAACAACAAATTCAATTCAATACTCCCGTGTTAAATCTTCACGAAGAACCACTCCGCGAGGATTATAAGTTTGTTAAGTGGTATACCAAAGACGGAACAAAAAGCGGTGATTGGGGCGAAGAGTATGTCTTTGGTGTGATGCCTGCCCATGGTGAAACAATATATGCCAAATGGATACCCGACCCGGCGAAATTAATAGCAAAGATTGGTTCAGCTAAGGCAGAATACCCTCTAAGTGAAGTCAAATACTATAACCCGCAAAGACACGAGGCGTTATACTTAACACTCGAATATGCTGAAGGTGTTCTTGAATACCTCAATCCGACGCTTGACGATTACAATAACGCGATTGCTGCAATTCAGTACGCAATTGACAATCTTCCTCCTCTAAGCACAAAAGTATTGACAGACATCATGGCGCGGTCTATCAATTACCGAAAGTACACAATCGCGTCGTATCAAGATTGGTTTGATGCATGTGCCGTTGCTCAAGGCTACATCGCTGCGGGGCAATACACCCTTTCAAGTTTACAAGAACAGGAAGGGTGGCTTGAAAATGCGTTTAATGCACTTGTGCTTAATTCCGCTTTGATTCCGCCGGTGGACAAAAGCGAATTATATGATTTGCTTGAACAACTTGAAAAAATGACTGACGAAAGTGATTATATTTTTGATAAAAAGAGTAAGGAGTTTGATAATTTTGACAAAATGATTGATTACCTGAAAGACCAAATAGATGATACCATGCTTACCGAACAAGGCGTTGCAGACACGGTAAATAAAATCAAAAGAAATCTTGTCGTTAATCTTGCTAAGTTCCGCGAAGAACGTAAAAAAATTATTCAAGATGTCGGCGATGAAGAAAATTATAAGTCTGAATCATGGAAAGATTTTGTTGATGCCGACGATGAAATTTCGACAATGCTTGGTGATAATTCCACTGCCACCCTTGCCGATATTTTGGCAGGGCTTGAAAAACTGCGCGAATCACGTGATTCGTTGAAACTGAAAGGTCAAAATGACAAAACAAACAGTAATACCATAGGTTATGTTGTCGCCGCTACGGTGCTTCTTATAGGGTTGCTGCTTATTCTGTTGCTTGCAAGGCGCAAGAAAATCTTGAAAGAGAACTCATAGCGGAACAATATACATTTGACAAAACGCCATTTGTCGGTGTATAATTGATTATTCGTGCGCGAGTAATTCAATGGTAGAATTTCAGCCTTCCAAGCTGATAGCGTGGGTTCGATTCCCATCTCGCGCTCCAAATGAATTAAGTCAAATGTCGCATTCAATTTGGGCTTCAAAAAGGAGTCCGAATGGATAATGAAGAAGCAATTATTAAATCTGATTTTGATTTGATTACAAAGTATGGTGACAGCTTTGCAGTTTCTTTGGCGAAGGCACAACTTCAGATGCTTAAATATAAAAACCTAATCACAAAAAAAGAGCAGATTGCTATACTCGAAGGCTTTATTCGTGATACAATAAAATCGGGGAAGGAAGAAGGAATGAAAAAGGTAGACCTACTGTTATGCTCAAGTTTCATAGAATTGGAACTTGGCGAAGTTTTTAGAAAACGCTTTGGCAACAGGATTAAAAATGCCAAAGTTCTTTGGATTCCTTTTGCTGTAAATAAAGTTTTTGACCCAGGCTGCTTGATTCCATATTTTGATAAACTTGCAAGTTACGGAATTGATAAAAACAACATAGAAATTGCAACTCCACAAACATCAAAGGAAAACAAATACGATATTATTTTTGTGGCGGGTGGCAATAATCAAAAATTAAAAAAAGTTTTAATCGAAACTGGTTGGTGGGAAGAAATAAAAAGACGTATCGAGAATGGGGTTTTTTATATCGGCGATAGTGCGGGAACAGTGCTTTGTGGAAGGGGTATGGAATTTTCAAAGCAGTACGAAGAACACGTTGAAGGAGTAACCAACTATGATGGATACTGTTTTATCGATAAATTTTTCATAGTCCACTATCAAGAAGGAAACAAAAACTATGAGGTTAAAACAAAAATTATTTCAGAATTGGGCGAAGGGAACTGCACTAAAATGAGCGACAAAGATTTCCTATTCATAGACAAAATTTGATTTCCGCAAAATCAAAAACGAAAAAAACGACAATCGCAAAATCAAACTGAAATAATCAAAAATTAGAGGAAATCGCAAAATCAAAACTATAATCAAAATGCGACTTTATGGTGTGTAAACCCAATAAGATTGTGTTTTTTTGCGTTTTTTGCGTTTTTATAGCTCAAATAACGCAAATTCCGCTCAATCTTTTGCAGAGCGAAGGTCCGCATAAAATTGATTTCATACACGAGTTTTTTAAGGATGTAAAAAAACTTGCGGAATACTTTTCTGAGCCGCGAACGATGTACTGTCATACAATCTATTGCCAAAAACCAGAAGCCGAGAGAGATTGTGATAATTGCAAATACATTCCAAAAGACGCATGGGATTGATGAGTTGTGAATTTGATGTCAGCATGGTAAAATAGAGCGCATGCTAAAGGAGAGAGAAAGTAATGGAAATAGCAAATTCGAATATTGCTGATAGAACTGTTTTGGAAATAGGCAAATTCGCCGTTTTGTGGAACAAGTTTGAAAGACATTATTTCCAGACGCAATACAGTAGAAAAAAGCTAAACGACAAACTTCCTGTTTTGATGAGAAATTATAACGAGAATAATATTTTTCAACTTAATAGAGTCGTAAGGCAAAGAATTGAGGATTTGTACTTAAACTTTTTCGGTGATGGAAAAACTGATTATTATGTAAGAAATAAACTCGGCATTAAGAAAGGATTTTTTGATAGAATGATTCCAGATGATGATGTCGAGATTGTGAAAAGTTTTATTGATGATTTCCCAGCGCAAGGCAGAGAGGATAAAATGAAGGCAGCGATTTTGGTTTGCTATAGGATAAGATGTAATATGTTCCATGGAATAAAAGATACAACGGCGACCGATATAACAGGTCTGGAAGCGCAAGGGCAACTCTTCGAGGAGGTAAATAGATTCCTCGAAGGTTTAGTGAGGAGGTGTATATGAAAGATGAAAATTTGAAACTGCGGGACCCGGAGATACATCCATCGGCCGGGCAGTATCACGCGAAACGCCGCGAAATCAAAAATCGCAAGAAATCGCAAAATCAAAAACATAATCATAAAGAAAGTAATAGAATAGCCGGGAACAGAAACTTAAATAGCACCCAAAAGTTTTTTATTGACACTTAATTCATTTTGATTCATAATTACCTTGCTCTTGTTTTGCGAGGAACCATCAAAGCAACGAATTCTCTTTTGATGATTATGACCGCAGGGCATATGAGGCACGAGCCGAATATTTCGGGGTTCGCCTGTTCCACTGTCTTGAGTTCCATATAGATTAAGCATTAAGTCTTATTTTGTAAAAGGAGTAAAAATGATAAAGATTGAACAATACAGAGATAAGTGGCTTGCTGAAAAGTTTGATGAGTTTATTGGGTTTTATCCAAGAGAGTTTTTTGTTTTTGATAATTTGCTTCGTTCAAAGTTTCATTCAAAGGGGTTTTGTACAGCACTTCGGAACACGCTTACCAGGCTTCGAAATTTATTAAAACGGCACCAGAAATTTATCAGCAAATTTGTGACTCGTATTCTGCACACGAGGCACAAAAAATTGCATTTGCAAATCGAGATAAACAAGACCCAAAATTTGATGAATACAAAATTGATTTGATGGAAGAACTTATCAGAAATAAAATGGAGCAAAATCCTTATGTGAGGCAAAAACTTTTACAAACAAAAAACTATGACATCGTGGAAGATTCTCCCAAAGATTCATTTTGGGGAATAGGCGAAGATAGGAGGGGACGCAACGAGCTTGGGAAGCTTTGGATGAAGCTTCGCGAGGAACTGAACAAGTAAGTTTTTGATTTTCCGCAAAATCAAAAACGCAAAAAACGACAATCGCAAAATCAAGCATAAGAAATCAAAAATTAAAGGGCGGTCGCAAATTCAAAACTTAAAATCAAAATGCGACTTTATGGTGTGCAAGCCCAGATGGGGCCCAGCTTGCAAAAGGCTTTTGCATAGATATATTTTCATAATGTCCTTTTGTTTCGTCTGTCATAAAGTCAAAAGGATGATAACGCTTTCCGGTTCTTGTAAAAACAGAAAAACAAACGTGAGCATAGCTTCCAACAGAAACGAATTTGAAAAGAGGGTCGCCTTGTTTTACTTTCTTACCGTTTTTTGCGTACATAAGTTGTTTCATAAGTTTTAAATCTTCCGGGGCATTTGAATAAGGCTCGTAAGAAAAATGCACGTCTACACCGGAATTTGGGTATATGCTTATATCAACCTTGTGGTTTCTTGGCCCGCCAATGTCGTTTTGAATAGTTCCGTATCTAACTTTTACTTTGCCCGAAATAGGTGCGTAAATTGTAAAGTATTCGCCCAGGTCTTTCGGATGAATATGTATCGCATCATTATCGTTTTGTGCCGGACCCCCGCCGCCGCCACCGCCGGTATCCACATGGGCAGCAAGAACCATTCCGTACATATTTTTGTCTTCAAGACTGAATACCAGTCCAAGTTTGAAATTCATATTTGGAAAGAACATCGGTATCATCACACCGGCCAAAACGGTAACAACCGCAATTACAGCCACTGAAGCGCTGCTAATTATCCAAAGTTTAGTTTTCTTGGTCATGCGGAATGATATCACATGCACAAGGTGATTGTAAACATCGCAAAAAAACATTTGACTATAATCGCCAAAAATCGCACAATATAACATTGCATGAAAACTAAAGAGGTGCATGTATGAGTATGAAAAGAATTTACAGTATTTTCGGTGTCGCGGTGGCAACTTTTGTCTTTGCTGTCGGGGCGGTGTTCACGGGTTGGATGTTACGCGACGAAGGCGACTCTCACGCAAGCGGCAATATTCCTCCGCAAATCATGGAAAAGGTACAAATTTCCACAGGGTTGAACAGCACGTTGGTCATTAATAGCGATGGAGAGTTGTATGCTTGGGGCAGTAATACTGAAGGTCAACTTGGGCTTGGTTCGGGGTATTGGGGTGTACATCCCACTGCGCCCGTTCGCGTGGGGTTGGCAAGCAATTGGAAGACTGTTTCAGTACGTTATCGTACGCTTGCAATAAATAATGACGGGTGGTTATATACTTGGGGGAATTATGTTTCTACTCCGACTCGAGTTGGCACTGCAGCCGATTGGGTGTCGGTTGAAGCGGGTGAAGCATGCTACTTTGCAATTAACAGCGTGGGTGAATTGTATGCATGGGGAAGCAGAGCAAATGGCAGGCTTGGACTGGGAAGTATTTCATCTGACCCAACTACTCCTACAAAAGTCGGTGAAAGTAAAAATTGGGTTCAGGTTGTTTCAGGTGGCTCAAGTACTCCTCATACGCTTGCAATCAACAGCGATGGTGAATTATATGCGTGGGGCGCCTATAATAACGGAGCGCGAGGACTTGGTGCATCGACGACTGATATTTGGTCGCCAACACGTGTCGGTGAGGGAAAAGATTGGAAAAAAATTGCGTCGGCGAGCAACATTTCCTATGGAATTCGTGGTTCGGGTGAACTTTGGGCTTGGGGAACCAATACCTGGGGTGACACAGGCAACAGCGGTCAAAGCAATGCACCTATAAAGGTTTCATCTATGAATAATTGGACTGATGTCGGAGTTGGTGCTAGTAACTTTGTCATTGCAATAAACAGCTCGGGTCAGTTGCATGGAGCCGGGTCCAGTGGTTGGGGACAGCTTGGGGTGACATACAATCTTTCAAGTCTTACGCGAATTGGCGGCGCAAATAATTGGGTTACCTTATCGGTAGGAGATTGGAGTACTATTGCATTAAACAGCGATGGTGATTTGTATTCTTGGGGGAGAGGCGGCGCCGCGCTTGGGACTGGTTTTGCTCAAGACGCCGCGAGGCCCATAACGTATGTTATGACACTTGCCAAAATACCTCCTGCAACAATAACTGCAACAATTAATGGCAATACTGGTGCAGGCGCAAGCGCTTCTCCGCGAACGATTGATGCCACCCCCGGCACCGGGACAACGTCAATCACCTTCAACGCCGGCACGGGTTACAAATTCGATAATACCGTAAACACAAGTTTAAAAATCGGGGCGAATAATATAGGCAACAAGATTTTCGCAACACATACCCTGATGACCAACGCTTCCGACAACGGATG